>ERZ1066122.1179-NODE-1179-length-22270-cov-7.924646_pt1 | contig 22270 bp, 20 predicted proteins | sample MGYA00382769_ERZ1066122 | MGnify/ENA primary metagenome ERZ1066122 (study PRJEB33369, sample SAMEA5778352) | biofilm metagenome | biome: Industrial cooling water; feature: Water cooling tower basin; material: Biofilm | place: United Arab Emirates | collected... | reverse complement strand
TCGAGAAACTGTTGGCAGCGGGCGCCACCGTCAAGGCTTTCGACCCCGTGGCGATGCCGGAAGCTCAGCATACGCTCGGTGATACGATTACCTACGCAAAAGATGAATACGAGGCGTTGATTGATGCCGACGCTCTGTTGATCGTGACGGAATGGGCGCAATTCCGGGCACCGAATTTTGCCGTAATGGCGCGCTTGCTGCGTAACCCCGCCATTTTCGACGGTCGCAATATCTACGACGCGAAAGAGCTGCGCGAGGCCGGTTTCACGTATTTCGGCATCGGGATTCAAGCCCTCGCGGAGCCGAAGCTGCAGACGGCCGGGTAGCCCTCCTGTTCATTTCAACCGTGCCCGACACGCCTCTGCTGCAAATGAAAAAACGCGTTCTTATCACCGGCGGAGCCGGTTTTCTAGGCTCGCATCTCTGCGACCGCTTCCTGGCCGAAGGGTATCAGGTAGTGGCGATGGACAACCTGATTACCGGTTCGCTCACAAACATCGAGCACCTGTTCGGGCATCCGGATTTTGAGTTTTCGCACCACGACGTTTCAAAGTTCGTCTTTGTGCCGGGGCAGCTCGATTACATTCTGCATTTCGCCTCGCCGGCCTCGCCGATCGATTACCTGAAGATTCCGATTCAGACGCTCAAAGTCGGCTCGCTCGGGACGCACAACCTGTTGGGGCTGGCCCGGGTGAAGGGCGCGCGCATCCTGATCGCGAGCACGTCGGAGGTGTACGGCGACCCGGAAATCCATCCGCAGCCGGAAGAATATTTCGGCAACGTGAATCCGGTTGGGCCGCGCGGCTGCTACGACGAAGCCAAACGCTTTCAGGAGGCCATCACGATGGCCTACCATAATCACCACAAGGTGGAGACGCGCATCGTGCGGATTTTCAACACCTACGGCCCGCGGATGCGCCTCGACGACGGCCGGGTGCTGCCCGCCTTTATGAGCCAGGCGCTGCGCGGCGAAGCGTTGACCGTGTTCGGCGACGGCTCGCAGACGCGCTCGTTCTGCTACGTCGATGACCTGATCGAAGGCATCTACCGGCTGCTGCTGAGCGATTATCACCTGCCGGTCAACATCGGTAATCCGGCCGAAATCACCATCGCGGAATTTGGCGTCGAAATAGCGAAGCTGGCCGGCGTGGAATTCAAGCCCGATTTCCGGCCCCTACCCGAAAACGATCCGCTCAAACGTCGCCCGGATATCACGAAAGCGTTCCAGATTCTGGGGTGGGAGCCGAAAGTTGACCGCGCCGAAGGTCTGCGCCGCACGTTCTCGTACTTCAAGCAGGCACTAGCCGTGCCCGGCGAAGTGGAAGCGTAGCCGACAGATCCTCACCTGCCTATGCTGATGCCGGCCACTGTGGCCCACTCACAGCCCCACCTATTAGAGTTGCCCCGCCTCGGTGAGACGGAGATTGGCTTCATCTCGGCGCTCGACAACGCGGGGCAGGCCCTGCCGTTCCGGCCCGAACGGGTATTCTGGACGTACGAAACCCCCGACCTGATCGTGCGCGGGCGCCACGCGCACTTCCGCACCGAGCAGGTAATCGTGGCGTTGAAAGGCCGCATCGTGGTGACGACGGAAACGGCCGACGGCTCCCTCAAAGCATTCCGCCTCGAAGCGCCGCACGTGGGCCTGTACGTGCCGCCCCACGTGTGGCGCACGATGCAGTATTCGCCTGGGGCGCTACAGCTGGTGGTGGCATCCACGCCATACGATGAGGCCGACTACATCCGCGACTACGACCAGTTCCGGCGCGCGTGGGGTGGTGCCCCAGGTCGGTAGGTCAGGCGCTGCCAACGCGATGCAGGTTGTCGAATACCACGCGGGCCTGCGCGCCGACTGGGAGGCCTTCGCGGCGGTGGCCACCACGCAGTCGTTCCTGTTTCAACGTACCTACCTCGACCACCACGCCGACCGCTTCCGCGATGCGTCGCTGCTGCTCTACGACGACCGCGCCCGCCCCGTGGCCTTGCTGCCGGCCAACCGCGACGGCGCGGCGCTGCACTCGCACCAGGGGCTGACCTACGGCGGCTTGCTCACGCACGGCCTGAGCACCCCTCGTGTGGCGGCCTGTTACAACGCCGTGGTGGCGTGGGCCACGGCGGCGGGTATCGAGCGCCTGACGGTACGGCCCGCGCCCCATATCTACCGCGCCGTGTCCGACGAGGCCGAGCTGTATTGCCTTTTTCGGCTGGGCGCTACGCTCAGCGGGCGCCAACTGGCCACGGTGCTGGCGCCCGCCGCCGCGCCGCCGCTCACGGCGGGCCGCCGCGAGGGACTTCGAAAAGCCACCCGGCTGGGCTTCGCAGTGCAGGAGGCCGCCGACCTGGGCGCCTTCTGGCCGGTGCTTACCGCCACGCTGCGCGCCCGCCACGATGCCGCCCCCGTACATACGCTGGCCGAGATGGAGCTACTGCGCGCGCGCTTCCCGGCGCAGATTCGGTTGCACCTCGTGCGCGATGCGGCGGGCGCCGTGGTGGCGGGCGGCGTGCTGTACAACACGCCGTACGTGGCCCGCGCGCAATACCTGGCGGCCACGCCCGCCGGCCGCGCCGGCGGTGCGCTCGATCTGCTGCTCTCGCACTTGATTGGCGAGACGTACGCCGCGCGGCGCTACTTAGACCTCGGCACCTCCAACGGGCGGCCGGGGCAGGCGCTCAACTACGGTCTGTTGTTTCAGAAGGAAGGCTTCGGCGGGCGCGGCGTGTGCTACGACACCTATTCGCTCGACCTCAGCAAGGCCGGGCGCGTGGAAGAACCGTAGCACGGCCGGATATTGCGCCTCTTACGCGCTATGGCCGTTCCGTTCCTCAACATCGCCCCGCAGCACGAGGCCATCCGCGCGGAGGTGCTGGCGGCCGTCGCGGCCGTATACGATGGCGGGTGGTACGTGCTCGGCGCGGCCGTCGAGGCGTTTGAGCGGACTTACGCCGCCCAGACGGGGGTAGCGCACTGCATCGGCGTCGGCAACGGCCTCGACGCGCTCACGCTCAGCCTGCGCGCGCTGGGCGTGGGGCCGGGCGACGAGGTCATCGTGCCGTCGAACACGTACGTGGCGACGTGGCTGGCCGCCTCGCACATTGGGGCGCGGCCGGTGCCCGTCGAGCCTGACCCGCTCACGTACACCCTCGACCCGGCGCGGGTGGCGGCGGCCATTACACCACGCACCCGCGCCCTGCTGCCGGTGCATCTCTACGGCCAGGCCTGCCCAATGGACGCGCTCCTGGCGCTCGCCGCCCACCACGACCTGCGCGTCGTGGAAGACAATGCCCAGGCCCACGGCGCTGCGTGGGCGGGCCGCGCCACCGGCTCGTTCGGCCACGCCAACGCTACCAGCTTCTACCCCACCAAAAACCTCGGCGCCCTCGGCGACGCCGGCGCCATCACCACCCACGACCCCGCCCTGGCTCGCCGCCTGCGCTCGCTTCGCAACTATGGCACCGAGCAGAAGTACATCAGCGAGGAGGCAGGCGTCAATTCGCGGCTCGACGAGCTGCACGCCGCCGTGCTCAACGTCAAGCTCCGCTATCTGGCCGAGTGGACGGCGCAACGGCGGCAGATTGCCGCGTGGTACGATGCCGCCCTCAGTGGCGTGGGCGATGTGGTGCGACCCGCTACGGCGCCGGGCGCTACGCACGTCTATCATCTGTACGCCATTCGGACGGCCCGGCGCGATGCCTTGCAGGCACACCTCACGCGCGCCGGCATTGGTACGCTCGTTCACTATCCGGTGCCGCCGCATCGGCAGCCCGCCTACGCGCACCTCGGTTACGGGCCGGGGGCGCTGCCGATTGCCGAGGAACTGGCTGCCACCAGCCTCAGCCTGCCGCTCTGGCCCGGAATGACGGCCGACCACGTGGCGGAAGTAGCCGCCGCCATTCGCGCCTTTTTCTGACTGATGCCGATGCGTACGCTGTGGCTGGTGCTGATTGGCGGCGCCCTGGGTTCGGCCGGGCGGTGGTGGCTGGCGCGGGCGCTCGACCGCTGGCTCGCGGCGTCGGTGGTGCCGGTGGGGGTGCTGGTAGTCAACGTAGTGGGTTGCCTGCTGATTGGCGTGGTGCTGGGCACCACCGCGCGCGGCAACCCGGTGGCGGGCGAATCGGCGCGGCTGCTGCTGGCCACGGGCGTGTGCGGCGGCTTCACCACGTTTTCCACGTTTTCGCACCATACCATTCAGCTGCTGCAGGCCGGGCGGCCGGGGGCGGCGCTGGCCTACATTGGCCTGAGCGTGGGGCTGGGCCTCGGCGCCACCGCCGCCGGGCTGCTGCTGGCGCGGTGGTGGAGCTGACGTCGCAGCTGTGCCCTACACGCGGCAAGCCCCGCCCAAGCCGATACTTGGGCGGGGCTTGCGATGGTGGTGGCGGCGCACCGTCGGCGGAGACGCCCTGATGCGTATTTGTGCCTCAGACGCGGTTTGCGTTAGCCAATGGACCGCGAACCTCCGGTTCGCTCGCGGCTGGGCGCCGTGGTTAAGCACGGCGGCTGAAAATGGACCGCGAACCTCCGGTTCGCTCACAGAGCATCGGCCGCGAGTGCTGGGCGTTCCTAACTGCCTTACCTGACCGCCGTGCCCAACCGCCTTGCCTAACCGCCTTGCTCAGCCGCGAGCGAACCGTCGCGGTCCATTTCTGCTACCGCAAACAGCTTCTCAGATAGTCATCACTTCGGCCTCTTTCTTCGTCATCGCCTGGTCGAGCTTGGCGATGTGCGAGTCGGTGAGCTTCTGCACGTCGGCTTCGGCGGCTTTGATGGCGTCTTCCGAAGCGCCTTCTTTCAGCAGCTTCCGCAGGGCCTCGTTGGTGTCTTTGCGAATGTTACGGATGGCGACTTTGCCGTTTTCCGTCTCGTTTTTCGCCTGCTTCACCAGATCGCGGCGGCGCTGCTCGGTGAGGGCCGGAATGTTGAGGCGCACCTGATCGGCTTCTGAAAGCGGATTGAGGCCGAGGTCGGAGTTTTTGATCGCCTTCATAATCTCGCCCACCATCCCCTTCTCGAACGGCTTGATGACGAGCGAGCGGGCATCCGGGGCCGTTACGGTGGCCATATTGCTGATGGGCGTCGGGGTGCCGTAATAATCGACACGCAGCGAGTCCACCATCGCGGGCGAGGCTTTGCCGGCTCGGATTTTCGTCAGCTCCGAAGCGGTGTGCGCCAGAGCCTTGCCCATCGTCTCCTCGGCGTCGGAGAGGTAGAGTTCAATTTCGTCTTCCACGAGTGTTTACTGAGTGATTTGAGATTGAGTGATTAAGATTGAGTGATTGGAGGTTGAGTGATTTTATAAAGCGACGGCCTCATAATCACCCAATCTTCAATCACCCAATCACCTATTACTCAATCACGCGATGAAAATTAAAGCGTGACGAGCGTCCCGATTTCTTCGCCCTGCACGAGGCGACGCAGATTGCCGCGTTGGTTCATATCGAAGACGATAATCGGGAGCTGATTTTCGCGGCAGAGCGTGAAGGCGGTCATATCCATCACGTTGAGGTTGCGGTCGATTACTTCGTCGAAAGTAATGCGCGGGTAGCGGGTGGCGGTGGGGTCTTTCTCGGGGTCGGCGGTGTAGATGCCGTCCACGCGGGTGCCTTTGAGCACGACGTCGGCCTCGATCTCGATGGCGCGCAGCGACGCGGCCGAGTCGGTGGTGAAGTACGGCGAGCCGGTGCCGGCGCCGAAAATCACCACGCGCCCCTTTTCGAGGTGCCGCAGGGCACGGCGGCGCACGTAAGCTTCCGAAATCTGCGGCATCGCAATGGCCGATTGCAGGCGCGTCTGCACCCCGGCTTTTTCGAGGGCCGACTGTAGCGCCATCGAGTTGATCATCGTGGCGAGCATTCCCATATAATCGCCCTGCGCGCGATCCAGGCCGAAGGCTTCGGCCTGGGCGCCCCGGTAGATGTTGCCGCCGCCGATGACCACAGCCACCTGCACACCCACATCAACGATTTCCTTGATTTCGGCGGCATACTCGTGCAGGCGGTCGGCGTCGATGCCAAACTGCTGGCGGCCCATCAGGCTCTCGCCGCTGAGTTTAAGAAGAAGGCGGTTGTAGCGCAAAATCTGTGACGTTTCTGGTTGCTTGTTTCTTGTTTCCAGTTGCTAGTTTCTGGTTGCTTGCTTCTGGTTGCTTGCTTCTGGTTGATCCTCTTTTGAACAAGAAACAAGCAACCAGAAACTAGAAACCAATCAGCACCTGCCCTTTCTGCACGTTGTCGCGCAGGCCCACGCGGATGGCTTTCACCACGGCATCGGCGGGGGCTTTGAGGATGTTTTCCATTTTCATCGCTTCGAGCACGAGCAGCGGGTCGCCTTTTTTCACGGCCTGGCCCGGCTCCACGCGCACCCCTACCACGAGGCCCGGCATCGGCGCCTTCAGCTCGGTGAGCTGTTTGGCGCCGGCGCCGCTCATTCCCATCTGCTCGAGCAGCAGGTCGAAGCGGTCTTTGAGCTGGATGGTGTATTCGGTGCCATCGACGAGCAGCCGCACGGTTTTGGTGGCGCGGTCCAGCTCCACCAGCTCGGCCGTGAGCGAGCGGCCGTCGGCCAGCACGTGAAACGTGCGCGGCCCGGTGGGCTGAATGTCCCACGAGAGAGGCGCGTCGTTGAGGAGCGGCGGCCCGCCGCCGCGCGGCGTAAGGTCCACTCGGCGGGCGGGGTCGGCCCCGACGGTCGCGTGTAGCATAAGAGCGGAATCAACAGCGAAGTCACCGGGCGGCCCGCTACGCGAGCCGCCCGAAAAGCGCCGCGCGGGCGCGGCGTTTTTCGGGCGGTAAAGGTAGCCGATAAGCGGCGGCTGGCAAGTGCTGGTGCCCGGCCGCCCGGCCTTTCAAGGCCGGGCCAGGGAGTTGATATGCGGGGTGGCCTGATTCACTTGCCCGGCCTTTCAAGGCCGGGCAGTATGGTCAGCGCACCACCTGCACCCAGCCGCGCAGGCGGCGGCCGTCGGCGGGGCGGGTGAGATGGTAGAAGTACGTGCTCGCCGGCAGGTCCGCCGCCTCGGCCGCCGTTGGCCACGTACCCGATTCGTAGCCGCCCGGCGCCGAGGCCCACACCCGCCGCCCCCAGCGCGAATATACTTCCAGCGTCCACTGGCCGGGTAGCTCCACGGTCAGGCCGTCGTTGCGGCCGTCGGCGTTGGGCGTTACCACGTTGTACACCGTGCACGGGGCGGCTCGCAGCGTCACCGAATCGGTACTGAAACAGGCGCCCAATCGGGCGGTGAGGCGGTAAGTGCCCGCCTGCCGCGCCGCCAGGGTGGGCAGCGTGTCGGCGGCGGTGGTGCCCGGCCCGGCCCATTGCCAGCGCAGGCCGGTGGCCAGCGAATCGGCGCGGGCGCGCAACACGATGGCGTCGGCCGCGCCGGCACCTTCGCAGAGCACGGCATCGGCGAGCGGGGCCAGCAGCGCGGTGGGCGGCGCGGGCGCTACCACCACGGTGCGGGTCAGCGAATCCACGCCGTAGCCGTTGTAGCGGTAGGTGACGGTTACGGCCCACTGGCCCGGTCCCGGAAATACGTGCGTAGCCGCAAAGCCCGTATCAACCACGCCCGAGCCGTCGGCGTAGTGCCAGCGCACCGAGTCCACCGCGCCCGGCTGGGTGAGCGTCAGGCGGCTGGGCGAGCCGGGGCAAATGGGGGGCACGGCCCGTAGAACGGGGAGCACGGCGTTGTATGCCAGCGGCAGGAAGAAGCGGCGAAATTGAGGCATAGAAATCTGCTGACCCGGTGGAGACAGCACTATAGCATCGGCCCGAAAGCCGCACCTCGCCGCCGGGGCCGCTGGGCGGTCTACCACGTCGATATACGCCGAAAAACTGCCGTTGCCGGTTGTATCGACACGAAAATTCTGGAGACAATATACGCGCCCGTCTAGCCCCGATAGAATACCGTGGTAGCTCCCAACACCGACTGCCGGAATGCGGCGAGCCACTTCGGCCCTCGACGCTTTGAACGCGACGGAATCGGCTGCTCGCAAGTCGTACTGCACCAGCGCGTAGCCGATACTACTGTCAGGCCGGCCAGCCGCCAGTACAGATTCACCCACGTACAGGCGCTCGCCATTGGGGGCGATGCCCAGCGTCTGCTGATCTCCGGTGCCGCCGCCTCTACCGCCCCCATTGAACGTAAACCCTGCGTAGAGCAACGCTGGGGCTGAAAATTGGCCAGTCGCCGGGTCAAAGGCGAATCGTTCCAGCGTAATTGCTGGCTGCGGCCCGCCCGTAACCGGGTCGTAACGCTGCGCCTCGCCGTAGGAGAGCAGCACCGCCGTGCGCTGGTTGGCCGAAAACTGCAGGTAGCCGCCCGAGACACGCCGCCCACGCCGCAACTGCGCGAAGGTGCCCATCTGGCTGACCGTCACGTGCCGCGTCAGGCCGGCCGGTGTCACCAGAAACGCCAGAAAACCCGTACCGCCCTGCGCCGTCACCACCCACAGGTCGCGCCCGTTGGCGTGGCGCACTACTGTCAGGGGTGCGCTTTCATCTTCCCAGGCGGCCGGCACCAGCAGTTGGCGCAGGCTGTCGGGGTGGACCACCAGATCGCCCAAGCCGCCGCGCAGCCGGCCGTCCAGCACCGACACTTCCCACCCCCGGTTGTTGGAGGAGCTGGGCTGGCGCGTCAGGCAGAACACCAGACTGAAACGCGGCCGGTGTGGCACCGGAATAATTAGTCCGGTAAGGACACCTTTTGCCGTCGCTGAAACTAAACCCAATGAAGTGGGAATTATCGACCCTGCTCGGTCCAGTATCAGTCGCAACGACCCATTGCCGACAGTGGCGTAACGCATCGCGCCGCTCGAGTCGCATAAGGGTAACCCGTAGTTGAATGGGTTGGGGAGTAGCTGTAGTGCCGCACCCGCTGACGGGAAGTACGCCTCGTTGAAGATGGGGGGCGGCTGACCTACAGGAGAGCCAAAGCCGAGGTGCTCTCGGCAGTAATAGCGGGGTTCGGCGGTCGTCTGCGCCAATCCGGCGGGCGCCTTAAGTAGGTGCGAGAGCAGCAACACCGCCAGCAGAAGCGTTGCCCGAGCGCATTGGCGCGAAGGTAATTGCGTGTGCATACCGAAGCGGCCGTCGGCGCCCCGCCGCTGCCGGTGGCCGGAATCTGTGCCGCCTCCGCACCCCGCCAAAGCGGGGCACGGGGGCGACGACCCGGCGGCATACGGGGCGAAACGAACGGCCCTGATTAGGCTTAGGGCTGATACTCGAACCGCTCCGTGTACACGCCTGCGCTCGTGGTGAGGCGCAGCACGTACAGCCCCGCTGGCGCACCGGCCGGCAGCAGCGCCTGTAGCGCCACTTCTTCGCCGCGCAACGCGGCGGCCGGGACCATTGCGTTCAACGAACTCCCCGTTTTCAGGTCCACCACCCGCACGTCGGTGGGTGTCTCGCCGAATGGCAGTGTCAGCCGCAGGCGGGCGGCGCCGGTGGCCGGGTTGGGGTACAGCTGCACACGCCCTATTTCCGAGCCTAAGCCGGTTGCCGGTGCCGGCGCAGTGGCAATGCCTCGGCCGGGCCGCAACGGGTTGTTGTTATAGAAGCTACGCTTGAAGCGCATCTGGCTCACGTTGGCAGCGTACCAACCGAAGAAGGTGTTGTAGTCATTCACGAAGCGGCCCGCCACGCACGGCACGGCCTGCGTACCCGTGAAAACGGCGTTCACGCGCAGGTAGTCCACATCCACCGGGTTGCCGATCCAGTACAACCGGCGGGCTATTACGTCGGTCGTATTGGTGCTGCCGGTCAGGCAGTTGCCGCTATACGTCCAGTCCACTAGCAGCAAGTCGCCGCTGTACGCGATGGCCGGTTGTATATTGGGGCAACCCGTCAGGTCGTTATTGATGGTTTGTTGCGTGACCGTGCCGCCCGAGCTGGCAGCTACGTAGATTTCGTCATCGGCGCCGGTTTCGTTTTTCCGAAACGTGACTGCCCAGTCGGTCGCGTACGTGGCATCGAGAAAGAATTGCGCCGCCACGCGGGGCCGTTCAGCGATGTGGGTTACAAGAGGAGTCTGGTAACTACAGATTGCGCCAGTGGCACTTGCCCCCGTTGCCACACTGCTGAATGTACTGGATACTACACGAACATTCTTCGCAGATGAGGTACCAGTAGTGGTTTCCACGAACACGACCGTTACTTGACTATATGGAGTAGTGGGACCACCAGCTACCGGGGTAACGGAGAAGTCGTGTACTGCCACATCAGGCTGAACATTGGTCGCCCCGGAAGTAAAGCTCCGTATACTCACTGGCGTAAAGCTGCCCCCTGAGCCCGCACTGAAATCTGGTGAGGCGGCGTTGCGCGTTCGTGCCCTTATAACTCCTCCTTGCTCGTACACGATTACCGCTCTACTCTGAATCAGTGCAGGCGATGATGCAACATCATAGTTCCTCGATGCGTCCACGTTTGGGTTGCTACACGCCGTGGACAAGGTACTGGCTTGCGTAGGCGCTCCGGTGTTCGTAACAGAGTTGGTGCTCGCATTGTACGTCCACACCTCTGAGTAGATGCGGTTTTGGAACGAGCTGTTGTTCGACTGCACCACATACACCAGCATAATGTACCAGTTGCTGGTGTTGCCCGGCACTTGGTTGACGACGATGTCCGGATCGGCGATCTTGATGCCACCCGTGATGGTTGGCCCCAGGATGTTCTGGATTTTGATCGCCGCTGTCACGCCGGTCGCTCCGTTGTAGAACTGAAACCCGAAGGCGGGCGTGGCGCCATCCCAACACATCACCCGTAGTTGCGAGCCGTTCGGCGAGGAAGCTACATCGTTGCCCGTGTTGGAGGGGGCTGTCGTGATGCTACTTGCCATCGTCACGTCGCCCGTCGTAGGTGCCACAATGGCTTGCCCGTGCGTCGTGTCCGGGCACAATAGCGCCCCTAACACCAGAAGGGGTATCGCAAGCAGCGCCCCCCGCATATTTTAAAAGTCGAATTTTCCATTGCCTTGCGAAACGAAAAAATGTGAACGAACGAAAGACTGCTGCCCCGCTGCCGCCGCGCAAGTGCAAAAGTATAAGAATCAGCGAGCGAAAAACAAGATAAATGTTCCTCGAATAAATTGTACGGCGGAATGAAGTTAAACGACAAAAAACATTTGTATTTTTTATAATCACACTTTATAATTTGCATAGGCGCGGCCCTTCCGCTATCTGCGGCTCTTCTCTTCTACCACCTTCCGTTGCCGGCCGGCCGGCACTTTCGCCGTTTCGGCTGCAACTTCGGGGCGCCGCACCGGTTCCTTCCGGCCGCCACTGGCTCGGGCAGGCGGTGTTGCCGTCGCCGCCTGGCCCCCAATCGTCTTTGTCGATGATGCTCCCGAAAACCCTTCTCCTCGTTCCGTTTCGCCGCTGGCTGGTGCCGGCGCTGCTTGCAGCCACCGTTGCCACCCCGGCGTGCCGGCCTTCCGCCACCGAGCGCCGCCCCGGCACCTTTGCCACGGCCGCCGACGAAATCGTGACGCAGGACACCGTCGCCACCGATTCGGCCGCCGTCATCAGCAGCACGTTGAGTGAGGCACTGCCCGTGCCCGGCTACGTGCCCGAGCCGGCGCCCGACCAACCCGCCGCCACCAAGCTGTCCGATTTGGTGCATACGCAGCTCGACCTGCGGTTCGATTATCAGAAGCAGCACGTGCTCGGCACGGCCACGCTCACGTTGCGGCCCCACTTTTACCCGCAGTCGGCGCTGCGGCTCGATGCCAAGCAATTTCTGATTCAGGATGTGGCGCTGGTGCCCGCCAAAGGCGCGGCGCGGCCCCTGCCATACACCTACGACGACTCGCTCACGACGCTCACCATCGCCCTCGACCGCGCGTACACCCGGCAGGAGACGTACACCGTGCGCATCCGCTACACGGCGCGGCCCAACGAGCGCAGGACGGGTGGTTCGGATGCCATTACGTCGGATAAGGGGCTGTATTTTATCAACCCCACCGGCAAAGACGGCAACAAGCCGCGCCAAATCTGGACGCAGGGCGAGACGCAATCCAATTCGGCGTGGTTTCCGACGATTGACCGGCCAAATCAGAAAATGACGCAGGAAATTCGGCTGACCGTCGAAAATCAATTTAAAACGCTCTCCAACGGCCTGCTGATTTCGTCAAAGAAAAACGCCAACGGCACCCGTACCGACGTGTGGCGCCAGGACAAACCCCACGCACCGTATCTGACGATGATCGCGGTGGGCGATTACGCCATCGTGCGCGATAAATGGCGCGGCAAATCGGTGGAATACTACGTCGAGCCGAAATTCGCGGGCACGGCGCGCGCCGTTTTCGGGCGCACTCCCGAAATGATGGAATTTACGTCGAAGCTCCTCGGCGTCGATTTCGCGTGGGACAAATACGCCCAGATTTGCGTACGCGATTTTGTGAGCGGCGCGATGGAAAATACCACCGCCACCGTCCACGGCGAAGGCTTGCAGATGGAACGCCGCGAGCTGCCCGACAAAGAATGGGACGACTACATTTTCCACGAGCTGTTTCACCACTGGTTCGGCGATCTGGTGACGGCTGAATCGTGGTCGAATCTGCCGCTCAACGAGTCGTTCGCCAATTATTCGGAATTGCTCTGGAGCGAGCACCGCTTCGGCCCAGATGGCGCCGGTTACGTGCAGCAGCGCGACTTGAACGACTATTTACGGCAGGCCGAAGACAAGCAGTACCCGCTGATTCGGTACCGCTACAACGCCCGCGAGGAGATGTTCGATCAGCACTCCTACGAGAAGGGCGGGCGGGTGCTGCATATGCTGCGCCACCAGATCGGCGACGAGGCGTTTTTCGCGGCGCTCAAACTCTACCTCACGCGCCACCGCTTCAAGTCGGCCGAAATTTCGGATTTGCGACTGGTATTCGAGGAAGTGACCGGCGAAGATCTGCACTGGTTTTTCGATCAGTGGATGTTGCGCCCCGGCCACGCCGAGCTGGCCGTCGGGCACGAGTGGGCCAACGACACGCTGGTGGTGCAGGTGGAGCAGCGGCAGGATTCAATGTTCGCGCCGATTTACCGCCTGCCGGTGAACCTCGCAGTCTGGACGAACGGCAAAAAACAAGTATTTCCCGTGACGGTGGCACACGCCGTCGAGCAGTTCCGCTTTCCGCTGACGACGGCGCCCGAGCTGGTGATTTTCGACGACGACGCGCAGATACTCGGCACGGTGCAGCAGCAGCTTTCCGATGAGCAGTGGCGCTACCAGTTTTACCACGGCGGCAAGTATCAGCACCGGTTTGAGGCCATCCGGCACTGCGCCACCAGTGCCTTCGGGCGCGACGCCACCGACCCTAACCCCGCCGACCGCGCCGTAGTGGTGGCCGCCCTCCGCGACCCGTTCTGGAGCATTCGGGCGGGTGCGGCGGGGGCGCTGGAGAAATACGCCTTCGACGACGTAGCGAACGTCCGCAAGGAGCTGCGCCGCCTCGCCGAAACCGACCCCAACACGCAGGTGCGCGCCGCCGCCATCAGCACCCTCACCACCCTGACCGGCGACACGACCGCCACCGTGCAGCTTCTGCGCCGCCTCCTCGCCGACACCACCCAGAGCTACCGCGTGGCCGGCGCCGCCCTCAGCGGCCTCACCGCGCTGCACCAGGACGACGACCTCGACCGCGCGCTCCGGCCGCTCGAGCGTAGCCTCAACGCCGACGTGGTGGGCGCCCTGGGTGAGTATTACGCCGCGCACCCCACACCCGCGCGCCAGGCGTGGTACCTGCGCCAGCTCGACGCAGCCTCCGGCGTGGTGCTGTACTCGCTCACGCAGCAGTACGGCCAGCTTCTGCAAAACCTGCCCACCCCCGACCGCGCCCCCGGCATCGAGCGCCTCGACCAGTTGGCGCGTACGCACGAGCAGTTTTTCGTGCGCTTGGGTGCCTATCAGGCGCTCTACGGGCTGAGCGAAACCAACCCCGACATCAAAACCCGCCTCGAGGCCATCCGCGAGCAGGAGAAGGACGAGCGGGTACTGCGCTACTACGAGATGCTGAAATAGGCGCGGCCGGCCAAGAGCCTACCCGCGCAGCTCTGCCAGCTCCAGCGTGAAGCCCGGCAGCACGTCTTCACCGGAAAGTTGAGCATCAAAGCCTTGTGTTTCAGTCACGGTGCCGTCGGCGCGGTACACCCACGCGGTTTCGGTGGTGGGGCTGATGAGGAATGCCAGCCGTACGCCGTTGCCGATCCAGGCGCGCATTTTTTCGTGCAGAGCGGGTAGCGAATCGCTGGACGACTGCACCTCAGCGATAAAATCAGGCGCTACCTGCCAGAAAGATTTGAGTTGCTCCGGCGTCAGACGCGCACGCAAATCGTTGGAAATCCACGCCACATCAGGCGAGCGGATCGCCGTATCCGGTAGCGTGAAGCCGGCTGACGACTCATAAGGCTTCCCGGCGCGGGTGCGCTTATTCCAATCGCGAAGCTGGCCGAAGACTTCGCCTGACTGAAACGAGGCATCTGGCAAACAAGGCGGCACAATGGTGATCGTATGGTCGGGCAGCCGCTCAATCCGCAGAGTAGGATTGTCCTGACAGAATGCAAAAAATTGCTCGTCAGTGAGGTTCTCGTGCAGGTCGCCGCGAAGCACGATGGGGTCGAAGGCGACCGTGGCAGGCTGGATGGTCGGCGATGGCGTCATAAGGCGAGCAAGTTAGCGGGCGGGGTATAAACGCCAACCGGCGCCCGCCGTTCCCAAAGTGGGAACCGGGGGCGCCGGTTGACGATCGGGTTGTGGCGTGGCCGTAGGGGCGGGCCTTGCGCCCGCCCGTGCAGCGGTTTGTGCGTCAACGCATCATTTGGCGAATGCCACCGCGCGCGTCTCCCGAATGACCGTGATCTTGATCTGGCCGGGGTACTGCATCTCCTTCTCAATCTTCTGCGAGATGTCAAACGAGAGTTGCGAGGCGCGCTCGTCGGTCACGTTTTCGGCATCGACGAGGATGCGTAGCTCGCGGCCCGCCTGGATGGCGTAGCACTGCTGGACGCCTTTGAACGACGCGCCGAGCTGCTCGAGCTCGCGCAGGCGCTTGATGTAGCTCTCGGCCATTTCGCGGCGGGCGCCGGGGCGCGAGCCGCTGATGGCATCGCAGGCCTGAATGATGGGCGAGATGAGGGCCGTCATCTCGATTTCGTCGTGGTGGGCGCCGATGGCGTTTACCACGTCGGGGTGCTCCTTGTGCTTTTTGGCCAGCTCCATCCCGATGATGGCGTGCGGCAGCTCCGGCTCCTCGGTCGTGACTTTGCCGATGTCGTGGAGCAGGCCCGCGCGCTTGGCGTGCTTGACGTTGAGGCCCAGCTCAGCGGCCATCGTGGCGCAGAGGTTGGCCACCTCGCGCGAGTGCTGGAGCAGGTTCTGGCCGTACGACGAGCGGAAACGCATCCGGCCGACCATCTTCACCAGCTCGGGGTGGAGGCCGCCGATGTTGAGGTCGATGCAGGTGCGCTCGCCGATTTCAGTGATTTCTTCGTCGATGTTCTTGCGCGTTTTGGCCACGATCTCCTCGATGCGCGCCGGGTGGATGCGGCCGTCCTGCACCAGCCGGTGGAGCGAGAGGCGCGCCACCTCGCGGCGCACCGGGTCGAAACCGGAGATGATGATGGCCTCGGGCGTGTCATCGACGATGAACTCGACGCCCGTCGCCGCCTCCAGCGCGCGGATGTTGCGCCCTTCGCGGCCGATGATTTTGCCCTTCACGTCGTCGGATTCGATGTTGAACACCGACACACAGTTTTCGATGGCGTGTTCGGCGGCCGTGCGCTGGATGGTCTCGACGACGACCTTGCGCGCGTCCTTCGTGGCCGTCAGGCGGGCCTGCGCCAGCGTGTCCTTCACGTAGGCGGCGGCCTTCATCTCGGCTTCCTGCCGGATGTTCTCGACGAGTTGCTCGCGGGCCTGTTCGGCGGTGAGGCCGGCCACGGTTTCGAGTTGGGCGTTGATGGCGGCACGCTCTTCGGCGGTGGCGGCGAGGGCGGCGTCCAGTTCCTGCTGCTGCGCGTCGAGCCGGGCGAGTTGCTTATCGTGGCGGGCCTGAAAATCGGCCTGCTGCTTGTCGGAGCGGGCCTGGAGGGTGGCTTTCAACTCCTCGAGCTCGGTTTCGCGGCGGGCGGCCGATTCGAGCTGGCGGGTGGTTTGTTCGAGCTGCTTGGCGATGAGTTGCTCTTGCTGGCGGAGCTTGTCTTCGCCGGCTACCACGGCGGCCTTGCGGCTTTTTACTTCTTCTTCCAGCTCGGCGCGCTGGCGCAAAAACTTCTCTTTGGAGCTTTGCTGGCGGTCGGCGATGGTTTGCTCGGCGCGGGCGACTTTTTCCTGGCTGAGCTTTTCGGCTTGCGCCTGTAGGTCGGCGGCGCGGGTTTCGGCGTCGGCCACGAGGCGGGCGGCGCGTTCGCGGGCCTGGCCTTCGTGGTCGGTGATGGCAGCCTGGGCGCGCGCCCGGCCGATGAAAAAGCCCGCCGCCAGCGCCACAAGGGCCACCAGCAGGCAGGTGATGAGGGTCGTAGAGTCCATACAGACGGCTATCTTCGAGGCCGAAGCCCGCGCCTGACGGGCGGGCAGCGACCGGGTGACTGAATGAGAAGACAGCAGCGGGGGTCAGCCGCGCGCGACCGGAACAATCAGCTCAGTATCTATCAGTTAACCAGTGGTGCCCGTGGTGAAGGATGACGCCGCCGCCGCGCGCCCGGCCGCCGGGCCGGTCGGAACCGACTGCAGCAGGTCGTGCAGGTGCTGGAGGCGTTGTCGGAAATCGCCCCCGACGGCGTCGCGCTCCTGTTCGGCCAACAACTGATCGGCGACGGCCACCAACGAAATCATCGGCAGCACGTCCTGATCGGGGAGGCCGTACTCGTCACGAAACTGCCGGATGCGCTCGTTGAGCACCCGCCCGGCCGTACGCCAGCGGGCCTCCTCGTCGGGCGTTACCGACATCGGCAGCTCCCGCTCGGCGACTTTGATGCGAATCTTGATCAGCGGCTCGCTCATCGGCGAAAACGGTTACACCAGCTACGAAAACCACTGCCCGCGACCACGGCCGCCGGCAAGCGAATGGAAGAGACTAGTCTTTGAGATACGCGATACAACGGTCGATCTCGCGGAGGTAGTCGTTGATACGAAGCTTCAATTCCGTCGCGGCAGACGAGTCCGCTGCGATGGAGCCGGCAATCCGGGTGATGCTTTCCTGGCTCTGAAGGTCGTAGAGGCGGTCGGTCTGCTCGGCCAATTGATCTTCCAGCTCGCGCACCCGCTGCTGCGCGGCCGACAGTTGGGCGCGGAGGGCGGTGTGCTCCGCCAGCAAGACGCTTACGCGCTGCGTGACGGCATTGAGAAGCGAGGTGGTTTCCACTGACAGGCAGGCAGATACGGTTCGCGGTACGACATTCAGCGCCCGACCACATCACGGCGGGTGCCGACGCGGGGCGAATTTCGGCAGAAAATACCGGAATCCCCGCATACGCTGCTCGCCGCTTCCCGGCTTTCCCTTCAAAAACCCGCGATGGACCTCATTACTTCTGCCCAAAATCCGCGCGTCAAGCGCCTGCTGCGCCTTCAGCAAAAGGCCGCCGACCGCCGCGCCGAAGGTCTAACCCTCGTGGAAGGACTGCGCGAGCTGGCGGTGGCCGCGGCGGCCGGCGTGGAAGTGGCGGAGCTGTACCATTGCCCGGCGCTGCCCAACGCCGCGCCGCCCGCCGCGCTGGCGGCGCTGCACGTACCGCCCGCCCGCACGTGGGAGTTGGCGCCCGCGGCCTTCGAGCGCGTGGCCTACCGCGACGGCTCCGATGGCGTGGTGGCGCTCGTGCGCCCGCCCGCGCGGCGGCTGGCCGACCTGCGCCTGCCCGCCAACCCGCTGCTGCTGGTGGCCGAAGCCGTGGAAAAGCCCGGCAACCTCGGCGCGCTGCTCCGCACGGCCGACGCCGCCGCCGTCGATGCCGTACTCGTGCTCGACCCGCGCACCGACGTATGGAGCCCCAACGTGATTCGGGCGTCCATCGGGTGCGCCTTCACGCGCCCGCTCATCGCGTGTGGCCGCGACGAGGGCCTCGACTGGCTCCGCGCGCGCGGCATCCGCACGTTTGCCGCCGCCCTCACGCCGTGCGCGCGCGCCTACACCGAAGCCGATTTTCGTGGCCCTACCGCTTTGCTGCTCGGCACCGAAGCCGACGGCCTCACGCCCACCACGCTGGCCCGCGCCGACGAGACCATCATCATCCCGATGCGCGGCCTCATCGACTCGCTCAACGTGAGCGTGGCGGCGGCCGTGCTTACGTTTGAAGCGGTGCGGCAGCGGGGGTGAGTGGCAAGATTTGAGCTATAAGCCGTAAGCTACAAGCCGTAAGCTACAAGCGGTTGGCGTCAGGCTTGGCGTTTGAGTAACGCGCTCATACGTTGCCGCTTGTGGCTTGCCGCTCAACGCTTGCCGCTCTCTTGCCCCGTCGGGCAACCCGCCAGCACCGGGCAGCGCCCGCAGGCGGGGTCGCGGAAGTAGCAGCACTTCTGTCCGTGAAACATCAGCGCCTCGTGATGGTCGTACACGGCCTGCGCGTGGGTGGCCCACTCGGGCGGCAGCAGCGCGGCCAGCAGCGCGTGGGCCGGGCCTTCGCCCACCTTCGGGCCAATCAGGGCCAACCGCTGCGCCACCCGATGGTGGTGCGAGTCAACGGGCATCGCCGCGATGCGCAACGCACTGAACAGCAGCACGGCGGCACTCGTCTTCGGCCCTACGCCGGGGATGGATTCGAGCCACGCACGGGCCTCCGGCGCGGCCATTTCGGCCAGAAAATCGAGGCTGCACGGCGGCCGGTCTTCCCCGTCGCAGCGGCGGCTGATTTCGCGGAGCACCGCCTGAATTCGGGGCGCCTTCTGCTCGGGCCACGTGCAGGGGGCGAGCAGACGCTCCACGTCCGGGGTGGGCGCGTCGCGCACCTGCTGCCACGTAGGCAGCGCGGCACGGAGCTGCTGATAGGCGCGGTGCGAGTCGGCGTTTTTGGTACGGTGGCTGAGCAGTGCGCTCACCAACTCCGACAGCGGGTCTTTGTCGCTGAAAAACCGAAACGGCGCCCCGTAGGCCGCGCACAGCCGCGCGTGGACCCACAGCGTCATCGCGCGCTTGTCGGCCGGCGAAGCCGTAGGGCCGAGGGGCGGGCCGGGCGGCGGGGCGGCGGGCGGCGGCAGCGGCGGCAGTAACGGAAAGGCGGGCGCCGAATCGGGAAGCATTGGCCGCTCAACGGCCCCGCCGCGCGGCGGTTGCGGGATGACGGCTGGCACGGCTACCCTAACCCCAACCCCGCTTGGGCCGTTTGGGGGCGCACCACCAACCAATGACCTGATTTTCTATGCGTCCATTTTTTCGCGTCGGCAGCCTGCTCGTGCTGGCCGGAATCAGCCTTACGGCGCGGCCCGTGGCCGCGCAAGTGGCCGAATCGCCGTATCATACGTCGCTCAATGTCGATTTGCCGGTTGCGGTGCTTGGCACGGCAGCATCTTACTGGGGCCTGACCATCCTCAACGACAAAGACGGCCTGAGCGAAGCCCAGGCGCTCGCGCTTCGGAAGGAAGATGTGCCGCGCTTCGACCGTTTTTCGGCCGGCAACTACTCCGAAGCGGCCAATAAGGCGTCGAACTACCCATTCTACGCCTCGTTCGGCCTGGCGCCCGTACTCATCCTCGCCGACCCCGCGATGCGCGGCCACCGGGGCCAGGCGGCGCTGCTCTACTATGAGACGATGGCCGTAGTGGGCACCGCCTTCACCCAAACGGCCGGGCGCACCTTCCGCAACCGGCCGCTGACCTACGGCGCCGACACGCCAATGCGCGAGCGTACCAAGCGCAACACCGAAAACTCGTTTTTCGCGGGGCACACGGCGGCGGCGGCGGCCGCGTCGTTCTGCTTTGCCAAGCTCTACAACGACTTCCACCCCGATTCGCCGGCGCGCCCGTGGGTGTGGGCGGGCGCGGCGGCCATTCCGGCGGCCGTAGGATACTACCGCCTCGAAGCCGGCAAGCACTTCCTCAGCGACAACCTCATCGGCTACACTGTGGGGGCGCTGATTGGGGTCGGTGTACCGCAGCTCCATAAAGTGGCCGCCGCGCGGGGCGTGGGGTTTCACCCGGCCGTATTTCCCAACGGCGCCACCGGCGTGGCGCTGACGTGGGCGGTGAAATAAGCGGCCCAGCCGAAAGACTCACGCGGTTTTCAGTTTGCCAAAAACACCTGACAGTCAGAGCGTCGGCTTGTAGCTTACAGCTTGCGGCCAGGTGTAGAATCCCAGGGGTAGGCATTCCACCTTTTCGTGCCGAACTCTGATCAACTCTGATCAATACTATGGGGCAATTGCCACACGGCAGCGCCCGCACAACGCCGGTGGTACGGCGCGCTATCCGGCACAGTACGGAAAGCCGACAAACGCTCGCTACGGGCTCACGCGCACGAGGATGGCGAAGTGGCGCAAGCGCAGCAACACACAGAATGCGTCATTAGGCCCCCGTCCCGCCTCGACGGTGTTGAGCGCAGAGCAGGAGGCGGCCATCGTGGCGTTTCGCCAACACACGCTCCTGCCCCTTCGACGATTGCCTGTATGCGTTGCCGGACACCATCTCCCACCTGTCGCGCTCGGCGCTGCACCGTTGTTTCCAGCGCCACGGCATCAGCCGATTGCCAGCGGCGGCCAACGAAGCGGTGCGCCCCAGAAAGCCATTCAAGGACGACCCCATCGGCTGCCCGCACGTCGATTTTGCGGAATTACAGACCGAAGAAGGCAAGCCGCATCTGTCTGTGGCTGTTGGCCGCACCGGTAAGGTGGCGTTTGCCGATCTGCAGGCCCGGGCCACGCAAGCCACCGCAACGGATTTCCTGCAGCGGGTGCTGGCCAAACTGCCCTGCAAAGTGCAGAGCGTCCTCACGGACAACGGAATGGCCCAACTCCGCACGAAGTTCGTGTGCGCGCAATGGCACAAAAACAAGGCGACCTTTTTGCAAAATCCAACACACCTAACCTTGGGACTATACACAAAAAATAGTGGTTTGCGAAAAACGTGCTTGCCGAATGCTATCTTACGAGGGCGGCAGGCCAGAAACCGGCGATCCATTTTCGGTCGCTGTGGTGATTGGCCCCCGAATCGACGCTGATGCCGAACTCGATGGCGCTGAAGGTGCCCAGCGGCACGGAATCGAGCGCAATCGTGGGGTTGGCCGCCGGGGCGCCTGCCACGCGCATCAGATGATACGATTTCGGCTCGGCCCACACCGTGTTGTTCGGTACGGATGAACTTGACGTTACTCACGTAGTAAGCGAGGGCGCTCACACGGCAGTCAACCCCGGCAGGTGTGGCATACGTCGTGTTGAACCGCAACTGCGCCGTGTTGCCGGGTGCGCACAGATTCATCATCGGTAAGCGTCAGCAGAAACTTGATGATTCTGTGTTTTTCGTCGGTCGTCAGCATCAGCGACGGCGCGAAGGGTTCGTTGGAGACAATCCGGAACTCGCGCGCAATGCTGGGGCTGCCCTGCCGGATGTGCTCGTTGTAATGCTCGAGCACCTGCTCGAGCATACGGAAGCGGCCGTCGTGCCTATACGGCGCCGTGAGGTCGATATTCCGCAGGCTCGGTACGCTGAACTTCCCGACATCGCCCGCGTGCCGGGTCACTCAAGTAGATGCCGGAGTCGAGGGAAAAATTCACCGGTTTCTGATTGATTGTAAATTCCTAAAAACAAGCTAATTATCTTACATCCTGCAGCTTGCAACTGGTGGCTGGCCGCTTAGAGCAGACGCCGCCCCAACTCCACGCTTTCGTTGGTGAACAGGTTGTCGGCCGGCGCCTGTTGCGTGGCACCGCTCGTTGGCGGAATCATCGGATTTTGGGGCGCAGGGGCGGGTAGCGGCTGGTCGCCGGGGTATTGAGGCCGGCATCGGAATAGCAGGTGATGGCGGCCGTCACCTGCGCTATTTGGCTCATCCGAACATTGAACGGCCCGAACGGCCGCAAGCCACGAAAACGGTGCGACATCGGCAGGGTTGATGGGAGATGGCGCAGAATCCGAAAGATACGGATACGCCCGGGCGCCTGGGCCGCCAACCGGTCGGCGGGCCGAAAAGTTTGTCCGCAGGCATTGCGCGATACGCGGAAAGTCGTACCTTTGCGCTCCCGAAATTTTTTCCCCGGAGCACGCCTCCGGATTCCTCCGCTACCAAATGGCAAATCATAAGTCGGCTCTCAAGCGTATCCGCGCCAACGGGGCCAAGCGGTTGCTCAACCGCTACCAGGCCAAGTCCACGCG
>ERZ1066122.1178-NODE-1178-length-22305-cov-31.812539_pt1 | contig 22305 bp, 20 predicted proteins | sample MGYA00382769_ERZ1066122 | MGnify/ENA primary metagenome ERZ1066122 (study PRJEB33369, sample SAMEA5778352) | biofilm metagenome | biome: Industrial cooling water; feature: Water cooling tower basin; material: Biofilm | place: United Arab Emirates | collected... | reverse complement strand
CCGCCATCGGGCCGCTGTCCTGCGGTTCCCTGCAGTTCCCTGCCCTTCCTGCCGTCGTCCTCGCAGTTGCCGTCGCGCCGCTGCCCACGGACGCACCGCCGGCGCACCGGAGCGCGACACGCCCTGTCGCCGCGGACCGGGGCGTCTATCTTCCGGCGCCCGGCGCACCCCCCGAGGACGGTGCGGGCGCCGGCTGGGCGGCCGGTCCCGGCCTCCGGACCCGGGGACCGGGAACGGGGCGCGTGCGGGGGCGGTTCGCTTCCGACTCCCCGCGCGGCTCCCCGGAGCGAGGCGCGCGGGGCCCACTCCCCGCCCGAATCCGTCCCCGACATGCGCATCGCCGTCCCCGTCGAACGCACGCCCGGTGAGCAGCGCGTCGCGCTCGTCCCCGACAACGTCGCCCGCCTCGTGAAGGCCGGCGCGACGGTCGCGGTCGAGCGGGGCGCGGGGCTCCGCGCGGGTGCGAGCGACGACGACTACGCCAAGGCCGGCGCCGAGCTCGCCGACTCCGCCGCGGCCGCGATGGCCGGCGCGGCGATCGTCGCCAAGGTCCAGCGCCCGCTCCCCGACGAGGTCGCGCTGATCCCCGAGGGCGCCGCCCTCGTCTCGCTCGTGCAGGCGCACACCGCCGGCCCGCTCCTCGACGCCCTCGAGGCGCGCCGGGTGACCGTGCTCGCCCTCGAGCGCGTCCCGCGCATCACGCGCGCGCAGAGCATGGACGTCCTCTCGTCGCAGGCGACCGTCGCCGGCTACAAGGCGGTGCTCATGGCCGCCAACGCGCTCCCGCGCCTGATGCCCGCGCTCACCACCGCCGCCGGCTCGCTCAAGCCCGCGAGCGCCTTCATCCTCGGCGCGGGCGTCGCCGGCCTGCAGGCGATCGCCACCGCGCGGCGCCTCGGCGCCGTCGTGAGCGCCTTCGACGTGCGCGCCGCGGCGCGCGAGCAGGTGCAGTCGCTCGGCGCGAAGTTCGTCGCCAACGAGCTCGTGAGCGCGAGCGCCGAGACGGCGGGGGGCTACGCGAAGGAGCAGGCCGCCGACGAGCAGCAGCGCACGCTGCAGGCGATCGGCGCCGTGCTCCCCGGCATGGACATGGTCATCACCACCGCCGCCATCCCCGGCCGCCCCGCCCCGCGCCTCGTCACCGCCGGCATGGTCGCGACCATGAAGCCCGGGAGCGTCATCGTCGACATCTCGGCGGAGAGCGGCGGCAACTGCGAGCTCACGAAGGCCGGCGAGACCGTCGTCGCCCACGGCGTCACGATCATCGGCGCCGTCAACCTGCCGAGCGCGATGCCCGTGCACGCCAGCCAGATGTTCGGCCGCAACGTGCTGACCTTCCTGCAGCACGTGATGACCAAGGACGGCCAGCTCACCCTCGACCTCGCCGACGAGATCACCGGCGCGATGGCAGTGTCCCACGCCGGCCAGCGCCGCTGACGGAGCCGCGACCATGACGTTCACGAACATCCTGCAGCTCTACGTCTTCATCCTCGCCGGCTTCGTCGGCTACAACATCATCACCCGCGTCCCGCCGCTCCTCCACACGCCGCTGATGTCGGCGACGAACGCGATCTCCGCGATCAGCATCGTCGGCGCGCTCGTGGTCGCCGGCGCGAAGTACTCGCTCGTCGCCAGCATCCTCGGCTTCGTGGCGGTGACCTGCGCGACGATCAACGTCGTCGGCGGCTTCGTGATCACCGACCGCATGCTGAAGATGTTCAAGCGCGACGACGCGCCGGCGTCGCCGGAGGGCGGCAAGTGACCGGCGTCCTCCCCTTCCTGCTGGCCGAGGCGGCGCCGGCGGCCGAGTCGGGGGCCCGCGTGCTCGTCACGCAGGCGTCGTACCTCGTCTCGAGCGTCTTCTTCATCCTCGGGCTCAAGTCGCTCACCCGCGCCGACACCGCCCGCAAGGGGATGCAGCAGGCCGCCCTCGGCATGCTGCTCGCCATCGTCGGCACGCTGATCGACCAGCGCATCGTCGAGTACCAGTGGATCGTCGCCGGCCTCGTCGTCGGCTCGGTCATCGGCTGGCCGCTCGGCACCCGCGTCCCGATGACCGCGATGCCGCAGCGCATCGCGATCTCGCACATGTTCGGCGCCCTCGCCGCGACGCTCGTCGGCGTCGCCGAGTACCTGCACCACGGCAGCCCCGAGGTCGGGTCGCTCGACCGCGTGCAGATGGCGGCGCTCGGCTTCGAGGTCCTCTTCGGCTCGCTGACCGTGACCGGCTCGTTCATGGCCTTCGGCAAGCTGCAGGAGTTCCTGCCGGGCAAGCCGATCACCTACGCGGGCCAGAACGTCGTCAACATCGGCGCCATGGCCGGCGCCGTCGCGCTCTGGGTCTACCTGATCGTCGACCCCACGGCGACCTGGGCGTTCTGGACGATGACGGCGCTCGCCTTCGTCATCGGCATCAGCTTCGTCCTCCCGATCGGCGGCGCCGACATGCCGGTCGTCGTCTCGCTGCTCAACAGCTACGCCGGCCTCGCGGCGAGCGCCACCGGCTTCGCGATCGGCAACACGGTGCTGATCATCGCCGGCGCGCTCGACGGCGCGAGCGGCTTCATCCTCTCGATCATCATGTCGAAGGCGATGAACCGCTCGTTCACCAACGTCCTCTTCGGCGCCTTCGGCGCCGCGCCGACGGCGAGCACCAAGACCGCCGCCAACCTCACCGTCAAGAGCATCTCGGCCGAGGACGCCGCCATCCAGCTCGCCTACGCGGGCAAGGTCGTCGTCGTCCCGGGCTACGGCATGGCGGTCGCGCAGGCGCAGCACACCGTCCGCGAGCTGGCCGAGCTGATCGAGAAGAAGGGGGGCGAGGTCAAGTACGCCATCCACCCCGTCGCCGGCCGCATGCCGGGCCACATGAACGTCCTCCTGGCCGAGGCCAACGTGCCCTACGACCGGATGTACGACATGGAGGAGATCAATGACGAGTTCGAGTCGGTCGACGTGGCGCTCGTCATCGGCGCCAACGACGTGGTCAACCCGGCCGCCAAGACCGACAAGTCGTCGCCGATCTACGGCATGCCGATCCTCAACGTCGACCACGCGAAGAACATCATCGTCCTCAAGCGGTCGATGAACGCGGGCTTCGCCGGCATCGAGAACGAGCTGTTCTACGACGAGAAGACGAACATGCTCTTCGGCGACGCCAAGGCCTCGCTCTCGAAGCTCGTCAGCGAGGTCAAGACGCTGTGACGCCGCGCCGGGCCGGGCGGCCGCGATGACCGCGGCCGCCACCCCGCCCACCGGGCCGGCGTCGTCTGGCCCGACGTCGCGCCAGCAGGCGGCCCCGGGCGCCCTCCGCTCCATGGCGGTGGGCGCCTTCTGGTTCTCGGTCATGACCACGCTCGTCAAGCTCGCCGGCCGCACGCTCCCGCCGGCCGAGGTGGTCATGGCGCGCGCCGTCTTCACTCTCGGCTTCAGCTGGTGGGGGGTCCGCACGCTCGCGCGCCCCTTCGGCACCGAGCGCCGGCTCCTCCTCGCGCGCGGGCTCCTCGGCGCGATCGCGCTCAACTGCTTCTTCTGGAGCGTCACGCACCTCCCGCTCGCCGTCGCGAGCGTCATCCAGTACACCAACCCGATCGTCGCCGCGCTCCTCGCCGCGCTCCTGCTCGGCGAGCGGCTCACGGCGCGCACCGTCGTCGCGATCGCGACCGCCGTCGCCGGCACCGTGCTCGTCGCCGATCCGCCCTGGCTCACCGGGGCGAGCGGGCCGCCGCTCCCGCCGCGCGGCGTGGCCATCGCGCTCGTCGGCGCCGTGTGCAGCGCGGCGGCCTACGTCACCATCCGCCGCATCGGCGCGCGCGAACGGCCGGAGACCGTCGTGCTCTGGCTCCCGCTCTGCACCGTGCCGGCGATGCTCCCCTTCGTCGACGGCGCCACGTGGCGCTGGCCGACGCCGGTCGAGTGGCTGCTCCTCGTCGGCGTCAGCGTCGCGACCCAGCTCGCGCAGCTCGCCATGACGCGCGGGCTGCAGGGAGCGAGCGCCGGCCGCGCGACCGCCGTCGGCACCTTGCAGGTCGCCTTCGCGGCGGTCTGGGGCGTCGCGGTCTTCGGCGAGTGGCCGACGTGGGCGACGGTCGCCGGGGCGGCGCTCATCGTCGGCGCGGCGTGGCTCGCGGCGCGCCCGGCGAGGCAGACGCGCGTGGCCGAGGCGCCGGCGATGCAGGCGATCACCTCGTCGGAGTGAGCGCGCGGCGCATCGCGGTGCTCCGGCGTGCGCCGGTCGCGGCCCGCCCGGCGCCGTCGGCGACGCGGCCGCCCGTGCCCGGCGCCTCGTCGTGCCTTCGCACGATTGCGCGGCGCACGCGCGCCCCCGACCGTTCGGGGATGCGCCTCCGATCGCTCGTCGCCCCGACGCTCGCCCTCCTCGGCGTGACCGCCGCGCTCGCCGCCCAGTCGCCGCTGCCGGCGCGCGGCCCCGCCTTCATGCGCTGGGCCGCGTGGGGCGACGCGAAGCCCGCCCTCGACTCGCTCTACGGCGCCGATCCCGCCCCGCTCTGGCTCGAGGAGTGCGCCCCCACGCCGCAGGCGCGCGCGCTCGTCGCCTGGCTCGGCCGCGCCGACTCGCTCGGCCTCGACGTGCGCGACTACGACGCCGCGCAGCTCGCCCCGCGCCTCGACCGCCTCGCGCGCGAGCGCTGCGCCGCCGGCGACGGCGTCGTGCGCGACACCGAGCTCGCCCTCTCGGCCGCCGCGGTGCGCGTCGTCCGCGCGCTCTGGCTCGGCCGCGTCGACGTGCGGGCCGCGCACGCGAACCTGACCATCCCGCGCCAGGTCGTCGACCGCGCGTCGTTCGTGCGGGGGCTCGCGCACAGCGGCAACGTCGCCGGCGACCTCGCCGCGCTCGAGCCCCCGTTCGAGCCCTACCAGTGGCTCGTGCAGGCGCTGCACCGGTACCGCGCGCTCGCCCGCGACAGCACCCTCGTGCTCGGCGCGCCGCCCGCGTTCCCGCTCCGCCCGGGCGACCCCTTCGCCGGCGCCGGGCGGCTCCGGCGCAAGCTCGTCGCCGTCGGCGACCTCCCCGAGGGCGCGACGGGGCCCGACACGCTCTACGACGCGGCGCTGGCCGAGGGGGTGCGCGCCTTCCAGCGCCGCACGGGCGAGCGGGCCGACGGCGTCGTCGGCCCGCGCACCTGGGCGCGCCTCGACGAGCCGCTCTCGGCGCGCGTCCGCCAGATCGAGTACGCGCTCGAGCGCTTCCGCTGGCTCCCGCGCGAGTTCCGGCGCAAGCCGATCCTCGTCAACCTCCCCGAGTTCGCGCTCTACGCCTTCGACTCGCTCGCGCGCGACACCGTCGTCTCCGACACGATGGCCGTCGTCGTCGGGAAGGCGTACCGGAGCGAGACGCCGGTCTTCACCGGCGAGATGAGCTACCTCGTCTTCAGCCCGTACTGGGAGGTGCCTCCCGGCATCCTCCGCAACGAGATCGGCCCGGCCGCGCGTCGGGGCGGCGCGGCCTACCTCGCGCGCAACGACTACATCCTCGCCTCGAGCAGCACGGGCGCGACGCTGCCGAGCACCGCGGCGAACATCGCGCGCATCGGGCGCGGCGTGCGCGTGCGGCAGAAGCCCGGGCCGACCAACTCGCTCGGCGGCGTCAAGTTCATGTTCCCGAACCAGTTCAACGTCTACCTGCACGACACGCCGGCGAAGGCGCTCTTCGGCGAGGCTGACCGCGCGCGGAGCCACGGCTGCGTGCGCGTCGCCGATCCGCCGCGCCTCGCGCGCTGGGTGCTGCGCGACGAGCCGGGCGACTGGACGGACGAACGGATCCGCGCCGCGATGGGCGCCGGCACCGAGCGGCGCGTCGTGCTCCGCGAGAAGCACCCGGTCTTCATCGTCTACGCGACCGCGGCGCCACGCCGCGGCGGGACGGTGCGCTTCCTCGCCGACGTCTACGGGCTCGACCGCGAACTCGAGGCGCTGATGGCGAAGCCGCCGGCGCGCTGAGGCGCGCCGGGACGCGCGGCGCCGCTCAGCGCCCCGGGAGCTTCGCGTCGCGGCGCGCGTAGCCGGCGGGGAGGGCGAAGCGCGACGCGTCGCCCGTGTCGGCGCCGCGCGCGGTGACCATGAAGCGCGCCGACTCGCGCTCGGTCGAGCCGTCGTCGCGGTCGCGCGCCTCGCGCACCACCTCGACCGCGAGCGGCGCGCCGGTGAAGAGCTGCGCCCTGGCCTGCGCGACGCGCGCGCGGTGCCCGGCGTCGAACAGCGTCCCCTCGTTCGCCCCGTCGAGGGCGAGCGCGGCGACCGGGTTCGCGGGGACGCCGTCGCGCACGGGGACGCGGTAGTCGGTGGTGACCGTCACGTCGCTCACGCTCGCCTCGATGCCGACGGCGCGCACGCGCTGCACGTAGCGCTCGACGATGCGGAAGTGCTTGACCGGCGTCCCGGCGATCGTCCCCCCGTCGCCGAGCGCGCGGGCGACGATCCCGGCGTCGGTGGCGGTGATCGCGACCATCGGGCCGATCATCGAGAGGACGCGCGTGACGAGCGCCTCGAAGTCGGGGGCGCGGAAGGTCTCGATCTCGCGCTCGTCGTCGCGCACCGAGTGCAGGAGCCCGGCGCGCCGGTCGACGAGGTACCAGCGACGGTCCTTGCGCGCCCGGCCGGGGCGGCGCTCGGTGTCGCGCATCGCGTCGCGGGCGGCGCGGCGCTGGCCGTCCCCCGCGTCGATCCCGACCGTGAGCGGGCGGTCGGTGTCGATGCGCACCATGTCGCCGCGCCAGCTGACGGTGCCGGCGTTGCGCTCGCCGTCGGACTCCTCGAGCACGAAGTCGTAGCGCCCGGCCGGCGCGACCTGCGGCGCGAGCGGTGTCGCGGCGCGCGCCGGGACGGTCGCCGCCGGTGGCTGCGCCGCGAGCGGCACGGCGACGAGCGCGGCGAAGGCGAGCGATCGCACGACGGGGGACGGACGGACGGCGATGGGCGACATGCGTGCGGCTCCGGTGACGGTGCCGAGGCCTACGGAGCGCCGGCCGCGCCGGTTTCCACCGGTCACCGCGGCGTCACGGCGATGCCACGGGGCCGACGTTCTGCGCTCGAGTTTGCTTGCATCGGTGTGCGGCGGATCCCTTCTTGGGCGCACGGGGATCCGGTGCCCACTCCCGCCCGCGCGGCCGTCCGCGCGGGCGTTCGTCTCGCGATGGCGCCGACGACACCGCCCGCCCCGCGACACGAACCGAGAGCCCACCCATGCTCGGAACCCTCCGCCGCCGCGCCCTCGTCGCGGCCGCCGCCGTCGCGTTCGTCCCGACGCTCGCGATCGCCCAGACCACCACCTTCACCTCGCTCGCCGCGTGGACCGCCGCGCTCGCGGGTGGAGCGCAGGGGCTCGACACCTTCAACGACCTCCCCGGCTCGGCCCGCCCCTCGCCGCTCAACCGCACGGCCGGCGGCTTCTCGTACCGCGCCTCGGTCACCAACCCGGTCCCCGGCGGCAGCACGGATTTCTTCCCCGCCGGCACGGCCGCCGACCGCTGGCTCTCGACGGACGCGGCGCTGGCCTCGATCGTCTTCTCGAACTTCAGCCCCGGGACGCAGGCGCTCGGCGGCGCGTTCTTCGGCTCGAACATCCTCGGGAACTTCCAGGCCGGCAACATCGCGATCTCGTGGGTCACCTCGCTCGGCTCGGGGAGCGTGACGCTCAACAACCCGGCGGTCGCGTCGTTCTGGGGGATCGTCACCACCGGCACGCTCACCTCGGTGACCGTCAGCGCCGTGCAGCCCACGGGTTCCAACCTCTGGCCGACCGTCAACGACCTGCGCCTCGGCACCGTCGTCCCCGAGCCCTCGACGTACGCGCTCATGGCGACCGGCCTCGCGGGCCTCGCCGCCGTGCGTCGCCGCCGCAAGGCCTGATCGCCCGCGCAGCTCGCGCGCACGACGCGGCGCTCCCCTCGCGGGGGGCGCCGCGTCGTCGTTCACGGGCATGGCCACCGCGCGAACGCGCGTGCGCCGCACATCGGGCGCAGGGCCGAGCGTGCATCCGCCCCTCGTGCCGACGCCTCGCTCGCCGCACCTTCCGTCCGGACCCACACACGGGACGGCCCCAACCATGATCACGACCGGCGCGCGACTCGCCGCGCTCGCGGCGCTCCCCGCGCTCCTCGCCGCGCAGCAGCCCGCCCCACCGCGCGAGGACGGCGCCGTGCCCGCGTGGGCCCGCGCGCGCCGGCTCTCCGACGCCGACCTCGCGAAGAAGCGCGAGGGGACCTTCGCCACCGGCATCCCGGAGATCACCTCGGATCCCGTCGCCGGGCAGGGGCTCGGGCTGCGTGGCGCCGTCTTCTTCAACGGGCGCCGCAGCGACCCGTTCTTCGCCTACACGCCCTACCGCGCCAAGCTCCGCGTCGGCGCCTTCGCCACGACGGCCGAGGCGCGCGAGCTCGCGCTGCAGCTCGACCTCCCGTACGCCTTCGGCACGCCGTGGCGCGTCAAGGTCGACGTGAAGATCGGCGACAACCCGGCCAACCTCTTCTTCGGGCTCACCGAGGCGACGCTCGGCCCGCTCGTGCTGCCGTCGGGCGGCGCGACGTTCGAGCGCTACGCCGACTTCGACCGCGCGCGCCGGACGGTCCGCGCCGGGGGCGCCGGCGAGGCGTCGGCGGTGACCGACGCGCTCTCGAACCGGTTCGGCGAGCGCGAGTACATGCTGAACGTCAAGGCCGACTACGCGCTCCCCATCGCCAACGGCCGCTGGCGCGTCCTCGGCGGCTACGAGATCCAGCGCCTCGACTACCGCACCTTCAGCGGGCGGAGCACCGAGGCGACGCTGCCGGGGAGCGGCGCCGTCGTCGACGTCCCGAACGGCCTCGCGCTCCTCGACCGCGAGCAACGCGCCGGGCGCGCGCCGGGGCTCGCCGGCGGCCGCGTCTCGATCCTGCAGCAGGCGCTCCTCTACGACACGCGCGACTTCGAGCCCGACCCCACGCGCGGCACCTACTTCGAGGTCGGCAACGAGTGGTCCGGCCCGCTCATCGGCTCGGAGTTCTCGTTCGACAAGCTCTTCACGCAGGTCAAGCACTTCCGCCGCCTCCCGTGGGGCCCGCGCACCGTGCTCGCGGCGCGCGTCGGCGCGGGGAACATCTTCGGCGCGAACGCGCCGTTCTTCGAGTACCAGGACCAGTGGTCGCCCGACGGGAGCGTGAACGCGCTCGGCGGCGCGCGCTCGCTGCGCGGCTACCGCGCCAACCGCTTCCTCGCGCGCGCGATGTGGTTCACGAACGTCGAGCTGCGCGCGCGCCTCGCCGACTTCACCGCGCTCGGCCAGCGCTGGGGGGTCGGCGTGGCACCCTTCGTCGACGCCGGCACGGTGCGCGACCGCTGGCAGGAGCTCGACTTCTCGCGCGTGCGCTGGGCGCAGGGGATCGGCGCGCGCATCGCGTGGAACCAGAGCACGATGCTCTCGCTCGACGTGGCGCGCTCGCGCGAGGACCGGCTGCTCTTCTTCGGGATCGGGCAGGCGTTCTGAGTGCGGGCGCGGCGGGCGCCGCCGCGAGCGCGCGGGCGCGTGGTCCCGACCGGCGCCCGGGCGGGCGTGATGCGACGTCTCCGCGTCACGTCATCGCCCGGACGCGCGCTGCCAGCGCAGGCCCAGGACGACGAGGCGCGAGTCGAGGCCAGGGTTCTCCCAGGCGGTGTTGCCGTTGCTCAGGTGACGCCAGCGCACGCCGGCCTCGAGCCAGCGCGTCGCGTCGAGGCGCACGAGCGCGGAGGCCTCCAGCTGCGCGATGAAGTTGCGCTGGCGTGCGGCGGCGGAGGGGACGTGACGCGTGAACGCGGCGATGCCGAGGCCGGAGGCGGCCTGCAGGCGGAATCGGGAGTGCAGGCGCGCGTCCAGCGCGAGGCCGAAGGGGACGAGGGCGGCGCCCCAGACCGTGGTGCGACCACCGACGGCATACAGCCGAAACAGTGAGGCCGGATCGCCGTCGGCGAGGTCGAGCGTGCCGAGCGACGCATGGTGCTCCACGTCGCCCAACCGGACGAGCGGCTCGACGTGGGCCACGTACCGGATCGCCGCCGGGCCGATGCGCACGAGATCGAGCGCGGCGCTCGCGGTGAGCGCCTGCTGCGCGGCTCCCCTGAAGCGCGCCCCGAACCAGCCGGGGTTGCGCGAGTCACCCGCGGCGCCCAGCTGCACGCCCAGCTCCCACGTGCGTGGCTCGCCCTGGGCGAACGACGGCGCCGTGGACGCCACCATGGCGATCAGCGCCGCGACGATCGGGAGCGCCCCCGGCCTGCGGCGCACGGGGATCACCACCGGATCGAACCCGCCATCGCGAGCAGCCGTGCGATCCCGGCCTCGAAGCTCGCCCTGTCGCCGTCGAAGAACCGTTCGAGGAAGACGTTGACCGATCGGCCTCCGGGGCCCGTCGCGAGGAGCGCCATCGGCGGCCTGGACACGACCCTTCGCTCCCCGTTCACGGTGATTGCGAAAGGAAACCCAACCAGGAGCGTCGCCTCGCGACCGTCGACCGTCACGCGACACCGTGCGGGATACAACGGCGCGTCACCGACCGGTGCGGGGGACTGGGGGTCCCTGCCGTCGCGCAATCCCGACAGCGTCGCGAGGTCGTCGTCGTACGTCACCGCGATGATCGAGATGCCATCGCGCGCGGCGAAGCCGCGCCCGTCGCCGAACGGGACCGCCGAGCGGATCACCTCCGGCGTCAGGGCGATCGTCGCGCCGGGGACCCCAAGCGCGCGACGCGGCCACGCCGGGTCGGCGGCGCCGAGTGACGGGCACGAGTCCGCCGGGAAGTTACGCATCATGGGACTCGTCGCGGCCGCGCTGGCGCTCCCGAGCTGCACGAAGGCCGGTGGGGGTCCCGCTGCGGTGATCTCGTTGCACCCCAGGGCGCCGGCGAGGAGCACGACCGGCACCACCAGCCGACGGATCGTCACCGCACCGGCACCGCCACCCACCGGTCGCGATCCTGCCGCCCCGCGACCGCGCCGACCGCGGTCGTGATGCCGGTGAGCGCGAGCCCCGCGCCCCCGACGAGCATCGTCCCGAGGCCGCGCATCGAGTCGCCGCCCGAGTTGAACTCGATCCCGGCGGTGAGCGCCGTCGCCGCGAGCGTGATCGCGCCGCCGAAGAGGAAGCCGCGCAGCGCCCCGCGGCGCGACGCGGCGCCGGCGTCGAGGCGCTCGGTCGAGACGGCGAGCGCGCGCACGCGCGCGGCGTCGATCGTGCGCGTCACCTCGGCGTCCTCGGGGCGCACGACCAGCGCGCCGTCGGGGGCGCGCTGCTCGAGGCGCCCGATCACCACCGGCGGCGCGCCGTCGCGCACCTCGACGCGCACGCGCGCCCCGACGACGAGCGAGTCGACGCGCTGCGCGTGCAGCGCCGGCGACGACGCCGCGAGCGCGGTCGCCGCGAGCAGGAGGCGGAATCGAGGCATGCCCCGACGTTCGGGCGCGGCGCGCGGGGACGCAAGGGGACGCACCGGTCACGACGCGGCGCGGCCACCGCGCGCCGCCTCGCTCAGCGCGCCGCGAGCAACGGTGGGAGGACGAGGCGCCGCACGCGCGTCGTCCCGCGCTTCGTCGGCGTGACGAGCACGAAGTGCCGCCCCTGCAGCGCGAACGGGAGCCGCGCGGCGAGCCACGGCACGAAGGCGTCGAGCCCCGGCGCCCCCTCGACCCACGGGAAGTGGAACTCGGGGCGCACCGCGACGTGGCGCGCGAGCGTGATCGCGACGCGGCTCGCGGGGATCGACGCCGCGACCTCGGCGGCGGGGAAGGGGACGCCGTCGGTCGAGGGGGCGCGCCAGCGGAAGCGGCGCTCCCACGTGAGCACCGCCGGGGCGGCGGCGCCCGCGACGCGCGGGAGCGAGTGCACGAGCGCGCGCATGTCGCCGAGCGTCGCGTCGTCGCCGTGCCAGCACCACGAGGTGAGCGTCCCCGTCGGCACGTCGTCGATCGTGCACTCGACTCTCTCCGTCTCGGCCGGCGCACCGAACGCCGCCGTCGCGCGCGACTGCGCCTCGTGCGCGATCGCCACGGCGCGCTCGCCCGCGGCCGCTGGCGCCTCGTGCACGCGCAGCCGCACCGCCGACGCCGGCGCCGCGTCGGCGTGCACCGACAGGAAGGCGTCGAGCGCCGCCAGCGCCGCCCCCGCGTCGGCGACGCGCGGGCGATGCCCCGCGGCGCGCTGCGGGAGCCAGTAGGCGACGTGCTCGGGAAGCGGGAGCGACACGGGATCGGGGACGACGACGGTCATGCATCAAGGCTAGTCGCCGTCCAAAGTGCCGCCCGCCGCGCCGCGGCGCATCAGGGGAGCGTGAAGAGCTCGAGCCGCGACGCCCGCGCCCCCGCGCGGTGCACGCGCATCGTCGCCGCGCGGAAGTCCGACGGCCTCGCCTCGAAGATGTCGGGGACGAACGTCTGCGGGTTGCGGTCGACGAACGGGAACCAGGTGCTCTGCACCTGCACCATGATCCGGTGCCCCGCGCGGAAGACGTGGTTCACGTCGGGCATCTCGAACGCCAGCGAGTCGGGGACGCCGGGGCGGAAGGGGATCGGCCGCTCGAACGAGCGCCGGAAGCGCGCGCGGAACGGCTCGCCGCGGATCAGCAGCTCGGCGCCGCCGCGCACGAAGCCGGGCGGGTCGTCGGGGAGGCGGCGCGTCGTGTCGGGGAGGACGTCGATCAGCTTGACCATGAAGTCGGCGTCGGTGCCGGTCGTGCTCACGTGGAGCACCGGCTTCACCGGCCCGACGACGCGCACGTCCTCGGTCAGCACGTCGCTCACGTAGGTGAGCACGTCGGGGCGGCGCGAGGCGTAGCGCATGTCCGACGTGATGTAGTCGCGCGGCATCCCGTCGCCCTCGATGCGGTCCATCGTCGGCACGGGCTTCGCCGGGTCGCTGACGTACGCGTCGAAGGCCGCGGCGCCGCGCGCGGCCGGCGGCGGGGCGAAGGCGAGCCGCCCGCCGGGGTGCAGGTAGAGCGCGCGACGGACCGCCCCCTTCGGCGGGAAGTCGTCGTAGCGTCGCCAGACGTTGGTCCCCGTCTCGAAGATGGTCGCCTCGGCCAGCCGCGGATCGGGGCCGTCCTTCAGGTGGTGGAGGAAGAACGGGAACTCGATCGAGTCGCGGAAGAAGCTCCCGAGCGACGCCGCGCCGAAGCGCTGCAGCCCGAGCGCGTTCGCGTCGCCGCGCGACCACTGCCCGTGCGCCCACGGCCCCTCGACGATGACCGCGCGGTTGCCGGGCGTGAGCCGCTCGACGGCGCGCCAGGTGCGCCACGGCCCCTGCAGGTCCTCCGTGTCGAAGAGCCCGCCGACGATGAGCATCGCGGGCTTCATTCCCTTCAGGTGGCGCGAGATGTCGCGCGCGCGGTTGTAGGCGTCGTAGGTGAGGTGCGGCGAGAACTCGTACCACACCGGCGCCGAGTCGCGCGGCATGAGGCGTCGCGCGGCGGGGCCGATGGGGCCGAGGCCGAGGTAGTACCGGTACGCGTCGGGTCCCGCGGAAAGCGAGCGCTCGGCCGGGATCCCCGGCGGCGCGCCCGCGGGGCGCCCCCAGCGGTGGAAGAACGAGAAGTTGAAGGCGAGGAGGAAGGCGCCGTTGTGGAAGTTGTCGTCGCCGAGCCAGATGTCGGTCATCGGCGCCTGCGGCGAGCAGGCGACGAGCGCGGGGTGCGCGTCGATGCAGCTCGCCGTCGCGTAGAAGCCGGGCCACGACGTGCCGTGGATGGCGACGCGCCCGTTGTTCGGCGTCGCGTTGGCGAGGAGCCAGGTGATGGTGTCGAAGCTGTCGGTGCTCTCGTCGACGTCGCGCGGCCCCTTCACCGGCCTGTGTGGCGTCATGCTGGTGAAGTCGCCCTCGCTCAGCCAGCGCCCGCGCACGTCCTGCACGACGAAGACGAACCCTTCGCGCGCGAAGCGCGGGTTGCCGCTCGGGCCGAGAGCGCTGGGGTAGGCGTCGGCGCCGTAGGGGCGCGAGCCGTACGGGGTGCGCGTGAGCAGCACGGGGAAGCGCCGCCCCGCGGTGTCGCGCGGGAGGTAGAGCGTCGTGTGGAGCCGCACGCCGTCGCGCATCGGCACCATCGCGACGACCTTGCGGTAGTTGGCGGCGATCCACTCGCCGTCGACCGCCTGCGCGCCGAGCCTGGCGCGCGACGCCGGGGCGAGGGCGGCGGCGAGGAGCGCCGCGGCGGCGAGGGGGCGGCGCGTGCGCGGACCGGGGAGGGGAGGCATCCGCCGAAGCTGCCGCCGCCGGCGGCGTGCGGCAATCGCGCCGACGCCCACGCCGTCGTGCCGCCACCGGCACGCCGTCGCGCGCCCCGCGCCGTATGGGCGCCGGTGCGAGTGAGTCGCCCGTGCCGATCGCCGCGTCCGTTGGAGCGAGAGCGCGGCGCCCGCCCCGGTCACCCCCGACCCGGGGCGCCGCGCATCACCGGAGGTAGCCGATGGTCATCGTCCGCCGTCTCGCGGCGCTCGCCCTCGTCGCGACGCCCGCGGTCCCTGCGCTCGCCCAGCAGCAGCCCGCGGGCGACGCAACGCCGGGCGCCGTCGACGGCACGCTCGCCGCGAAGCCGGGCACGCGCCTCGTGCTGCAGCGCGGCCAGCGCGACTCGCTCGTCGTCGTCGCGCGCGCCGACGGCGCGGCGCTCGTCACCAGCACCGCCTTCGCCTGGTCGCGCGCCGCCGACGGCGACGCGGGGGTGACGATCCGGCGCGCCCCGGCCGGCGTGCGTTGCGCCACCGCGCAGGCCCCCGGGGCCCCGCTGCGCATCGCCTGTGGCCCGCAGTGGGAGCACGCCACGCGCGGCGCGTCCGCGACGGAGCTCGCGACCTACTACAACAGCTACGACCCCGTCATCGGCGGCGACGGCGCCGAGGACGGCCGCTACGTCGCCTTCACCTCCGACCGCAAGGGGATCGCCGGCGCGAGCGGGCGGCAGCGGCAGGTCTTCTGGCGCGACCGCTGGACCAACACCACGCGCCTCGTGAGCGTCACCGCCGACGGCACCGAGGCCGACGGCGGGAGCGGCGAGCCCGCGATCTCGGCCGACGGCCGGCACGTCGCCTTCGCCTCGAACGCCAAGAACCTCCCCGGCGCCGACGCGAACGGCTATCGCGACGTCTTCGTCTGGCACGCCGAGACGGGGAAGGTCGAGCGCGTGAGCACCACCGCCGCCGGCGCCCCCGCCGATGGCGAGTCGTCCGAGCCGGCCATCTCGGCCGACGGGAGCGTGATCGTCTTCGCGTCGTCGTCGAAGCTGCTCGCCGGCGGGCCGCGCCGCACCAGCGGCGTCGACGTCTACCGCAAGGACATGCGCACCGGCGAGGTGACGCTCCTCAGCCGCGAGGAGCGCTCGCGGCAGGGGGCCGGCGGGGCGCGGCCGAGCGTCTCCGACGACGGCACGCGCGTCGCCTTCCACTCGTCGGCCGCGCTCCGCGACGACGACCGCAACGGCCTCTGGGACATCTACCTGTGGGAGCGCGGCGCGCCGCGGCTCCGGCGGCTCAGCATGACCATGACCGGCGCGGAGCGAGACCAGGGCGACGAGAGCATGTCGCGCCTCGTCGCGCCGCAGCTCTCGGGCGACGGCCGGTGGGTGAGCTTCGCCACCACCGCGCGCACGATGGGCGGCGAGCCGACCACCGGGCAGCAGGTCTACGTCGTCGAGGTCGAGACGGGGCGCGTGCAGCGTGCGAGCGCCGACGCGAGCGGGCGCCCCGCCGACGGCGACGCGCCGCTCGAGCAGGGGCGGCGCGTCCCCCTGAGCCGCGACGGCCGCTGGATCGCCTTCGCCACGCGCGCGAAGAACCTGGGCGGGAACGTCATCCTCAAGTCGCTCGTCACCGGCGAGACGATCGCGCTCTCCGAGCCGCCCGCGAACGTCGGGCAGGTCGCCGTCTCGCGCGACGGGCTCTTCGTCCTCGTGCCGACCGACGTGGCGCGCGCCTCGGGGCAGACGGGGACGTTCGTGCGGCTGCGCTGACTCATCGCCCCCTACCAGCCGCGCACCACGCCGCGCACGCACTCCACGAAGTCGCGCGCCGCCCCGTCGCGCGGCGCGTCGCCGCGCCAGACCGCGACGATCTCGCGCTCGAACGGCGCGTCGCTCACCGGGACGTAGGCCCGCGTCGGCGAGGGCTGGCGCGTCGCGGCCATCGCCGGGACGATGCTCACCCCCACCCCCGCGCCGACCAGCTCGAGCACCGTCGCGAGCTGCGCGCTCCGGCAGACGACCGTGGGGTGCACCGCGCCGCGCGCGCAGAAGTCGGCGACCTGCGCGCCGAGGCAGTGCTGCTCGTCGAGCGCGAGCGCGGGGGCCTCGTGCAGCTCGGCGAGCGTGATCGCCCCCGCGCGCGCCGCCGGGTGGTGCGCCGGGACGGCGACGACGAGCGCGTCGCGGCCGAGGTGCTCGATCGCGAGCCCGTCGAAGGCGCAGGGGCGCGCGGCGATCGCGACGTCGAGCGCGCCGTCGGCGACGAGGCGCGCGAGCGCCGCGCTGTAGTGCTCGTGGATCGCGACGCGGCGCGCGCCGTCGTGCGCGCGGAAGCGGCGGAGCGCGTCGGGGAGGAGGTACGGGGCGACGGTCGGGATCGCGCCCACGGTGAGCGTCGCCCCCGGGTCGCCGTCGCGGCGCAGCGCCTCCTCGGCCGCGCGCATCTCGTCGAGGATCCGGCGCGCGCGCGGGCGGAGCGCCTCGCCGGCGGCGGTGAGCGCGACGCCCCGCCCGTGCCGCCGGAAGAGCGTCGCGCCGAGCGCGCGCTCGAGCCGCTGGATCTGCAGCGTGAGCGAGGGCTGCGTGATGCCGAGCGTGCGGGCGGCGCGGCTCAGCGACCCGGCGTCGGCGGCCTCGAGGAAGGCCCGGAGGAGCGTCCCGTCCATGCCGAGTATCGTAATCGCCTATCGCTCCCATTGGCGATGGCGCATTGCTGCCTATGACTTGGGGCGGTATCCTAGCCCGGTCGGCGAGCGCGCCCCCATGCCGGGCGCCGGCACGCCGGCGAGTGCCCCACTCACGACCACTCCCTCCGGACGAGAGCTGACGATGGACCAGACTGCGGGCGGGACCAGCAGCGCGGGCAAGTGCCCGGTGATGCACGGCGCGACGGCGGCGCCGGGCGCGATGACGATGAACCCGCACGTCGCGCGCGGGCGCACCAACCGCGACTGGTGGCCGAACGCCCTCGACTTGGGCGTGCTGCACCAGAACCCGCCCGCCGGCGACCCGATGGGCCCCGGCTTCGACTACGCGGCCGAGTTCTCGAAGCTCGACCTGCAGGCGGTGATGGCCGACCTCAAGGCGATCATGACCGACAGCAAGGCGTGGTGGCCCGCCGACTGGGGGCACTACGGGCCGTTCATGATCCGCATGGCCTGGCACGCGGCCGGCACCTACCGCACCGGCGACGGGCGCGGCGGCGCGGGGTCGGGCGGGCAGCGCTTCGCCCCGCTCAACTCGTGGCCCGACAACGGGAACCTCGACAAGGCGCGCCGCCTCCTCTGGCCGGTCAAGAAGAAGTACGGTCGCGCGCTCTCGTGGGCCGACCTCTTCGTCCTCGCCGGCAACGCGGCGCTCGAGAGCATGGGCTTCCGCACCTTCGGCTTCGGCGGCGGGCGCGAGGACATCTGGGAGCCCGAGCAGGACATCTTCTGGGGGACCGAGGGCGAGTGGCTCGGCGATCAGCGCTACAGCGGCGAGCGCGACCTCGCGAACCCGCTCGCGGCGGTGCAGATGGGGCTCATCTACGTGAACCCCGAGGGGCCCAACGGCAAGCCCGACCCGGCCGCCTCGGCGCGCGACATCCGCGAGACCTTCGCGCGCATGGCGATGAACGACGAGGAGACGGTCGCGCTGGCCGCCGGCGGCCACACCTTCGGCAAGGCGCACGGCGCCGGCGACCCGGCGCTCGTCGGCCCGGAGCCCGAGGGGGCGAGCATCGAGGAGCAGGGCTTCGGCTGGACCAACAGGTTCGGCACCGGCGTCGGCGTGCACGCGACGACGTCGGGGCTCGAGGGGGCGTGGACGCCCACGCCGACGAAGTGGGACCACACCTACTTCGAGATGCTCTTCAAGTACGACTGGGAGCTCACCAAGTCGCCCGCCGGCGCCTGGCAGTGGACGCCGGTCAACGTGCAGGAGCAGGACCTCGTCCCCGACGCGCACGACCCGAACAAGAAGGCGCCGCCGATGATGAGCACCGCCGACATGGCGCTCAAGGTCGACCCGGCGTACCGCGCGATCTCGGAGCGCTTCCACAAGCACCCGGAGCAGTTCGCCGACGCCTTCGCGCGCGCCTGGTTCAAGCTCACGCACCGCGACATGGGGCCGAAGGTCCGCTACCTCGGCAGCATGGTCCCGGCCGAGGACCTCATCTGGCAGGATCCGGTGCCGGCGGTCGACCATCCGCTCGTCGACGCCGCTGACGTCGCCGCGCTCAAGGCGAAGATCCTCGGCTCGGGGCTCACCATCGCGCAGCTCGTGAGCACCGCGTGGGCCTCGGCGAGCACCTTCCGCGGCTCCGACAAGCGCGGCGGCGCCAACGGCGCGCGCATCCGCCTCGCGCCGCAGCGCACGTGGGAGGTCAACCAGCCCGCCAAGCTGCAGCACGTCCTCGAGGTGCTCGAGACGATCAAGCGCGACTTCGACGCCGCGCAGACGGGTGGCAAGAAGGTCTCGCTCGCCGACCTGATCGTCCTCGGCGGCTGCGCCGCAGTCGAGGCGGCGGCGGCGAAGGGGGGCGTCACCATCACGGTGCCGTTCACGCCGGGGCGCACCGACGCGACGGCCGAGCAGACCGACGTCGATTCGTTCGCCGCGCTCGAGCCCGAGGCCGACGGCTTCCGCAACTACCGCCGCACGGCGTACCGCATGACGCCCGAGGAGCAGCTCGTCGACAAGGCGCAGCTCCTCACGCTCACCGCCCCGGAGATGACGGTCCTCCTCGGCGGCCTGCGCGTCCTCGGCGCGAACTTCGCGGCGTCGCGGCACGGCGTCTTCACCGACCGCGTCGAGACGCTGAGCACCGACTTCTTCGTCAACCTGCTCGACATGGCGACGAAGTGGGTCCCGGTGGGCGAGCACGCCGAGCTGTTCGAGGGGCGCGACCGCACGACCGGCGACGTGAAGTGGACGGCGACGCGCGTCGACCTGATCTTCGGCTCGCACTCGCAGCTGCGCGCGCTGGCCGAGGTCTACGCGTGCGACGACGCCCGGGAGAAGTTCGTCGGCGACTTCGTGAAGGCGTGGGTGAAGGTCATGGAGCTCGACCGGTTCGACCTGCACCGCTGAGCGCGGTCGCGGCGGCGTGACGACGGCGCCCCGGCCCCTCGCGGGCCGGGGCGCCGCGTGCGTTCGCCGCTCACAGCCGCGCGAGCGTCGCCGGGTCGTCCTCGCCGGCGAAGAAGGTGTCGAGCACCGCGCGGAAGACCGGCTCCCCGGGCGCGACCGCCGCGAACAGCGTCGCGCACGACCGGCACTTCATCGCGTCGATGTCGCCGAGGATCGCGTCGATCGGCTCGCGGGGATGGGCGAGCAGCGCGCGGCACGCGGCGACGAGGCGGGGGCCGAGCACCGGGTGGCGCACGTACGCCTCGGCCTCGCCCCGGCCGTCGAGGCCGTAGCGCTCCGCCATCGCGCTCCGCCCGAGCCCGCGCAGCTGCGGGAGCACGAACCACATCCAGTGGCTCCGCTTGCGCCCCGTCTCGAGCTCGGCGACGGCGCGCGCGTAGGTGCCGCCCTCGTCCTGCGCGGCGACGAAGCGCGCGAGCGTGTCGCGGTCGTGCGCGTCGCGGTCGTGCGCGGCGCGGTCGCGCGGGTCGCAGTCGTCCGCGCTCATGCCGTGGCCTCGCGCGGCACGGTGGTGCGCGGGCGCGTCGCCTTCCACACCCACCACATCATGAGCGGCTGCAGCGGGAGCCGCGCCACGAGCGCGGCGATCCACGCGGGCGACGCGTCGCGCGCGATCGCGTCGAGGAGCATCTGGACGTTGGCGGGGAAGACGGCGACGAGCAGCGCGACGAGCCCGACGCCCGCCGCGCGCCGCGTCGCGTGCGGGATCACGCCGATCGCCCCCGCGAGCTCGGCCGCGCCGCTCCAGAGCGTCGCCGCGCGCGGCGAGAGCGGCACCCACGGCGGCACGATCGCGTCGAAGAACGACGGCACGACGAAGTGCGCGACGCCGGCCGTGCCGAAGAGCGCGACGATGCCCCACGGCACGCCGGGCGCGCGCGTGGCCCCGGTGGCGGGGGCGCGCGTCAGATCGCCGGCTCCATCGCGCTCGCGCCGAGGAACCAGCCGAGGCAGAGCAGGAGGTCGCGGTGCGGGTGCGCGAAGCCCTCGGGGGTGAGGTCGACGCGGCACTGCGTCCGGAACCACGAGGCGACGCCGCCCTCGTCGGTCCCGCGGCGGAAGGTGACCAGCGGCGTGCCGTCGGCGCCCTGCCAGGTGACGATCCCCTTCAGGAACGACGTCATCTCCCACCGCGCGATCGCTCCTTCCGCACCGGCGAGGTCGGCGTGCTTCATCGTCCACGCGCTGCGCACGTCGAGCCGCGCCACCTCGGCCCCGTCGTCGGCGCGCCGCACGACGATCGACGGCGTCCAGAAGCCCTGCTGCTCGAAGGTCCACGCCCCGCTCGCCGACTCGGCGCGGGCGTGCCCGACGCGCGCGGCATCGGTGGCGAGCCGGGCGAAGGTGCGGTCGCCGGCGGCGACGAGGACGAGCGCGGTGCCGAGGGCGCCGGGCTGGCGCCAGTGGAGCGTGGCGTCGTCGGCGGGAGTCAGGGTGTCGAAGGGCATCGTGTCCGTCGTGTGTCGTCAGTACTTCGCCAGGTACCGCTCGATCTCCCACCCGTGCACCGCCCCGGAGTACTCCGCCCACTCCGCCCGCTTCGCCGCGAGGAAGTGCTCGGTGATGTGCTCGCCGAGCGCGGCGCGGATCACGTCGTCCTTCTCCAGCTCGTCGCACGCCTCGTTCAGGTCGCGCGGGAGGTCGTCGATCCGCAGCCGGCGCCGCTCGCGGAAGCTCATCTCCCAGATGTTCGTGTTCACCGGCTCGCGCCAGTCGGCCTTCGTCTCGATCCCGTCGAGCCCCGCGGCGAGCATCACCGCGAGCGCGAGGTAGGGGTTGGCGCTCGGGTCGGGGAGCCGGTGCTCGACCCGGGTCCCCATCCCGCGGCGCGCCGGGATGCGCAGCATCGGGCTCCGGTTGCGCAGGCTCCACGCCACGTGCACCGGCGCCTCGTAGCCCGGCACGAGCCGCTTGTAGCTGTTCACCAGCGGGTTCGTCACCGCGCAGTAGCCGCGCGCGTGCCGCAGCAGCCCGCCGATGTAGTGCAGCGCCGTGCGGCTCAGCTCCCACTCGGCCTGCGCGTCGTGGAAGACGTTCGTGCCGTTCGCCACGAGGCTCTGGTGCGTGTGCATCCCGCTCCCGTTGCGCCCGACGAGCGGCTTGGGCATGAAGCTCGCGCTCAGCCCGAAGCGCTGCGCGACCGTCTTCACCACGAAGCGGAAGGTGCTCAGGTCGTCGGCGGTGCGGAGCGCGTCGGCGTAGCGGAAGTCGATCTCGTGCTGCCCCGGCGCCACCTCGTGGTGGCTCGCCTCGACCTCGAAGCCGAGCCGCTCGAGCGCGTCGACGATCGCGCGCCGCGCCTCCTCGCCGCGGTCGGCGGGGGCGAGGTCGAAGTAGCTCCCGACGTCGTGCGTCTCGGTCGTCGGCGCGCCGGTCGCGTCCTGCCGGAAGAGGAAGAACTCGGCCTCCATCCCGGCGAGCATCGTGTAGCCCAGCGCGTGCGCCCGCGCGAGCTGCCGCTTGAGCACCGCGCGCGGGTCGCCCGGGAACTCGGCCCCCTCGGGCGTCCGCACGTCGCAGATGAGCCGCGCCACCGTCGCGCCGGTCTCGGTCCACGGGAAGATGCGGAACGTCGCGAGGTCGGGGACGAGGAGCATGTCGCTCTCCTCGACGCGCACGAACCCCTCGATGCTCGACCCGTCGAAGAGGATGTCGCCGGCGAGCGCTTTCGCAAACTGGCTGCGCGGGATCTCGACGTTCTTGATCACGCCGAGGATGTCGGTGAACTGCAGCCGGAGGAACTTCACGTCCGCCGCCGCCGCCAGCTCGAGGATGTCCCGCGCTGTCGCCCCCTCGAGGCCGCGCGGCTGTTCGCCCGTCGTCATGCGGCGCAAGATACGCGCGCCCGGACCGGCGACGCGGCTCGTCGGCATCGCGGGACCGCGGGACCGCGGAACCGCCGAACCGCGTCACCACGGAACCGCGTCAACACGGAGGCACGGAGGACGGCCGGAGGACGGAGTCGGCGCGCGGAGCC
>ERZ1066122.1174-NODE-1174-length-22370-cov-43.946045_pt1 | contig 22370 bp, 24 predicted proteins | sample MGYA00382769_ERZ1066122 | MGnify/ENA primary metagenome ERZ1066122 (study PRJEB33369, sample SAMEA5778352) | biofilm metagenome | biome: Industrial cooling water; feature: Water cooling tower basin; material: Biofilm | place: United Arab Emirates | collected... | reverse complement strand
GCACGGCGGCCTGCGCCAGCGCACCAAGGTCACGCTGAAGTGGCTGGAATCCGAGGACATCGAACACGAGGGCGGCGCCGCGCATCTGTCCGATGTCGACGGCATCCTGGTGCCGGGCGGTTTCGGCGACCGCGGGTTCGAGGGCAAGGTGCTGACCGCGCGTTACGCCCGCGAGCACGGTCTGCCCTATTTCGGCATCTGCTACGGCATGCAGGCGGCGGTGGTGGATTTCGCGCGCAATGTCGCCGGCCTGGCCGATGCCAACAGCACCGAGAACGACCGGCAGAGCCCGCATCCGGTGATCGGCCTGATCACCGAATGGCGCACGTCCAGCGGCGAGATCGAACGCCGCAGCGAGAAGAGCGACCTCGGCGGGACCATGCGCCTGGGCCTGCAGGAGCAGCGGGTGAAACCCGGCACGCTGGCGCACCGCATGTACGGTCAGGACGTGGTGGGCGAGCGTCATCGCCACCGCTACGAATTCAACAACCGCTACCGCACCCAGCTGGAAGACGCCGGGCTGGTGATCGCCGCCAAGTCGATGGACGACCTGCTGGTGGAGATGATCGAACTGCCGCAGGCGATGCATCCGTGGTTCCTGGCCTGCCAGGCGCATCCGGAATTTCTGTCCACCCCGCGCAAGGGCCACCCGCTGTTCGTCGGCTTCATCCGCGCCGCGCGCGAGCACAAGGCCAACGCCGGGCAGAGCGGCAAGCTGTTGAAGGAAGCGAGCGCGTGATCACCGCACAAGCCTTGTCATCCCGAGCGCAGCGAGGGACCTGCTTTCGCCTCGGCCGCCCCACACCCCACAGCAGGTCCCTCCGCGGCTGCGCCGCGTTCGGGATGACAGCAGCGATGGAGACCCCATGAACCTCTGCGGCTTCGACATCGGCCTCGACCGGCCGTTCTTCCTCATCGCCGGGCCCTGCGTGGTCGAGTCCGAACAGCTGCAGCTCGATGTCGCGGGCCAGCTGAAGGAGATCACCTCGGCGCTCGGCATCCCCTTCATCTTCAAGTCCAGTTTCGACAAGGCCAACCGCACCTCGGGCACGAGTTTCCGTGGGCCGGGCATGGAGGAAGGGCTGCGCGTGCTGGCCGAAGTGAAGCGCCAGATCGGCGTGCCGGTGCTCACCGATGTGCACGAATACACGCCGATGGATGAAGTGGCGAGCGTGGTCGACGTGCTGCAGACGCCCGCCTTCCTGGTGCGCCAGACCGACTTCATCAGGAAGGTATGCGCAGCCGGCAAGCCGGTGAACATCAAGAAGGGCCAGTTCCTCTCGCCCTGGGACATGAAGCCCGTGGTCGAGAAGGCCAAGTCCACCGGCAACCAGGACATCATGGTCTGCGAGCGCGGCGCCAGCTTCGGCTACAACAACCTGGTCAGCGACATGCGCAGCCTCGCGGTGATGCGCGACACCGGCTGCCCGGTCGTGTTCGACGCCACCCATTCGGTGCAGCTGCCGGGCGGGCAGGGCAGCAGCAGCGGCGGCCAGCGCGAATTCGTGCCGGTGCTGGCGCGCGCGGCGGTGGCCGTGGGCATCGCCGGACTGTTCATGGAAACCCATCCCGACCCGAGCAAGGCGCTGAGCGACGGCCCGAACGCGTGGCCGCTGCCGAAGATGCGCGCGCTGCTGGAAACGCTGCTGGCGCTGGATGAAGTGACCAAGCGCAACGGGTTTCTCGAAGCCGATCTCTGACGCACGCAGGCCGGGTCATGCGGCCCTGCCGATGCATTCGACCTCTTTTCATACCGGACCATCCGACACCCCCATGACCACGATCACGAAGATCCACGCCCGCGAAATCCTCGACAGCCGCGGCAACCCCACGCTGGAGGCCGAAGTCACCTTGGCCGACGGCAGTTTCGGCCGCGCGATGGTGCCGTCGGGCGCGTCCACCGGCACCAAGGAGGCGGTCGAACTGCGTGATGGCGACAAGACCCGCTATCTCGGCAAGGGCGTGCAGAAGGCCGTCGGCAACGTGAACACGGCCATTGCGCAGGCGCTGGGCGGCTTCGATGCGGCCGATCAGGCCGGCCTGGACAAGCGCCTGATCGACCTGGACGGCACCGAAAACAAGGGCCGCCTGGGCGCGAACGCACTGCTCGGCGTGTCGATGGCCGCGGCGCATGCGGTGGCCGCGTCGCGCAAGCAGGCGCTGTGGCAGTACCTCGCCAACGGCCGTGATGTCGTATTACCCGTCCCGATGATGAACATCATCAACGGCGGCGCGCATGCCGACAACAATGTCGACCTGCAGGAATTCATGGTGCTGCCGGTCGGTTTCGACACCTTCTCCGAATCGCTGCGCTGCGGCACCGAGATCTTCCACGCGCTGAAGTCGGTGCTGAAGGGCAAGGGCCTGAGCACCGCGGTCGGCGACGAGGGCGGCTTCGCGCCCGACCTGCGCAGCAACGAGGAAGCGCTGGAAACCATCCTCGAAGCCATCGGCAAGGCCGGCTACAAGGCCGGCGAAGACGTGCTGCTGGGCCTGGACGTGGCCTCCAGCGAATTCTTCGACAACGGCAAGTACAACCTCACCGGCGAAGGCAAGCGCCTGACCAGCGAGCAGTTCGTCGACTTCCTAGCCGGCTGGTGCCGCGACTACCCCATCATCACCATCGAAGACGGCATGGCCGAACACGACTGGGAGGGCTGGAAGCTGCTCACCGAGCGCCTGACCGGTAAGGTGCAGCTGGTCGGCGACGACCTGTTCGTGACCAATCCGAAGATCTTCCGCCAGGGTATCGACCAGGGCGTGGCCAACGCGATCCTGATCAAGGTCAACCAGATCGGCACGCTGACCGAGACGCTCGAAGCGATCGCAATGGCTGATGCCGCCGGCTATGCGGCCATCGTCTCGCACCGCTCGGGCGAGACCGAGGACACCACCATCGCCGATATCTCGGTCGCGACCACCGCGACCCAGATCAAGACCGGCTCGCTGTGCCGCAGCGACCGCGTGGCCAAGTACAACCAGCTGCTGCGCATCGAACAGCAGCTCGGCGCCGCAGCGCGCTACGCCGGCCGCGACGCGTTCGTGTCGCTGCGCAAGGGCTGAGCATCGGACGATGGCATTGACCGCGCCACCGCTGCGCCTCATCGGCCTGCTGCTGCTGGCGCTGCTGCTGTGGCTGCAGTACCGGCTGTGGCTGGGCGATGCCGGGCTGCCGGCCGCGCACGGCCTGCAGCTGCGCGTGGAGGCGCAGCGCGAGGAAAACCGCGGCCTGGCGCAGCGCAATGCGCTGCTGGCGGCCGAGGTGGACAACCTCAAGTCCGGCGAAGCCGCAGTGGAAGAACGTGCACGCAGCGAGCTGGGCATGATCCGGCCGGGCGAGACGTTCTATCGTGTGGTCGAAGGGGGTGCAGTCGAAGGCGGTGCGGCTGAAGGCATCGCGGTCGAAGGGGCGTCTGCGCAGGCCGCGACCGGCACGGACGCACCGCTGTCGGCCGACACGCAGCCGATCGACGCCGCTCCGGCGCAGTGAGCACGCACGCGATGTTCTGGGCCATCGTTCCTGCCGCGGGCCGAGGCGCGCGCTTCGGCGGCGCGGTGCCGAAGCAGTATCTCGAAGTCGGCGGACGCAGCGTGCTGGCGCACACGCTCGACGCACTGCTGTCGCATCCGCGCATCGCCGGTGCCGTGGTCGCGCTGTCGGCCGACGATCCGCGCTGGCCGGGCTGGCGCGAAATCGCGGCCAAGCCGGTGATTGCCTGCGTCGGTGGCGCCAGCCGCGCCGAATCGGTGCTGGCGGCGCTGTGTGCGCTGCCGATGGATGTGCCCGCCGAGGAGTTCGTGCTGGTGCACGACGCCGCGCGGCCGAATCTGGCCGCCGCCGATCTCGACCGCCTGTGCGCCGCCTGCGATGCGCCCGATGCGGTCGGCGCCATCCTCGCCGCGCCGGTGCGCGACACGCTCAAGCGTGCCGACGCCGACGCCCGCATCGCCGCCACCGAACCCCGCGACCGCCTGTGGCGCGCGTTCACCCCGCAGGTGTTCCGCCGCGGCCAGCTCACCCACGCGCTGGCCGAAGCCGCCGCGCAGGGCATCGAGGTGACCGACGAGGCCATGGCCATCGAACGCCTGGGCCTGCACCCGGTGCTGGTGGAAGGGCGCGAAGACAACTTCAAGATCACCACGGCGGCGGACCTGGCGCGGTTTGCGTTCGAGGTGTCGCGGCGGTGAACGATGTCGCCGTCGCCTGTGCTTCCGTCACAACGCCTGCGCGGCATCGCGACGACGGTCGTTGGTTACGCAGTTTTCTCGGTGATCGCTGCGATGTGGTTTGTCCGCGCTGCGGGCAGCGGGGCGTCGTTCGGTACGCGACGGACGAGAGCCGGCGTACCTCCGCGCGATTCGCCTGCGGCGCATGCGCCTGCACGCTGGATTCGGCGGCGTGCGATGCCGATCCCGATCTGTCGTCCGCGCCGAGGATGTGGCACGGCAAGGTCCGTCTGCACGGTCGACGTGTCTGCGGCTATTGCGGTGCGCGCTGGCTGCAACATGACAGCATCCGTCACGCATCCGAGCTGACCTCGGCATGCTTCGAGACCACCGTGGACTGTCATGCCTGTGGTCGCCGCATGCCACTGAAGTTGCAGGCCTTGCGCATCCGCGATGATGCGTTGGGCTGCGAGCCGGTGTTCGGCCTGTCTCTTGCCTTGGCCGAGCCGGTGATGCCGGGCAAGTCGGTGTGGGCCTACAATCCGGCGCATCTTGCGGAGTTGAAGGTCTACGTCGCGGCCCAGTTGCGCGAGCGTCGGCAAGCCGGAAACGCCAGCTATTTTTCCCGGCTGCCGGCATGGGTCAAATCCGCCCGCAATCGCGGCAAGGTCATGAAAGCCATCGCGAAGATCGAGCGCGGCATGGCTGTGGCCCCGCGTTAGCCTGCGGTTCTTCCCGCAATCCTTGTGTGTCGCGTGTCGCGGCTGAAGCCGCTCCTACGGGGAAAGAATATGTCCAGCGTTCCATTTCGCATCGGCCAGGGTTTCGATGTGCATGCCTTCGACGACGGCGGCATCAGTGACGACAGCGTCGGCGATGACAGCTACGTGATGCTCGGCGGCGTGCGCATCCCGCACGCGCGCGGCATCCTCGCCCACAGCGACGGCGACGTGGCGCTGCATGCGCTGTGCGACGCCATGCTGGGCGCGCTGGCGCTGGGCGATATCGGCCGCCACTTCCCGCCCAGCGACGACCGCTGGAAGGGCGCCGACAGCCGCGCCTTCCTGCGCCATTGCGACCACCTGATCCGCGACCTCGGCTGGTGCGTGGGCAATGCCGACATCACCGTGATCTGCGAGCGGCCGAAGGTCGGCCCGCATGCGGACGAGATGCGCCGGCTGATCGCGCTGGATCTCGGCATGGACATCGATGCGGTGAGCGTGAAGGCCACCACCACCGAGCGCCTGGGCTTCACTGGCCGTGGCGAGGGCATCGCCGCGCAGGCCGTGTGCCTGCTGGTGCGCGCATGAGCGTATCCGGCGACGAGCGCGCGGACGCAGGCGCGCAGCCGGACGTGGGCGCCGCGCAGGCCCGCGCGGAGGCGTCGCAGGCGCAGGCTGCGCACGCACACGCACACGCACACGCACACGGCACGCCCGCGCTGCGCGCGCGCATGCGCAGCGTGCCCGAGGACTTCATCGTCGAGGAGATCGACGCCTTCCCGGCCAGTGGTGCCGGCGAGCATCTGCTGCTCACCGTGCGCAAGCGCGGCATGAACACCGGCTACGCGGCGAAGACCATCGCGCAGTGGGCGGGCGTGGCCGAATCGGCCATCGGCTATGCCGGCATGAAGGACCGCCACGCGCTCACCACGCAGCGCTTCAGCGTGTGGCTGCCGAAGAAGACCGCACCGGAGGTCGCATCGCTGCACAGCGACGATCTCGAACCGCTGGACGCGCACTGGCACAGCCGCAAGCTGCCGCGCGGCGCGCATGCCGGCAACCGCTTCGTGCTGACTCTGCGTGAGGTGGAGGGCGAGCGTGAGGCCATCGACGCGCGGCTGACGGCGATCGCTGCACGCGGGGTGCCCAATTATTTCGGTGAACAGCGCTTCGGCCGCGGCGGCGACAACATCGCCAAGGCGCTGGCGATGTTCGCCGGCCGGCGCGTGGGCCGCGACGAGCGCGGATTCCTGCTGTCGGCGGCGCGCGCCGAGCTGTTCAATCGCGCGCTGTCGGCGCGGGTGGCCGACGGCAGCTGGGATGCACCGCGCGCGGGCGAGGTGTGGATGCTGGACGGCAGCCGCAGCGTGTTCGGCCCGGAGCCGTGGAGCGAGGCGCTGGCCGAGCGGCTGGCGCGGTTCGACATCCACCCCAGTGGCCCGCTGTGGGGGCGCGGCGAGCTGCGCAGCACGGACGACGCCCGTGACATCGAACTGGCGGCGCTGGCGGACGCCACCGCGCTGGCGCTGCGCAACGGCCTGGAGCGTGCCGGCCTGCAGCAGGAGCGCCGCGCGCTGCGGCTGCAGGCGCAGGGCCTGGCCTGGGACTGGCCGGATGCGCAGACACTGCGCCTGCGTTTCGCGCTGCCGCCGGGCGGCTATGCCACGGCGGTGCTGCGCGAACTGGGCGAGTGCCAAGGCGCTGCAGGCGAGAGCTGAATGCGGCAGGCGCGGCGTCGTGCCGTGGCCGTGCCGCGGGCCCAGACCCGCTTCCTGTCCGAAAGCCCCCGCACCCGTGGAAGGCACTGGCGCCGCGCCGTGCATCGGCGTACACCGAACGGGCGCGGTCGTGCCCGTCGTCCTGCCTCGCGCACGGCCGGCGCATCATCGTCCATCCGAGGGAGGTTTCGTCATGAACGCATCCTCGCGCCGCATGCATCGAGACGGCATGCATCAAGCCCGCATGCATCGAGCCCGCATGCCTTCAGCCCGCATCGTTTCACCCGCCGTGCTCGCGCTCGCCGTGTGTCTGCCGGCGGCCCTTGCGCTCACCGGCTGCGCCACCACGGAGTCGGCCTACCGCGCCGCGCCCGCCCCGGCCCCGGTCGCCGACACCGGCGACCTGCCGCGATTCGTCAATGACGATGCCTATACGGCCTATGTCGAACGGCAGGCGGCCAGCCGCGGGATTTCCGTGCACTGGGTGAACAAGCGGCAGAAACGTCTGCTGCCCGGCCAGACCCACAGCGAAGCCAGATAAGCGACGACCGTGGGTCGGGCGTCCCTGCCCGGACGCGTGCCGCCCGTCGGTGCGCGCCCGGGTCGGGATGCCTCAGCGCGGCGCCAGCAGCACCAGCACCGCCCCGGTGCCGCCCTGCGCGGGCGGTGCGGAGTGGAAGGCCAGCACGTCGCCGCGGTGGCGCAGAAAGCGGTCGACCAGGTTCTTCAGCACCGGCACGCCGTTGGGCGCATGCAGGCCCTTGCCGTGCACGATGCGCACGCAGCCGGCGCCGTGGCCGCGCGCTTCCTTGAGGAAACGGCGCAGCACGCTCTCGGCCAGGGCCACATCGGCGTGGTGCAGGTCGATCTCGTCCTGCGCCGCGTACTGGCCGCGCGCGAGCTTCTGCAGCACCTGCGGCGGCACCTCGTCGCGACGATAGCTCAGCGCATCGCCGGGCAGCAGCGGGGTGCCGGTGGTGATTTTCCTGAACTCGGCCAGCGCCTCGGCCTCGTCGCGGCGCGCCATCCGCGTGCTCGGTCGCGGCTTGGGCCGCGCGGGGGCGGTGTCGGGGATCTCGATCGGACGCACCGGCCCGATCGCCTCGCGGAACAGCGCCGCGTCGTCGACGGGCTCGGGCTCCGGAGGCGTTGCGGGGAGTTTGCGGTCGCGGCGGCTCATGCCGGCAGGGTAGCGCAGGCGCGGGCGCGTCTGCAGGCCCGCGCGCCGAACGCAGCGTGATCGCGATGCGCATCCGCCGCGAGGCTGTGCGACGCATCCGGTATCATGCGGACTTTCCGCTACGCCGCAGACGAGCCCCGCCCCGCGACATGCGCATCCTCATCAGCAACGACGACGGCGTCGACGCCCCCGGAATCCGTGTCCTCGCCGCCGGCCTGCGCGATGCCGGGCATGAGGTCCTCGTGGTCGCTCCCGACCGCGACCGCTCCGGCGCCAGCAATTCGCTCACGCTCGATGCGCCGATCCGCGTGGTGCAGATGGATGCCGCCACCTGGCGGGTGTTCGGCACGCCCACCGACTGCGTGCACGTGGCGATCACCGGCATGCTGGAGGTCGAGCCCGACCTGGTGGTCTCCGGCATCAACAACACCGCCAACCTCGGCGACGACGTGATCTATTCCGGCACCGTGGCCGCGGCGATGGAAGGGCGCTTCCTCGGCCTGCCGGCGGTGGCGGTGTCGCTGGTCACCGCCGATCACAAGGGCCTGCATTACGAGAGCGCCGCCCGCGCGGCGGTGGAGATCGTCGCGCGCCTGCGCGCGGACCCGCTGCCGGCCGACACCATCCTCAACGTCAACGTGCCCGACCTGCCGTGGGAGGAGATCCGCGGCTTCGAGGTGGCGCGTCTGGGCAATCGTCATCGTGCGGAAGCCTGCACCCGCCAGGACGACCCGCGCGGCCGCACCTGGTGGTGGATCGGCGCGGCCGGCCCCGAGCAGGACGCCGGCCCCGGCACCGATTTCCACGCGGTGCGCAGCGGCCATATCGCGATCACCCCGATCCACGTCGACCTCACCCGCTACCAGGCGCTGGAACAGGTGGCCAGTTGGGTCGGCCGGCTGCCGCATCCGCGCAGCGAGCGCGCGGCCGGCGGAGCTGACGGGGGCGGCACGGCATGATGGCCCGCATCCGCCTGCAGCCGGAGGCCATCGGCATGGGCATGACCTCGCAGCGTGTGCGCGACCGGCTGATCGAGCGTCTGCGCGAGCAGGGCATCCGCGACGAGAGCGTGCTCAACGCCATCCGCACCGTGCCGCGGCACCTGTTCGTCGACGAGGCCTTCGCCGCGCGCGCCTACGAGGACAACGCACTGCCGATCGGCCACGGCCAGACCATTTCCCAGCCGTGGGTGGTGGCGCGGATGACCGAGGCCCTGTTCGAGACCACGCCCGAAGACGAGGCGATGCGTGCCGAAGACGCTGCCGCCGGCATCGACGGCCTGGCCGCATTCCCGCCGAAGAAGGTGCTGGAAGTGGGCACCGGCTCCGGCTATCAGGCCGCCATCCTCGCCGCGCTGGGGCTGGAGGTGTACACGGTCGAGCGCATCGGCGACCTGCTGCGCTCGGCGCGCAAGCGCTTCCGCAGCCTGGCCCTGCAGCTGCGCAGCAAGCACGACGACGGCCGCATCGGCTGGCCGGAGCATGCGCCCTACGATGCGATTCTGGTCACCGCCGCCGCACCGGCGCTGGTCGAGGCGCTGATCGAGCAGCTCGCCCCGGGCGGCGTGTTGATCGCACCGGTCGGCCCGGCCGGCGGGCAGTCGCTGGTCAAGCTGCGCAGACGCGCCGACGGCAGCGTGGTCCAGTCCGATCTGGCCGAGGTGGTGTTCGTCCCGCTGCTGTCCGGGGCGGTGGACTGACCCATGGACGCACCCGCCCCGAACGCACCTGCCCCCACGCCCGCAGCGCACGGCCCGGAATCGCTCGGCGAGCAGCTGCGGGCGGTGATCGAGGCCCTGCCGCCCGACACGGTCCGCCTGCAGGTGCTGGTGGACACCTTCGGCGACGAGGGCCTGCTGCTGCTCACCGCGCTGCTGACGCTGGTGTTCCTGATTCCCGTGTCCATTCCCGGCGTGAGCACGGTGTTCGGCGCGGCCATCCTGCTGGTCGGGCTGAGCCGCCTGACCAATCGCCCGCTGTGGCTGCCGCAGCGGCTGCGCGAGAAGTCGCTGCCGGTCGCCAGGCTGCGCCCCGCGCTGCAGAGCAGTCTGGTGTGGATGCACCGCATGGAACGCATCAGCCGCCCGCATCGCCTGGCGCGTTTGGTCGACGCCGGCCCGCCGCGGCTGATCAACGATCTGGCCTTCCTGTTCGCCGCGCTGCTGCTGATGGCGCCGTTCGGGCTGGTTCCCTTCAGCAACACGCTGCCGGCACTCGCGCTGCTGCTCTATGCCGTGGGCTTCATCCAGCGCGACGGTGGGGCCGTGCTGCTCGGGCATGCCGCCAACATCGGCACGGTGGTGTATTTCAGCGTGCTGCTCGGCAGCGGTGGCCTGGCCGTGCGCGAGCTGTTGCAGCGCATCGGCATGTAAGCGCAGGAGACGCGACGTGGACACGATTTCGCCCCCGACTTCCCGATCATCCGGGCATGCCCAGGCACTCACCCGCGGGTCCGATGGCGCACGCGCGACACGCCTGCGCGGCGCGCGCAGGTCGACGCCGGGCCTTCTGCTCGTCGCGATGCTCGCGGCCGCGACCGTGGCCTGCACCACCACCACCGTGGTGCGCCGCGAAGGCGATGGCCGCGGTGGTGCGAGCGCCTCTCGCCCGGCACCGCCGAAGCCCGGCACCGTGGTCACCGTACGCAAGGGCGAGACCCTGTACCGCATCGCCACGCGCCACGGCCTGAGCCCGCTGGATGTGGCGACCTGGAACGGCATCTCCGCGCCGTACACCATCTATCCCGGCCAGCGCCTGCGCCTGAGCGCGCCCGCGGACACGCCGCGCAGCGGCGGCAGCACCGCCTCTACCTCGCCCAGGCCCGGCACGAACACGCCTTCGCCCCGGCCCGCCACCGGCGGCACGACGGCCGGGACGACGACGGGCACGGCGACCAAGCCTCCCACGCCGGCCCCAAGCGTGCCGGCCCCACCGCCGAGCGCACCCTTCAAGTGGGAGTGGCCTGCCGATGGCGCCCTGCTGCAGCGCTACGCGGCGGGTGACCCGACCCGTCAGGGCATCGCCATCGCCGGCAACGGCGGCGACCCGGTGCGCGCCGCCGCCGACGGCGTGGTGGTGTACTCCGGCGCGGGCCTGATCGGCTATGGCGAACTGGTCATCGTGAAACACGACGAACAGTGGCTCAGCGCCTACGCCCACAACCGCGCGCGGCTGGTCAACGAAGGCCAGCGCGTGAAGGCCGGCGAACGCATCGCCGAACTCGGCCGCACCGGCGCCGCCCGCGACATGCTGCGCTTCGAGATCCGCTACAACGGCAAGCCGCAGGACCCGCTGCTGTATTTGCCGAAGCGGTGATGTTGGAGGGGCGGGAGTCGGGAGTCGGGAATCGGGAATGGGGAATCGAGATTCGTGATTCGAGATTCGAGATTCGAGATTCGAGATTCGAGATTCGAGATTCGAGATTCGGCAGAAGCAAAAGCTTGTCATCCCGAGCGCAGCGAGGGACCTGCTTTTCTGGGATCACCCCGAAGACAAGCACAAGCAGGTCCCTCGCTGCGCTCAGGACGACAGAGCATGACCGACACCAGCGTCCGACCGCGGTTCCATCGCAATCCGGCGGCAGACCGAAACGCGGGAGTCGAGATTCGGGAATCAGCATTCAGGATTCGAGATTCGACATTCGAGATTCGAGATTCGTGATTCGTGACTCGTGACTCGTGACTCGTGACTCGGCAGAAGCAAAAGCTTGTCGTCCCGAGCGCAGCGAGGGACCTGCTTTTCCCCGATCGATCCCGAAGGCAAGCGCAAGCAGGTCCCCCGCTGCGCTCGGCATGGCACCTGATCGAAACGCAGCACTCATCGATTCGCTGCGATTGCAATGTCCATCTATGGCCGCGACTGTGCGTTTGAACCTTTTTCGCGCCACCCGCTACTGACAAGTATCGAAAGGCGGTCCAGAGGGCTGCATTTCGATGCGTTGTCCAGTTCCACGCCCGGAGCGTCATCCGAGTGCGGGCGCGTCATCCCGATGTGGACGCCCGCTCTGAGGTGACGCCGCGCACCGCCGCGCAGGCGAATGCAAGGACGTCGATTCCTGCGCATTTTTCAAGGAGAGAACGACAGAAGACCTCATGGAGAGACCGATCCACGCAGTTCCCGCTCCCGCACCCTCGTCGTGCCTGCAAGGGCAGGCGCGGGCCGATGGCGACGATGCTGGTCCCCTGGTGCCGGCTCGCTTCGGAACACGGGCGGGGCGCTGACGCGGCGTCGATACACACACGCTTTTTCACTCAATTCCAGAATAAGGACATCCGAAATGAACAACAAAATCCGTGCCCTCACGGCACTGATCGCATGCGCGATGCTGCCGTCCGTGGTGTTTGCGCAAACGGCCAATCCCAGCGTCGAAACGGGCGTGGGCAAGGCTGTTTCCGAAACCCCGGGCATGTTGTTCCATGGCACGACCACGGTCACCAACGAGCGGGTCGGCGTGGCGAAGGCGAGCAGCAAGTCGTTCTATTTCGCGGTGCATTCCGCGACGGCGGACGACCCTTCGCGATTCGTCGTCAACTTGCCTGTGGTCAGCGAGAATTCCTATGCGCTCGTGACCGCCGAAGCGATCGACGGGGCCGGAAGAGCTCTGCCGGCGCCCGACTGCAGCGGCAGTGCGAATGTGGCCAGGTCCTGCGTGTTCCCCTCCGGCACGAGGAAGGCGGTCGTGACGTTTTCCCCGGCGCTCAACATGGGCACGAGCGCATACAGCTATCGCACATACTCCACCTCCTACATCCAGGACTGCGACCTGAGCGCGGCACGTTATTGCGGTCTTGCTCGCACGTACGGCGAATACAAATCGCAGTTCACGTCTGCGACGGAAAACAAGGTGGGTACCATCTTCCAGGGCGATGTCGACATTTTTCACGGCAGGAATGCGAGTCTTCCGGAAAATGCGCCGCGTGCGGGCGACGTGATCAGGCTGCGGGTCAACTCCAGCGTGGCCGTCGTCAGCAACACCCCCACCCTGCGGGTCAAGGCCGATTTCGGCGACGGGGATATCCAGGTCGGCCATCGCTATCCCTGCAAGCCCGCTCCGGGCGTGACGTCCGGAAAAGTGTGGGATTGCGAGATCCCTGAAGGCGACGCGGTGCCGAATCTGGCCGGCTTCTCCAACCCGCGGGTCGTCTTCAGCTCTTCGCGAGGCGCGGGGTCGGCCATCATCACGGTCACCAACGCGACGAAGCTGTCCCGATAATCGCGGCGCGATCGAAGCAAGCTAAGGTCTGAACAACTCCATCCTGGAGTCGTTCAGACGTCGCGGACTCAGGCCAGGCCTGAGTCCGCTCCCGCCACATCAATCGCCTGCGCGATCGATGTGCGAGCGCGCCCTCCACGGCGCGCGGAACCTCTGAATTCATCAGAGGTACCCAATGCACCACCGGACAAGCCCCTCGCGGGCTTGTCCGTTTTTCGACGCGTGTCCGTGGATGACGCGCGTTGGGTTCGGTCGGCGGCAGTGCGGCTCCTGCGAGGGCGCACGACGGCCGCAGTCACCGCGATGGCCGTCGCACGCGGCTGTGCGGCACCACGCTCACAGCCCGCGCCGCACGGACAACACCAGAGCGGATGCGCCCTGCCAGGGTGCGTCGAAATAGGCGTCGTCCGGCCCGCCGAGGGTCCAGCGCGCTTCCAGTTCGTATGCGGCGATCCTGCGGCGCAGGGCCAGCGATGTGTCGTATCGCAGCCGGCGCCCACCGAGGGCCGGGGCGCCCGAGGTCTGGATCAACACGCCAGTGCGCGCATTCAGGCTCCAGTCCGGTGCCAGTGCTTTGCTCGTGCCCAGCCCGAGGTAGGCCGCGGGTGCGTCGCGGCCCTGGTCGTTCGGCGCATAGCGCGCCTGCAGCGAGAACATGCCCCTGGAGACGCCGGCATGCAGCTCGGTGAAGCGGGGCGCGCGCCCGTCGCTGTAGCGCCGTGTGTAGGCATGGCCGGCGATGCCCAGGTCGATGTCGAAGCCGTTCGATGTGCGCACCGCATAGCCGGCATACACCTGCGTGCCGAGCAGCCCGGAGCCCTCGCGTCCGGCCAGGACGGCCGTCGCCGCGCCGCCGACATAGGCACCGCTGCGATGATCGTAGGACGCCTCCAGCGTGGCGGTGGGCTGCCCCCTGCTGATCGAACGGCCGCGCACGCGTTCATCGCTCTTCAACGAGGCGCTGGCGGCGAATTGAGCAGCGGCGATGCACGGCGCAGACGCCGACGCGATGGCGATGCCCACGCTCGCGAGCGCGCGCAGTCCGCGGCAGCGCAGGGGGCGCGGCTGCAGCGCCGGCCGTCGGCCGGTCGGCAGACGGCAACCGCGATGCGCGGGCGGGACCCTGCCGCCTGCGCCAGCCGGTCCTGAATATCGAGTGCCGATAGCGGGATCCTCCATGATCGCAAGGCCGGGCGTGTGCGGCCGATGCCATGACGCGCGAGATGGTAACAAGCCGCGCTCATCGGTCCAGGCGAGCGAGCGCGGCCCGAAGCCGGGCACATCGGCGCCTGCCGCGGACAGCGTTCACAGGCCGCAGTCGCGAGGCGAACAGGCCGCAGGATTGCAGCGCGATGCCGTCGGTCGGTTCGATGCACGCGCGCCGCGCGGCCTGGGCCATGTCTCAGCGCTGTCTGCGGCGCGATGCTGCGCAGTCGCTGCTGCAGCGCGCGTCGGTGCGGATCAGGCTCGCGCGCGGGTCGATCAGCGCATCCTGCCCGGTCGTCGGCTTGAGCGGGCGCGCGCCAGGCGTTCCGCGCTTTCGCTGCTCGCGCATCAGGGCCACCAGGCCGGCGACATGCGCCGCCGCGAAGGAACTGCCGGTGACCAGGTGCCATTTGCCCTCGGGCCGTGTGGTGGGGATATCCGAGCCCGGCGCCCGCATCGCGCCTGCAGGCACGCCGCCGCTGGCCGCATCCGCCACCGCGATGACGCCGGTGTGCGAGGCGGGAAAGCCGCCGTTCGCGGCGGCGGGGTCGACCGACGCGACGATGCTCATGCGCCGCGCCAGGCCGCGGTCGATCAGCGCGCCCAGCAGACGGTCCGGCGGGCCGCTCAGACTCATATTGATCACCTGCACATCGCGTTCGATGGCGAAATGCAGGGCTTTGGCCAGGCTCAGGCTGTCGCATACCGCGCCGCGCGCCGCGCCGCTTTGCCAGCATGCGCGCAGGGCCAGCAGCCGCGCCCCGGGCGAGACGCCGACCATGCCGATGCGGTTGTTCGCCTTGGCCGCGATCACGCCCGCGACTTCGGTGCCATGGCGTTCGGCCTGTGCCGCGTGCGTCGGCGCGAAGTCCCGCTGCGTCGAGACTTGCCCGGCCAGATCCGGATGACCCACGTCGATTCCGGTGTCGATCACCGCGATGCTCACGCCTTTGCCGGTCGCGATGCGGTGCAGTTCCGCGAGCTTCCACTGCCGCGCCGCGGGAGCGACCGGAAAGAGCGGGTCGTTGTAGGGCAGGTCGTCGTAGAGCGTGTCGTTGTAGGGCTTGGCCCCCTGCAGGGTGCGGTACAGCCGCACCGGCTGCGCCCATTCGACATCGTCATCGCGCGCGATCGCATCCGCCAGCGCCTGTACCGAATCGGCATCCGGAGCGGCCAGGATCAGGCAGTCCAATTGCAGGATCGGCATCGGCCAGACATCCAGATATTCGACCTCATGCGCGCGCGCGATCCTGCGCGCGCGCCGGATCAGCGCCGCGCGTCGTGCGGCCTCGCCATAGTCGCCGCCGCCGTACTGGGTGTCGGCGCGATAGCGTGCCGGCGTGGAGCGCAGCAGGACCAGGATCTGCCTGTCCTCGGGCACCGCCTGCGCGGCGTCCCGGGCATGCAGCGGCTGCGTCGGCCAGCACAGCAGCATGATCATCGCCAGCAACAGGCGGGTCATCGCGTGCGGTCCGGATCGATGGCTTCGGCCAGCAGCACGGCGCTGTCGGCGCGCAGGCGCAGGAGCGCGGCATCGCGCGCGGCGGGGGCGACCCGCAGCACGTAGGCGTCGGCCGAGGTCGGGCCCGCGACGATCTGCGCCCCGACGTCGCGCAGGGTGGCGCGCAGCCGGGCTTCGGTGGTGGAGGGCCGGAACACCACCACCATGTTGCCGGCGACGGCGGTATCCGCAGCGGGCGCCGCCGCACTCAGCGTGCGGTAGGGCGCTGGCTGCGCGGCGGGCGAGGGTGCCTTCCAGTACACCGCTCCCACCGCCAGGGCGATGGTGGCCGCCTGTGCGGCCAGGAACACTGCGGGCTTGCGCGGCCGGCTCAGCGAGTGGCGCATGCGTGCCCATCCGCCGGACGCGTGCCTGCGCGCGCGGTCCTGCGTCTGGGCGGGCGGAACGGACATGGAAACGGGAGAGGGAGCGGGCGTCGGAGCCAATTCCGAAAACGCTTCCGAAAACGCCCCCGAACGCCGGTTCGATCGCGATTCCGAATCCACTTCCGAACCCGCTTCCGAGCATGCTTCCGGGCATGCTCCCGGAACCGGCGCACGTTCCGCGACCGCAGGGGTTGGGCAGGGCATCGCGATCACCGCCTCACACAGCGCCAGCTCCTCGGCCAGCAGTGCCCGACACGCTTCGCACTGCGACAGATGCGCCTCGACGGTCTTCCGATCCTCCGCGTCCAGGCGCCCGGTCGCATACCAGGGCAACAACAGCTCGGTCTCGGTGTGCATCTCGCGGTCGCTGGGTGACGAGGCGGGCATGGCAGCTTTCCTTCACAGCCAATCCGGCGATGTGCCGGAGAGGATTTTCTTCAGATATTTTCTGGCGTGGAACATCCGGGTTTTCACTGTATCCACCGGGCAATCCATGATCTCGGCGATTTCGCGATACCCCATCTGGTGGAAATAGGTCAGATCCACCACCGTGCGGTGATCGGAGGAGAGCCGCTGCAGCGCCTGACGCAGGGCCGCATGGGTCTGCCCGCGTTCGGTGGTCTCTTCCGGGCCGGGTGCGTCGCTGGCACCGTAGTCGGGGTCGTCGGTGTCGACGGGGTCATCGTTGCGTTCCAGCGCCCGCGCTGCCTTGCGGTAGGCGATGGTGAACACCCAGGTCGACAGCTTGCTGTGGCCCTCGAAGCCAGCCAACTGGTTCCAGACGGCCAGCATCGTGTCGTTCAACAGCTCCTCCACCATCGCCGGTCGCCGCGTATGCCGGGTCAGGAAGCGCGTCAGCGGTGGGCGATAACGGTCGTACAGCTCTTGGAACGCGCCCTGATCGCGCGCCACCACGCGCGCGATCAGGGCCGCGTCGGCGTCGTCTTTCCAGCTTTGCGCATGGCGCACGTGGCCGTCGGCCATGTCCTTTGGACCCGATGTCAGTTGACTCATCCGTGGTGGTGTCCGTCGAATCGGTTCAATCCATTTGCGCAGGCCCGCCGTTCGCGGGTCGGGGGTGCTCTGGAACCATGTCCGCCTCCGGGCGGACAAGAGGGCGGATCGCGGGTGCCTGCAGACATCGCGCCGATTCCGCCCCGCCTGCGCGAAGACCGCCGGTCACCGCGTGTCCGGCTTCTGGTCCGCCCCGTTGTCGGTACACAGCGAGCTGCGCCTGGTGAAATCCGTGCCCCAGGTGCGGTAACCGGCCGTGTCGACATGGATCGCGGTGGGGGTATAGAAGCCCAGGCCCATGTTCGCGGCCCGGCCCTGTGTCCGCCAGAACGCGCAGAGGCGGGCCACATTGTCGCCGCGCACGGGCAAATCGAAGTCGATCGCGCGGTTCTCCAGGTGCCGGCTGCGCGTGCTGCCGCCGGCACAGGCATTGACCGCCGGGTCGCGATACACCGAGCGCGCGAGGGCGGGGTCGACCAGTCCGGCGGCGTGCAGCTGTGCGACCAGGCGCAGGGTGGGAGGCATATGCGCCTGCACGGATGCGGGCGGGACGGCGAATTCCGGATGGCCGCACACGCGCCAGCGGCGGGAGGTCCGCAGCAGTCCGGGCGTGGGCACGATGCCGTGCACGCGCTCGGCGCGCAGATAGGCCGCGTAGCGTTCGACCTCGGCGCGGTGACCGGCCTCCAGCCACTGCGCATAGCGCGACTGCGGCGGGGCCACCACGCTGCAGCCACCCGGCAGCAGCGACAGGCCGACGACCAAGGCGGCAAGTGTGACGAGCGCGGCGCGTCCGTGAGCCTTCGCCATGTGCGCAGGCCGTCAGCTGCCCAGCACGAACCCCGCCACCACCCGCCGTCCCTCGCTGGCCAGGACGTTGAACGTGCGCGCGGCGGCGGCGTTGGTCATCGACTCCAGACCGATGCCGCGGCCCAGGCTCGCGGCCAGGACCTGCGCCGGCGGGAAGGCCTGGGTGGCGCCGCTGCCGAGCAGGATCAACTCAGGCTCCAGCGCCCACAGCGGTTCGAGATCGGCGACGGTCACGGTGCGGATGTCGACCACCGGCCAGTTCTCCAGCAGCCGGGTCGGCGACAGGACGAAGCTCGCGACAAGCACGCGATCGTTGACCTTGGCCGAACGCCCATCCGCGCCGCGGAGGACATGGTCGTAATCCGGCTGTTCGAGGTGCAGGAGCATCGGCGGGCGTGGTGCAGTCAGGGCGAGTGCGGGGCGAAGCGGTCCAGGAACCGGCCGAAGGCTTTGCGGCTGTAGCTGTTCCGCCCGCTCTCCAGGCCGCCGGTCTCGATCGACTCGACTACCTCGCCGTTGGCCTCGAGCACCCAGAAGTGCGGATACCCCAGCGCTGGCGGCAGCGGGTCGAGGACAGGGTGCGCGGCTTCGCTGCCGTCCACTTCCACCTTGACCACCACGAAAGCGGCATCCAGACGCGACTGCAGCGCAGGCTCGCGATCCAGAAAACGGTCCAGGACGTGGCACCAGCGGCACCAGTCGCCACCGGCGATGATGAGAATGCGCCGACCGCTGGCCTGCGCCTCCGTCCGCGCCTGTTCCATGCGCTGGGACGCGGCGTCGGGAGCGAGATAGCCGAGGGAGGCGGATGCACGGTCGTCGCCGGCCCAGCAGGCACCGGTGGTCAGCAGGGCGAGCAGGCAGAGGGCCCGAAAGGCGCTGTGCAGGCGGCCGACCATGCCTCAGGCCCGGGGCAGGACGATCTGGCGCTTGTCGCGGCTGGGGCGGTAGAGCACGGCGATGTTGCCGATGCGCTGGACCAGTGCGGCGTCGCAACGCTCGGTGAGATCGGCGATCATCGCGTCGCGCGCGTCGCGATCGGCCGCGGCCACCCGGACCTTGATCAGCTCGTGGTGCTCCAACGCTCCGTCCACCTCGGCCACGACCGCTTCGGTCACGCCCTTGGCGCCCACCTGCAGGAGGGCTTTCAGGCCGTGGGCCTGGCCGCGCAGGAAGCGGATCTGGGCGTTGGTGAGCTCGGTGGGCATGGGCAGAACGATCGGGCGCGCGGTCAGCGAGGCGCGGGGGCGCAGAGTATCATGGACTGCTCGGGCTCCCGCGCAGGCCACTGCGTTCCGGGCGCCGCGCGCCGGCCGCCGCAGGGCGGCCGCCTCCACATTCTCTCTGGTCCCGTACTGTCCCCATGTCCCGCAGCAAGAGCAGCCATCGCTGGCTCCGCGAGCACTTCTCCGACCCCTTCGTGAAGAAGGCCCAGGCCGAAGGCATGCGTTCGCGCGCCGCCTACAAGCTGGAGGAGCTGCTGGAACGCGACCGCCTGCTCAAGCCCGGCATGACCGTGGTCGATCTGGGCGCCGCGCCCGGCGGCTGGTCGCAGTTCGTGCGCCAGGCGATGGGCGACAGCGGCCGGGTGGTGGCCCTGGACATCCTCGAGATGCCGGGACTGGCCGGGGTCGAGTTCCTTCACGGCGACTTCAGGGAGGATGCGGTGTTATCGGCCCTCGAAACCCTGCTGAACGGGGCCCCGGTCGACCTTGTGCTCTCCGACATGGCCCCCAATATGAGTGGAGTGGATGCGGTCGACCAGCCGCGGGCGATGCACCTGGCGGAGCTGGCGATGGACTTCGCCGACCGCCATCTGCGTCCCGGTGGCGCCTTCCTCATCAAGCTGTTCCAGGGGGCCGGATTCGACGACTACGTGCGTGCGCTGCGTCAGCGCTACGGGCGGGTGGTCATCCGCAAGCCCGCCGCCTCTCGCAGGCGGTCGTCCGAAGTGTATGCGCTGGCCCAGGACCGTCGGCCCTGACCCCTCCGGGTCATCGACAGTCCGCTGCACGCGCGATCCAGATGTCAACGACGGCGGGGCTGCCCCGTCGTCACCGCCCGCAAGGGCGCCGTTCCCGAGGAGCCGTGCGTGGCCAAGAATATTCTCGTGTGGGTGGTCGTCGCGATCGTCCTGATGTTCGTCTTCGATGGGTTCAGCGGCAAGATGAACCCGGGCGGAGCCGATCCGCTGGCCTACGACGAATTCGTGCGTCAGGTCCAGAACGACAAGGTGGCGAAGGTCAAGATCGCCGAGGACCGCACCACCATCGTCGGCGAGCGCAAGGACCAGAGCCGCTTCGTCACCAACAGCCCGTCCGACCCCGACCTGATCAACGACCTGCTCGACCACGGCGTGCAGATCGAACAGGCGGCACCGTCGTCGGGGCGCTCGATCTTCCTCAGTCTGCTGATCAATCTGCTGCCGATCGCGCTGCTGGTGGCGGTGTGGCTGTACTTCATGCGCCAGATGCAGCAGGGCGGCGGCAAGGGCGCGATGTCCTTCGGCCGCTCGCGCGCCAAGCTGCTTACCGAGGACCAGACCAAGGCCACCTTCGCCGACGTCGCCGGCTGCGACGAGGCCAAGGAGGAAGTGGCCGAGCTGGTCGAATTCCTGCGCGACCCCGGCAAGTTCCAGAAGCTCGGCGGCAAGATTCCGCGCGGCGTGCTGATGGTCGGCCCGCCCGGCACCGGCAAGACCCTGCTCGCCAAGGCCATCGCCGGCGAGGCGCGGGTGCCGTTCTTCAGCATCTCCGGCTCCGACTTCGTCGAGATGTTCGTCGGCGTCGGCGCCAGCCGCGTGCGCGACATGTTCGAGCAGGCCAAGAAGCACGCGCCGTGCATCATCTTCATCGACGAAATCGACGCGGTCGGCCGTCATCGCGGCGCCGGCCTCGGCGGCGGCCACGACGAGCGCGAGCAGACCCTCAACCAGCTGCTGGTGGAGATGGACGGCTTCGAGGGCGGTGAGGGCGTGATCGTGATCGCGGCCACCAACCGTCCCGACGTGCTGGACCCGGCGTTGCTGCGTCCGGGCCGCTTCGACCGTCAGGTCGTCGTGGGCCTGCCCGACGTGAAGGGCCGCGAGCAGATCCTCAAGGTGCACATGCGCCGCGTGCCGCTGGCCGACGACGTGGATGCGATGACCATCGCCCGAGGCACCCCCGGCTTCTCCGGCGCCGATCTCGCCAATCTGGTCAACGAGGCCGCGCTGTTCGCCGCGCGCGAGAACGGCCGCGACGTGCGCATGGATCACTTCGACCGCGCCCGCGACAAGATCCTGATGGGTGCCGAGCGCCGCTCGATGGCGATGAGCGAGGAAGAGAAGCGCCTCACCGCCTACCACGAGGCCGGCCACGCCATCGTCGGCCGCGTGGTGCCCGAGCACGACCCGGTCTACAAGGTCACCATCATCCCGCGCGGCCGCGCGCTGGGCGTGACCATGTACCTGCCCGAGGGCGACCGCTACAGCTACAACCGCACCTACATCGAGTCGAACCTGTGCTCGCTGTACGGCGGCCGCGTCGCCGAGGAGCTGATCTTCGGCGTCGACAAGGTCACCACCGGCGCGTCCAACGACATCGAGCGCGCGACCAAGATGGCGCGCAACATGGTCACCAAGTGGGGCCTGTCCGACGAACTCGGCCCGATCGCCTACGCCGAAGACGAGGGCGAAGTGTTCCTCGGCCGCAGCGTGTCGCAGACCAAGAACGTCTCCGACGAGACCGCACGCCGCATCGACGAAGTCGTGCGCGGCATCCTCGACAAGGCCTATGCCCGCACCACCGGCATCCTGACCGAGCACATCGACAAGCTGCACACGATGGCCGACCTGTTGATGCAGTACGAGACCATCGACGCGCCGCAGATCGAAGCGATCATGGAAGGCCGCGAACCGCCGCCGCCGATGGGCTGGAACAAGTCCGGCAAGGACGATACCGCCAAGCGCCCGCCCCCGCCGGCCGCGCCGGCGATCGGCGGCCCGGCGACGCAGAGCCGCGAGTCGGGGATTGAGGATTCGTGATTCGGGATTCGGGATTCGGGATTCGAGTTTGAACCGTCGGTCCTGACACCACCGCCTGCAGCGAGCCAAGCACAACGCCCGGGATTCCGGGCGTTGTGCGTTTTGGTCTCTGCAACTGTCTTGATATGGACGCGCAGAGTGCCGGATTGCCTAGGACCGCACGCGCATCGGCCATGGATGACCAGCGGGATGCGCCAGGCTTGCTTTCATCGCTTCCGCTGGAGAGATGCGGCGCGATGCGGCATTTGCAGGCCTTTCGTACCCCAAACCCTTGTCGTCCCGAGCGCAGCGAGGGACCTGCTTTGTCCCGGAGGATGGCAGCTTGCGATCAAAAGCAGGTCCCTCGCTGCGCTCGGGACGACAGGCAGTATGCTTGTCCCGAATCCCGAATCCCGAATCCCGAATCCCGAATCCCGAATCCCGAATCCCGA
>ERZ1066122.1173-NODE-1173-length-22382-cov-36.991311_pt1 | contig 22382 bp, 19 predicted proteins | sample MGYA00382769_ERZ1066122 | MGnify/ENA primary metagenome ERZ1066122 (study PRJEB33369, sample SAMEA5778352) | biofilm metagenome | biome: Industrial cooling water; feature: Water cooling tower basin; material: Biofilm | place: United Arab Emirates | collected... | reverse complement strand
GAGATCATCCAGCGCAAGGGCAACGAGGGCTTCGGCGAAGGCAACTTCCAGGCGTTGTTCGAGAGCATCGAACGCGATCAGATGAAGCGCGGGGTGCTCTGAGGACTTGTTGCTTTTCTCCCCTCTCCCGCCGGGAGAGGGGCCGGGGGAGAGGGTCGGGAACGTGACGACGAACAAACCGCCGCTCCCAACCAGTACGCTGGAGCAGTCACGCAAACTGCGCCGTGAGATGACGGATGCAGAGCTCAAGCTCTGGTTCCATCTGCGCGCAGGACGATTCGGCGGTCTCAAGTTTCGCCGACAGCATTCGATCCCGCCATATATTGCCGATTTCTGCTGTGTGGAGAAGCGGCTGATCATCGAGCTGGATGGTTCGCAGCACGACGAAGCGGGTGATCGATCCAGGACGCAGAGATTGCAGGGACAAGGCTGGCTTGTTCTGAGATTCTGGAATCACGATGTCCTGATGCGCACCGAGAGCGTACTCGAAGCCATCTGGAATGCGATTGGTGACCAAGCGCTTGACCGGCCGACCCTCACCCCAACCCCTCTCCCGGAGGGAGAGGGGCTTTGAACGGAACGGCCTGGCATTACGGGCCTCAGGCCACAACGACTCCAGACCAAGAACGACCACTGACCGGAATAACGACATGACCCCCAACGGCTACCAATCCGGTTTCGGCAATGAATTCGCCAGCGAGGCGGTGACGGGCGCGCTGCCCGAAGGCCGCAATTCGCCGCAAAAGGTCGCGCACGGGCTGTATGCCGAGCAGATCAGCGGCACGGCGTTCACCGCGCCGCGGCATGCGAACCGGCGGAGCTGGCTGTATCGCATCCGCCCGGCGGCGATGCACGGGACTTTCGCGCCGTACACGCCCGCGCAGTCGCCGCAGCCGCAGTTCCACGACGACTTCGGCCACGGCCCGGTCACGCCGGATCAGCTGCGCTGGAGCCCGCTGCCGCTGCCCGGCGAGCACGGCAGCGCGTGCGGTGTGGATTTCGTCGATGGCCTGTTCACCATGGCGGGCAACGGCAGTGCCGCGGCTGGCAGCGGGATCGGGATCCATCTGTACAGCGCCGACCGCGACATGCAGGGCCGCTTCTTCTACAGCGCCGACGGCGACCTGCTGATCGTGCCGCAGCACGGGCGGCTGAAGATCGACACCGAGCTGGGCGTGATCGAGCTCGAACCGCAGCAGATCGCGGTGATTCCGCGCGGCATCCGCTTCCGCGTGTCGCTGCCGGACGGCGTCGCGCGCGGCTATGTGTGCGAGAACTACGGCGCGTTCCTGCGTCTGCCCGACCTCGGCCCGATCGGCAGCAACGGCCTGGCCAATCCGCGCGATTTCCTCACGCCCAACGCGGCGTTCGAGGATGTGGAAGGGGATTTCGAGCTGATCGCGAAATTCCAGGGCCACCTGTGGCGCGCTTTCATCGGCCACTCGCCGCTGGATGTGGTCGCCTGGCACGGCAACCATGCGCCGTACATGTACGACCTGCGCCGGTTCAACGCGATCGGTTCGATCAGCTACGACCATCCGGACCCGAGCATTTTCCTGGTGCTGACCTCGCCCAGCGACACGCCGGGCGTGGGCAACATGGATTTCGTGATCTTCCCGCCGCGCATCCTGGCGATGGAGAACACCTTCCGTCCGCCGTGGTTCCACCGCAACATCGCCAGCGAATTCATGGGCCTGATCCACGGTGCCTACGACGCCAAGGCCGAGGGTTTCGCGCCCGGCGGCTGCTCACTGCACAACTGCATGACCGGCCACGGCCCGGACGCGGAGACCTTCGAGAAGGCCAGCGTGGCCGACACCTCCAAGCCGCACTACATCCGCGACACCATGGCCTTCATGTTCGAGAGTCGCGCGGTGATCCGGCCGACCGCGCAGGCGCTGGAGGCCGCGCATCGCCAGCGCGAGTACCAGGCCTGCTGGGCCGGGCTGAAGAAGCACTTTCCGGCCTGATGCGCCCGCGCGGGCGTGTGCGCTCTGTCGCGCCCGCCCGGCCTGCGCGCGTCCGACCTGCGCGAGCCGGCATGCACGCGCCCTGCATGCACGTCGGCGCAGTTTGCGCACGACCACCCGCGCACCCGCGTACCTGCACGCCCGCGCCCGCGCCTTCTCCCGCGCACGCGGAGCGGCGGGCGCGGCTGTGCAGCATCGCGGCTGCGGTCGCGCAGGCTAGAATCGGGGAATCGCCCGCCACGGGCACACGCGGAGACGGAACATGGCCGAGGCCATCGGGTGGTTCCTGCTGGGCTTGCTGCTGCTCGCGCTGGGCGGCGATTCCATCGTCAAGGCGGCCAGCGGGCTGGCGCACCGGCTGCGTGTGCCGCCGTTCGTGATCGGCCTGTTCCTGGTCGGTTTCGCCACGTCGATTCCCGAGCTGACGGTCAACGCATCGGCGTTCTTCCACGGCAGCCAGAGCCTCGCGCTCGGCAATGCGGTGGGCAGCAACATCGTCAACTTCGGGCTCACCCTGGGCCTGGCGGCGGTGTTCGCGCCGCTGCTGATCCGCTGGCGGGCGCTGTCGCCGCTGCTGCTGTGCCTGATGCTGGCGACGGTGGCGCTGATCCTGCTGGCGCTCGACGGCGTGCTCTCGCGGCTGGAGGGTGGGGTTTTCCTGCTGGCCTTCGTCGCGGTGTTCGCCTACGCCGCGCTGCGCAGCCGCGAGGAGCTGCCGGAAGTGCGCGAAGCGGTCGCCGGCTATGCGGCCACCAGCGACAACCTCGGCCTCAATCTCATCCGGGTCGTGATCGGCGCGGCGCTGCTGTATTACGGCGCGGGCTGGGTAGTGGAGAGCGCGCCGGTGGTGGGCCTCTCGCTCGGCATGACCCCGCTGGTGACCGGCCTGATCCTGGTCTCCATCGGCACCGCGCTGCCGGAGGCCGCCGCCGCGGTGATGGCGGCGCGGCGCGGCCAGGGGGACATCGTCGCCGGGCATGTGGTGGGTTCGAGCCTGGTCAATCTGCTGGTGGCGGTCGGCGGGCTGGCGGCGCTCCGCGATCTGCCGATCCCGGCCTCGTTCGTGCGTTTCGAACTGCCGGCGGCGCTGGCTTTCCTGCTGCTGATGGTGCCGATGCTGCGCAGCGACCTGCGCCTGAGCCGGGCCGAGGGCGTCGTGCTGCTGGCCGCGCTCGCGGGTTGGGTCGCATTCGAACTCCTGCTTGTAAAATAGTGAGCCCGGCGCAGCGCGCCAGCCGATCACGAGCCTATCGATGACCGACCGCAACGCAGGTATCGCCGTCCCTCTCCTGCCCAGCCGCGCCACGCGCGCGCTGCAGAACTTCTTCCGGCTGGAAGCCGCGGGCGGCATCCTGCTGATCGGTGCGGCGGTGCTGGCGATGATCTTCGCCAACTCCCCGCTGGCCGGCCTGTACCAGGGCTTCAACGCCACGCCCGTGCAGGTGCGGGTGGGCGACCTCAACATCGCCAAGCCCCTGCTGCTGTGGATCAACGACGGCCTGATGGCGGTCTTCTTCCTGCTGGTGGCGCTGGAGATCAAGCGCGAGGTCGTCAGCGGCCAGCTGTCCAGCCGCGCGCAGCTGATCCAGCCGCTGGTCTGCGCCGCCGCGGGCGTCGCGCTGCCGGCGGCGATCTTCTGGTGGATCAATCAGGGCAACAGCGAGTCCATGCGCGGCTGGGCCATTCCCGCCGCCACCGACATCGCCTTCGCGCTCGGCATCCTCTCGCTGCTGGGCTCGCGCGCGCCGGTCGCGATGAAGATCCTGCTCTCCACCATCGCGGTGCTGGACGACCTGGCCGCCATCGTCATCATCGCGCTGTTCTATACCGAAAACCTGTCCACCACCGCGCTCAGCGCGGCGGCGGTGGGCGTGGTGGCGATGTTCGTGCTCAACCGGATGAAGGTGCGCGCGCTCACCCCGTATCTGTTGCTTGGCGCGGTGGTGTGGGTGTGCGTGCTGAAGTCCGGCGTGCACGCCACCCTGGCCGGCGTGATCACCGGCCTGATGATTCCGCATGTCGACAAGCGCAACGCGATCGACGACGAGGTCGAGTATTCGCCGCTGGAACATCTCGAGCACGCGCTGCACCCGTGGGTGGCCTACGGCATCCTGCCCGTGTTCGCCTTCGCCAATGCCGGCCTGGCGCTGGGCGGGTTGTCGCTGAGCGATGCCCTGCAGCCGCTGCCGCTGGGCATCGCGCTCGGCCTGTTGATCGGCAAGCCGATCGGCATCGTCGGCGCGGCGTGGCTGGCCCACGTCACCGGCATCGCGCGCTTCGGCGAGGGCATCACGTTCAAGGCGATGGTGGGCCTGGGCATTCTCTGCGGCATCGGCTTCACCATGAGCCTGTTCATCGCCTCGCTGGCCTTCGAGAGCAATCCGGCGCTGGCCCAGTCGAGCGTGCTGGGCGTGTTGTCGGCCTCGGTGCTGGCGGCGGTGGTGGGCTACCTGTGGCTGCGCTTCACGCTGCCGGCGCCGGCTCCCGCAGCCGCACCGACTGCCGGATCCGCCGCCTGATCCGAGCTGCCCGATCCGAGTTGCCCGATCTGAGCCGCGCGATCTGAGCGGCCCGATCTGGGCTGCCTGATCTGAGCTGCCTGATCCGATCGGTCTGATCAGATCTGAGCGGCGCAGTCCCCCGCGCGACGATTCGGCTACAGGCGCCCGTCGGGGCACTCCCGCGGCTGCCTGCTCCGACAGGCCGCTGCGGCAGGCGGCCCGCGGCCACCGCCGAGGCTGGGCGGTTGCGGATACACTGCAGGCCCCGTCCCGGCCTCGACCTGTCCATGCCTCCGAACGAACGCCTGCCGGCATCTCCGTCTTCACAAGGCAAGGGCGGGGCACGCGGCAGGCCGGCGATGTGGGCGATCTGCGCGGTGCTGGCGATGCTGGCGTCGTTCGCCGCACCGGTCTGGGCCTCGGAGATCCCGCCGCATGCCGATCTCACCGTGCACTGGGCGGGTTTCGTCGCGGTCGGCCTGTTCGTGCTCGCGTATGCGCTGGTGATCGCCGAGGAGCACACCCATCTGCGCAAGTCGCAGCCGGTCATGTTGGCGGCGGCGGTCATCTGGGGCGTGCTGGCGGTGGTGGCTTCGCAGCTGGGCGAGGCCGAGCAGGTGCATTTCGCGGTGCGCGAATATCTGATCGAATTCGCCGAGCTGCTGCTGTTCCTGCTCGCGGCGATGACCTACGTCAACGCGATGAGCGAGCGCAATCTGTTCGAGGCGCTGCGGGTGCGGCTGCTGCAGCGCGGCTTCGGCTACCGCACGCTGTTCTGGGTGACCGGCGCGCTTTCGTTCATGCTTTCGCCGGTCATCGACAATCTCACCACCGCGCTGGTGATGTGCGCGGTGGTGCTGGCGGTGGGACGCGACAGCCCGCGCTTCGTCTCGCTGGCCTGCATCAACATCGTGGTCGGCGCCAACGCCGGCGGCGCCTTCAGCCCGTTCGGCGACATCACCACGCTGATGGTGTGGCAGCGCGGTCTGGTGGAATTCTGGACCTTCTTCAGCCTGTTCCTGCCGTCGGTGGTCAACTGGCTGGTGCCGGCGCTGTGCATGCATTGGGCGGTACCGCAGGGGGAGCCCGCGCCGGCGCAGGATCAGGTGCAACTCAAGCGCGGCGCGTGGGGCATCGTCGCCCTGTTCGGCATCACCGTCGCGATGGCGGTGAGCTTCCACAGTTTCCTGCACCTGCCGCCGTTCATGGGCATGATCGCAGGGCTCGCGCTGCTCAAGCTCTACGGCTGGCGCCTAGCGGCCAGCGCGCGGCAGGAGGCCGAGCGCGCGGATTTCGAACGCCAGGGCCAGCCCGGCGACATCGACGCCTTCGACAGTTACGAGCAGGTGGCGCGCGCGGAGTGGGACACGCTGCTGTTCTTCTTCGGCGTGATCATGTGCGTGGGCGCGTTGGGCTATTGCGGCTATCTCACCCTGCTCTCGCAGAACCTCTACGGCGATCTGGGCGCGACCAATGCCAATGTGCTGATCGGGCTGATGTCGGCGATCCTCGACAACATCCCGATCATGGTCGCGGTGCTGCAGATGAACCCGGACATGAGCACGGGCCAGTGGTTGCTGGTCACCCTCACCGCGGGGGTCGGCGGCAGCCTGCTGTCGGTCGGGTCGGCCGCTGGTGTCGCGCTGATGGGCCAGGCGCGCGGCCAATACACCTTCTTCGGCCATCTGAAATGGACCTGGGCGATCGCGCTCGGCTACGCGGCCAGCATCGGCACCCATTTCCTGGTCAATGCCCGCCATTTCTGACGTGCCTCCTGTGCCCGGCGCTGCGGCGGTCGCGACGACGGCCCGCGTCGCGCTGGTGTTCGGCGCCAGCGGGCAGATCGGGGCGGCGCTGGTCGAGCGACTGCACGCCGCCGACTGGCAGGTAGTCGCGGTCTCGCGCGCACCGCGCACGGATACGCCCGGGCTGCGCTGGCTGCGCGGCGATCTGATCGGGGCGATGTCGCCCTTGCCCTCGCGGCTCGACGCCGTGTTCAGCGCGGGCCCGCTCGACCATTTCGCACGCTGGTACGCCGCCGCGCAGCTGCCCGCCGCGCGCGTGGTCGCCTTCGGCTCCACCAGCGTCGAGGCGAAGCGCGCATCGCCGGATCCCGACGAACGCGCACTCGCCGCGCGTCTTGCGGAGGCCGAGGCGGTGCTGTTCGCCGCCGCCGCGGCGCAGGGCGCTGCCGCCACGGTACTGCGACCCACCCTGGTCTACGGGCGCGGCCTGGACCGCAACCTCAGCCGCATCGTCGCCCTGGCCCGTCGCTTCGGTCGCGTCGTGCTGCCCCGTGTTGCACGCGGCCTGCGTCAGCCGGTGCATGCCGACGATCTGGCCGACGCCGCGCTGTCCTGTCTGCAGGTGCCCGCCAGCCACGGCCGCGCCTACGCGTTGCCGGGCGGCGAGACGCTCGCCTATCGCGAGATGGTGGCGCGCACCCTGGCCGCGCTCGATTCGCCGCCGCCCCTGTATGCGTTGCCGATGCCGGTGTTTCGCGCGCTGCTGGCGCTGGCGCAGGCGACCGGGATGGCGCGCGATCTGTCCGCCGCGGCCGTGCTGCGCATGGGCGAGGACCTGGTGTTCGATGCCGAACCGGCGCGGCGCGATTTCGGCTACGCGCCGCGGCCGTTCGCGCCCATCGCGGCGATGTTCGCGCCGCCGCACTGAGCGCAGCCGCGCCCCGGCCGCGCCTTGCGGTACCGCGCGCGGGCGGCGAGCTCATGCGCCAGGCACGCGCACGCGCGAGGCGGTCCGCAGGCCTCAGAGCTTGAAGTCGTCCGGGCCGGTCTTCGGGTTCTGTTCGAACTTGCTCACTGCGAGGAACACCCGCGCCCCGTCGGTGAAGATGAACTCGAAACCGACCGGCGCGCCGTCCGGGCCCAGCCATGCCAACCCGCGCTGCACCCCGGTCGCCCAGGCCCGCGGCTGCAGGCGTGCGCCGCTGTGCTTGCTGTCCTTGCCCAGGCTCACGTCCTTCGGGCCGAGCAAGCGCATCAGCTCGCCCGCGCTGCCCAGCAGGCCGAGTGCGACCGGGTCGACCAGCTTCGTGGCCTCGGACTTGCCGGAGACACCGGTAGCCAGATCCAGCCAGCGCACGATGCCGCCCTCGGCCACGGCCCGGTACTCGGCCTTGCCGCCGGCATCGAGCACCAGGCGGAAGCGGTCCGGACGTTCGAACAGCACCTGCACCGGATAGACGCTGGGCGCGCCGTAGCGGCCTGTCTTCTTGTCCGGGGCCGGATAGAACGTGGCGCGGCCTTCCACGTAGCCGGTGAGCAGGGTCTTGTCGAACGTGGAGAGCTGCTGAGCGGCGGAGCCCTGCGCGGCGGCGTGCGGTGCGGACACACCACCGCCGAGCGCCAGGCTCAGGCCGAGGATGAAGGACAGGGACGGACGGATCATGGCGATTCCTCATGAGGTCGATGCGGGGGACGCGCGCGGCGCGCGCGTGCGCGAAGCGATCTGGTTCGATCGAATGCTCAGCCGGATGTTCAGCCGCATCCGAGACGGGCGAGCGTGCGCAGCGGCGCGGGCGGCGTGTTCGGACCCAGTGCGCTGCAGCGCGCCCCGGCGTCGGGGATGATTCGCGCCGCTTCCACCGTGGTCGACGCGTCGATGCCCGCGGGCACACCCGGACCGTCTGTGTCCAGGCAGGCGCCGGGTGGCAGGTCCTGCGTGAACATCAGGCCGGGTGCGCCGCCGCTGAGCGTCACCCGGATCGGCACGCCGTTGATGTTGCACAGCGAGCGCAGGCGCATCTGCGGCGAAAATTGCGGGCCGTCCGGCAGCATCGCCGGCGCCTGTGCCGGACTCGATCCCATGCACACGCCGTCGTGCACCAGTTCGCGGTCGAAATCGGTCATGCGTCGCGCGACCACCGTCTGATCGTTCAGCGGCTGGCGCACCACGAAGATGCGGCTGCCGGAGTCGTCGAACCGATCGGTGGGGATGGTGGCGCTGTCGCGGTCGATGTCGAACAGCACCGAGACACTGTCCCCGCTGGCCGGGAAGCTCAAACCACCGGAGAAGCCGCGCACCGGCGTGGTCGGGAACAGCGCGGGCGTGGCGCTCAGGGTCACGGTGGGGAAGAAGGCCGCGCAGTCGACATCGCCGGGACAGGTTTCGCCCTGCAGGAGGTCGAAGCGGGCATCGAGCGTGTCGCCCGGGCAGTACTGCCGCGGTGTGACATCGCCCAGCGCGCCGAGCAGGGGGCGACGGTCGAGATGACAGGCACTGGCGAAGCCGGCGCAGGCCGCGATCACAGCGAGCAGGCGAAGCGACCGCGCGCGGCGTGGCGACAGACCGCGACGCGGCGGTCCGGAGAGACGGACGGGGGACATGGGTGGCTCCTCGGACGGCCGCGGTGCGCGGCCTCTCGTCTCCCTGTCACGCGCCGCGGGGCGCGGAGCGGTCAGTCCGGCCTGTGTGCTCTCCGCGCACGCGTGGCGCCATCGCTCCACAGCCACCACCGCGGAAAAACCCGGCAAAAACGCGACCAGGGCCCGGCTGCGGACGCGGCCCGGGCAGTCCTCAGGACCCCAGCGCCTTGCTCCGCGCGCGCAGCGCCACCATCAGCACGCCGCCCAGCACCATCGCGCCGCCGATCCACAGCTTCGGCCCCGGGCGGTCGCCCCAGACCGCGATGCCCAGCGCCACCGCGAACACCGGGGTGAGCAGCAGATACGGCGCCACCTGCACCACCGGGTGGCGCTGCACCAGGCGGAAAAACAGGCTGTGGCCGATGATCGAGGCGAACACCGCCGAATACGCGACGGCCGACCAGGCGACGAGCGAGGCATCGGGCAGCGCCGCGAAGCCGCCGGGTTCGATCAGCGCGCTGATCGCCAGCAGCGGGCCGACGCCGAGCACCGCGGTCCAGGCCTGCATGCCCAGCGCATCGATGCCGCGCAGGCCGCGCATCAGCACCGTGCCCAGCGCGATCAGGAACGCCGAAAACAGCATCATCGCCAGCGATTCCGGGCGGTCCAGCACCAGCGGGTCGAAGCCCAGCACCAGCACGCCGGCGAAGCTGATCGCGATGGCCGTGCCGGTGCGCCAGGCGAAGCGTTCGCCCAGCAGCCACCAGGCCAGCAGCACCGACATCGGGATGTAGCTCTGCATCACGATGGCCGGCGAGGACAGGTCGCCGGCCATGCGCAGCGCCCACAGACTGGTGCCGAAATGCAGCGCGCCGTTGAGCAGCGCCACCGCCGCCAGCCGCGGCCACTGCTCGCGCGGCGGCGGTCGCAGAAACGCCAGCAGCAACAGCGCCAGCAGGCCCATGCGCAGCGCGCTGAACAGGAACGGCGGGATCTCGCGCAGGGCGAAGGCGGAGGTGAGGAAATTGCCGGCCCACACCAGGCAGATCACCGTCACCAGGGTGAGATCGCGCGCGCCGAGGCGCTCGATGTGGGCGCGCTCGACGGACATCAGCGGCTCACGCGCTGCACGCGCGGACCCGTGCGATCAAACGCGGTGGATGCGCCCGACGTGTGCGCGGCTTCGGCAGTGCGTGTCCCGACCGTCGCGGCCACTCAGTAGTTCAGCCCGAACCGGCGCAGGCCCTTGGCCAGCACCCAGGCCGGGCCGATCATCAGATACACCAGATCGGTCAGGAAACTCGGCTTAGCGCCCTCGATCTTGTGGCCGACGAACTGCGCGATCCACGCCACCACGAACACGCCGATGCCCAACTGCAGCAGGAAGGTGCCGCCGAAGCTGTTGTACAGCCAGAAGTTCAGCCACGACATCGCCACGAACACCAGCAGCATGCCGAAGCCCAGCGTGCGCGAGGCGCGGAAATAGAACATCCACGCCGCGAACATGGCCAGCGCCGACCAGAACCCGCTGCGGAACCCCATCCGCTCCATCGCGCCGAGCAGGGGAATGCACCACAGCAACGCGGTCACGCTCCACAGGATCAGCGGCACCGCGATGTAGTGGATCTTCTGGTTGGTCGGGTTGACGTGGTCGGCGCTGTAGTGCGCGAACCAGCGGTCGATGGGGCGGTCGCGGATCGGCGATTCGGCAGTCGTGTTCATGTCGACTCCAGCGCAATGTGGGCAAGACGGATGATGGTCGACATCTTACGCCGACCCCGCAGTGCGCGTCGGGTGCTCAGTCCATCGACACAATCCACAGACTCAATCCACCGACTCAATCCACCGACTCAATCGACAGAAATCCCCGCCAGCCGCATCAACGCCTCCGCATACTTCGCGCGGGTGCGTGCGATCACATCGGTGGGCAGGTGCGGGCCGGGCGGGGTCTTGTCCCAGTCCAGGGTTTCCAGGTAATCGCGCACGAACTGCTTGTCGTAGCTCGGCGGGCTGGTACCCACCTGATATTCGTCGGCCGGCCAGTAGCGCGAGGAGTCGGGGGTGAGCATTTCGTCCATCACGTACAGGCGGCCGTCGGCGTCGGTGCCGAATTCGAACTTGGTGTCGGCCAGCAGGATGCCGCGCTCGGCCGCGTAGTCGGCGGCGTGGCAGTACAGGCGCAGGGTGGCGTCGCGCACCTGTTCGGCCAGCTCCGCGCCGACGGTCTTCACCATGGTGTCGAAATCGATGTTCTCGTCGTGGTCGCCCACGGCGGCCTTGGTGGACGGCGTGAAGATCGGCTCGGGCAGTTTTTCCGCCTGGCGCAGGCCGTCGGGCAGGGTGATGCCGCTGACCCGGCCGGTGCGCTGGTAGTCCTTCCAGCCACTGCCGATGAGATACCCGCGGGCGATGGCTTCCACCGGCACCGGCTTGAGTCGGCGGGTGACCACCGCGCGCTTCGCGTAGAGGCCTGCGTCGGTGCCTGCGGGCAGCACCGCGGCCACGTCGATGCCGGTCAGGTGATTGGGCAGGATGTGCGCGGTCTGTTCGAACCAGAAATTGCTGATCTGGCACAGCATCTCGCCCTTGCCCGGGATCGGGTCGGGCAGCACCACGTCGAACGCGCTCAGGCGGTCGGTGGCGACCATCAGCATCAGCGGCCCGAAGGATTTCGCGGCCTCGCGCAGCTCCGCCGGCAGCTGCTCGGGCGGCAGGTCGAACACGTCGCGTACCTTGCCGCGATGGCGCAGCGGCAGGCCGGGAAGGTCGGATGCGATCAGGGTGGTCGCCATGCGGGGCCGGACTCGGGCGGGCCGGCTAGTGTAGGGCACCTGTGGGCGGTGTGTGGGCGGGGCGGCTGGAGCCGTCTCCGGGACCGAGGCGCGCGGCGGCGGGCCGCTGGGCTTGGATGGCGGCACTCGAACGATGGCGCTCGAACGACGCAAGCGCCGGTCCCGGCGGCCGCCGCAGAATGGGCGGGATGGCGGTGTGGCGCTGACCAGGCTCGTCCGTACGCATGGCGAAGCGATACGGCAGGGGGGGCAGGCCATGCCTTGGGCCTTGCGTCTTGGCGGTCGGCGCTACGAAAAGCAGGTCCCTCGCTGCGCTCGGGATGACATCGGAAGGAGGCCGCGCATGCCTGACATACGCGGGCATCCGTCGCATGCGACTTGGTCATCGACCATGTCGCCTTCGCGTGTGCCGTTTCTCGTTGATCGATGTCATCCCGAGCGCAGCGAGGGACCTGCTTCTGCTGTTGCCAAGCCCCCCGCGTCGCCCGAACGCCGCGCCGCCGGCGCCATGCGCGCCCCTGCGCTGCATCGGCCCGATCATTCCATGCCGATCACCGCATACCGATCACCGCCGCCCGATCCTGGTCACCGTCACCGTCACCGCCGCCGCCGCCGCCGCCGCCCACACGCCCCCACCCTGTACACTGCCCCGATGAATCGACGCTGGTACGGAAAATTCCTCGGTTTCATCGCCGGTTGGCTGCTGCTGCGTCACCCGGCCGGCGCCGTGCTCGGACTGCTGATCGGGCACGCCTTCGACGCCGACTGGTTCCGCAGCCCGCGCGACACGCCGTACCGCGTGCTCGGCGTCGACGAGGACGCCAGCGACATCGAGGTCGAACAGGCCTACCGCCGGCTGATCTCGCAGTACCACCCCGACCGCCTGGTCGGCGTAGCTGAAGACTTGCGGCGCAAGGCCGAAAAGAAGGCCGCCGAGATCAACCGCGCCTACGACCGCATCCGCGAGCTGCGCAAGGGCTCGTAGGCGGGGCAGCAGGAGGGGCGTAGGAGGGGCGTAGGAGGGGCTTCAGCCCCGACCCGCGCTCAGCCCCGGCCCTGCCTCAGCTCGCAAAGAACCCGCGTGCCCACCTCCGCAAAATCCTTGTGCCCGCAGGCGATAATGCCGCCCTCGGGGCTGAAGCCCCTCCTACAGCACGTGCCCATGCAACCCACCGTCATCGCCCCGTCCATCCTCTCGGCCAATTTCGCCAGGCTCGGCGAGGAGGTCGACACCGTCCTCGCCGCGGGCGCCGACTGGGTGCATTTCGACGTGATGGACAACCACTACGTGCCCAATCTCACCATCGGCCCGCTGGTCTGCGAGGCGCTGCGCAAGCACGGCGTGACCGCGCCGATCGACGTGCATCTGATGGTCGAACCGGTGGACCGCATCGTGCCGGACTTCGCCAAGGCCGGCGCCTCGCTGATCAGCTTCCATCCCGAGGCCAGCCGCCACGTGCACCGCACGATCCAGCTGATCAAGTCCGCAGGCTGCCAGGCCGGCCTGGTGCTCAACCCGGCCACGCCGGTCGAGGTGCTGGACTACGTGCTGGACGAGCTGGACCTGGTGCTGCTGATGTCGGTCAACCCCGGCTTCGGCGGCCAGAGCTTCATTCCTTCGGCGCTGGACAAGTTGCGCGCGGTGCGGGCGCGGATCGACGCGGCCAGCGCGCGCACCGGGCGCGTGATCCGTCTGGAAATCGACGGCGGCGTGAAGCCCGACAACATCCGCGAGATCGCCGCTGCCGGCGCCGACACCTTCGTCGCCGGCTCGGCGATCTTCGGCCAGCCCGACTACGTCGCGGTGGTCGCGCAGATGAAGGCGGAAGTGGCCGCAGCGCGTGGGTGAGGCGGTCGTCGACGACGGCGCGCGCCACGCCTGGCTGATCCTCAACGGCAAGGCGGCCGGCGACGAGGCCCTGCGCGCGGCGGTGCACGCGCTGCGCGCCAACGGCCTGCGCATCGACGTGCGCGTGACCTGGGAACAGGGCGATGCCGCGCGCTACGTGGCCGATGCCTGCGCCGCGGGTGCCGACACCGTGGTCGCGGCCGGCGGCGACGGCACGCTGGGCGCGGTCGCCGCCGCGCTGGCCGAGCAGGGCAGCGATGCCGGGGCCCTGCCCGCACTCGCCGTGGTGCCGCTGGGCACCGCCAACGACTTCGCCAGTGCTGCAGGCATCGCGGACAGCCCGGCCGAAGCGCTGATGCTGCTGCGCCGGCCGGCCACCGCCGTCGACCTGCTGCGCGTGGACGCCGACGGCGCCCGCCACTGGTGCCTCAACCTCGCCAGCGGCGGGTTCGGGACCACCGTCACCCAGGACACGCCGGATGCGCTGAAGAAGGCGCTCGGCGGCGTGGCCTATGCCCTCAGCGGGCTTGCGCGCATCGGCCGGATCGAACCCGTGCATGCCCGGCTGCAGGGCGAGGGCTTCGACTGGCACGGCCCGTTCATCGCGCTCGGCCTCGGCAACGGCCCGCAGGCCGGCGGCGGCCGCGCACTCTGCCCGGACGCGCGCATCGACGACGGCCTGATCGACCTCACGATCGTCCCGCCGCTGGACGGCGTGCTGGGCGACACGCTCGGGACCGCGGTGTTCGAAGGCAGCCGCGCCGCGCTCGAGCGCGTGGCCACCCGCGCGCGCCTCGCCCGCGTGGAGCTGGTCGCCGAGACCACCCTCACCCTCAACCTCGACGGCGAGCCGGTGACCGCAAGGCGATTCGTGATCGAAGCCGTGCCGCAGCGGCTGCGGATGCGGTTGCCGGCGGGCTGTCCGCTGTTGTCGATGCCGCAATGAGCGCGCCGCCGCGAGCGACCCATCGACGAGCGTCATTTCGCGTGGTCCCGGGCATCCAGGTCGCGACTCACGTCGCTCCTACCGCCGCTCCTGCCGACGCTTTCGCAGATTCCGCGGCCACGCCCGCACAGCTCCGTAGGAGCGGCTTCAGCCGCGACCCATCGGCGAGCGTCATTTCGCGTGGCCCCGGGCATCCAGTCGCGACTTACGTCGCTCCTACCGCTGCTCCTGCCGACGCTTTCGCGGATTCCGCGGCTATGCACACAAAGAAAGAGCGGCGCCTTTCGGCGCCGCCCGGGTGAGATTGGAAGCAATCCCGCTTCCGTCCGTCGTCCCTGCGATGGCCTTCCATGTTCCGGGCGGACGGTGACGGCCATGCGACATCGCGATGTCGCCGGAATGACGGCGGATGCCATGCCCGCGGCGAGCGGGTAGGATGTCGCGGCCATGCGCAGACCTACCGCCCCCGTTCACGCCTCACCCGCATCCGGCCTGCCGTCATCAGGCCTGCCGTCATCGGGCTTGCTCTTGTCGGGCATGCTCCTGTCGCGCGCGCCCGTCGCGCCGGGGCGATGGCGTCGCTGAGCCCGCGTCCGACGCTCTCCTTTCCCGGGGCTTGCGCCCCTGCGTTCGCCGGAGCCGTTTCCGGCATTCCCCTTCCCAGGATCGCCGCGTGATTTCCCAGGACCAGTTCCAGCAGCTCGCCGCCGACGGCCACACCCTCATCCCGGTCGTGCGCGAAGTGCTCTCCGACCTCGACACCCCGCTGTCGGTCTACCTCAAGCTGGCCGATGGCCCGCACACCTATCTGTTCGAGTCGGTGGAGGGCGGCGAACGTTTCGGCCGTTACTCCATCATCGGCCTGCCCGCGCACCGGGTGTACGCCTTCGCCGGGCACACGCTGTTCGTCAGCGAGATGGGCGAGCTCATCGACACCCGCAGCGTCGACGACCCGCTGGCCGAGGTCGAGCGCCTGCGCGCCGAGCAGCGTGTCCCGCGCGTGCCCGGCTTGCCAGGGTTCACCGGCGGGCTGGTCGGCTGGTTCGGCTTCGAGTGCATCCAGTACATCGAACCGCGCCTGCGCGGCGGCGCGCTGCCGGACGAACTCGGCACACCCGACATCCTGCTGATGGACAGCCGCGAAGTCGCGGTGTTCGACAACCTCAAGGGCCGCCTGTACCTGGTGGTGCACGCCGACCCGCGCGAGCCGCGCGCCTGGGCGCGCGCGCAGCGCCGCCTGGACGAACTGGTGCACCGCCTGCGCCAGGGCGGCCCCGGCTACCCGGAAACCCTCGACGCCAATCCGCTGCAGGAGCAGGACTTCGTGTCCGGCTTCACCCGCGAAGGCTTCATCGCTGCGGTGGAGAAATCCAAGGAATACATCCGTGCCGGCGACATCTTCCAGGTGGTGCTGAGCCAGCGCATGTCGGTGCCGTTCCGCGCGCGCCCGGTCGACGTGTACCGCGCGCTGCGCGCGCTCAATCCGTCGCCCTATATGTACTTTCTCGATGTCGGCGGCACGCAGGTGGTGGGCTCCTCGCCCGAAATTCTGGTCCGCCTGGAACGCGATGCGAACGGGCAGGGCACCGTCACCGTGCGCCCGATCGCCGGCACCCGCCCGCGCGGCGCCACGCCCGAAGAGGACCAGGCGCTCGAGGTCGAACTGCTCGCCGACCCCAAGGAACGCGCCGAACATCTGATGCTGATCGACCTCGGCCGCAACGACGTGGGCCGGGTCAGCGAACCGGGCACCGTCGCCGTGGGCGACCGCTTCGTGATCGAGCGCTACAGCCACGTCATGCACATCGTCAGCGAAGTCACCGGCAAACTGCAGGGCGACCTCAGCTACGCCGACGTGCTGCGCGCCACCTTCCCCGCCGGCACCGTCAGCGGCGCGCCCAAGATCCGCGCGCTCGAAGTCATCCGCGAGCTGGAACCGGTCAAACGCAACGTGTACGCCGGCAGCATCGGCTACATCGGCTGGCACGGCGACGCCGACACCGCCATCGCCATCCGCACTGCGGTCATCCAGGACGGTCGCCTGTACGTGCAGGCCGGCGCCGGCATCGTCTACGACTCCGACCCGCAGAAGGAGTGGGAGGAGACGATGAACAAGGGCCGGGCGTTGTTCCGGGCGGTGCAGCAGGCGGCGATGGGGCTCTGAGTTCTCCGGGGGGGGGGGGCTGCCGCGCGGTGCGGCAGCCGTGGATTCTGAATGCCGTTCAGCTGCGCTACCATTCGCTCCTGCGGAGGCATGCCATGGCGTATCTCGTTCCCCCCGCCGCCGACCCGGCGGACATCCTGGCGATCCTGACCGATCCCGGCAGACTGTCGGACATCGCGCTCACCGGCGTGCTGGCCGAGGAGCGGCCGACCTTCGCACGCCTGATCGAGTCCGCGCGCCGGCTCTGCGGTTCGCCCGTCGGCTTCTTTTCGGTGCCCACGCCCGACCGCGACATCTACATCGATCACGCCGGCTTCCCGCAGACGCTCGCCGAAGAAGGCTGCCTGTACGGCGAGACCTTCTGCCACCATGCCCTGCGCTCCAGCGAGCCGCTCGTGCTCGGGGATACCCTCGCGCTCGAGGGTTATCGCGACGTGCCCACCGTCAAGAGCCTGGGCATCCGCGCCTATATCGGCGTCCCGGTCGGGCTCGAAGGGCGTCTGCCGATCGGCAGCCTGTGCGTGGTCGATTTCCAGCCGCGCATCTGGGACGAAGCGACCGTACTCGCCCTGCGCGAACTCGCCGACTCGGCCGCGCGCGAGCTCGAACTGCGCGCCGCGCTGCGCCGGCTGGAACACGAGCGCGAGCACGCCTGGGACGTCGTCGTGCACTACGAGAAGACCCTGGCCGCGGTGGCGCACGACCTGCGCGCCGTGCTGGGCAATATCGACCTGAGCGCGCAGATGATGCTGCGCGGTGTCGACCCCGCGCGGCAGCGCGAACTCGCCGGGCAGGTGCTGGAATCCACCGCGCACATGTCGGCGGTCACCGGCGAGCTGCTGCGCCATCGCAAGCCGCTCCCTCCGGACGCTGCGGACGGCATCGCCACCCCCGCGGCGCGCGTTGTGGAAGCGGCGCGCTCGCTGCTGCAGCAGCAGGCGGAAGCGCACGGCATCCGCATCGAATGCGCTGATGTCGAGCCGGCGCTCTCGCTGGCCGTGCCGCGCGCCGACGTGCTGCGCGTGCTGGGCAATCTCATCGGCAACGCCATCGGCGTGATGCCGCGGGGCGGCTGCGTACGCATCGCGGTCGAGGCATGCGGCCAGGACCAATGCGCCCTGACCGTGCGCGACGACGGCCCCGGCTTCCCCGAGGGCATGGGCGAGCGCGTGTTCGAACCCGGTTTCCAGGTTGCAGGCCAGGCCTCCGGCGCCCATGGCCTCGGCCTGTCGATCGTGCGCGACATCGTGCAACGCTACGGCGGTGGTTTGCGGGTGGGCAACCGGCCCGAAGGCGGTGCTGAGGTGGAAGTCGTCTTCCCGCGGGCGATGACCTGATCCGTGGGTCGCATCGCCCGTATCGCCCCACGTAGGAGCGGCTTCAGCCGCGACGCCGCGTCCGCCTGTGCCCCGTCGGATGACTGAGAATCCGTAGGGTGGTGGTGAGCGCGGCGAACCCCACCATGCCGGAGCCTGCGAGCGCTGTCTGCGGTTGATGTTTCCGAGGTCGGGTGCGCTCGCCTGATTACGCGAAAAAGATCAAAGGCTTTCGCGCTGGCGCGCGACCTACTTTTCTTTGCTCGTGCAAAGAAGAAGTAGGCAAAAGAAAGCACGGCCCATCGTCGCGCCCGGCGCTGCGCGCCGGGTCCGCAGGTCTCGCGGGGTTTTTCGAAGGGCCGTCCATGGCCCATCGAAAAACGCACGGCATCCTGTCGTGCGCCCTGCGGGCCTGATCCGCGAGACCTGCCGCTCCGAAGGGCGTTCAAGGTCAAAAGCCGTAGCCCGGGTTCGCGCGCAGCGCGCACCCGGGTTGAGCGTTGCAGGAAGAATCAAAAGCTCCGGGTGCGGCCTGCGGCCTTGCCCGGGCTACTTGCTTCGCAACTTAAAAATTGAGGCTTTTCTCGAAAGGTAAGAACACTAGTTCATACCATAGACCAAATAGGCGGATCGAAGATTCCAGGGAGCTCGAATCTTCGAACTTTTTCATTCTCCTTTCGGCGATCGCAGTGGTTCCAGAGTTGAGATACACATCTGAATGTTCCGCGCTGCTCGAATCATGAAAGCCGATGGAGATGTCGAGCGGGATGTTGAACCAATACTCGGTTCCGTTGCTGAAAGCTCGCGGGTAGTCCTTTCCGAAGGCGGTGTGATCCACGGAAATGACGATGTCGACAGTGTCAGTGGCACGTTTTCTGTACGAATGAAAGCCGCCGGTCTTCAGTGATCGCACGAACCCATGGCGTCCGAAGATCTCGTCACTCACCGTGTGGTAGACATGCTTGCGACGTGCCTTGCTCGACCTCGGCGAGTAATCCTCTCCCGGTGGCGGAAACAGGCTGCAGACGGTTCTCTGTTCCCGTTCAAGATGGGCGAGGAAATCATCGATGAAGGCTCGCGACGTACGTTTCAGGAATTCTCGAGAAAAACGACTCATCAAGTAGTATTTTTCGTGCGGATCAAGCTCTTGCGAATTGAGCGCTTCTTCAAGGGCATCATCGAGCTCGCCCTTGCTCCGTCTGCGTTCGATCTCCGCGAACCAGTGGTCGTGATCCCTTCTGGCCTTCTCCACGCCGCCATCAGTGCCTGCGTCTTCGAGGAAGCGATAGTAGTCACTGGTGCGCAGCATCCCTTCCACATAGTCCCGCTCGCCCTTGATGCTGAAGAACCCTGCTTCGATGCAACGGTCATCGAGGTCGCGTCCTGACATCGCGACCGTTCGGGCGTAGTACCGGAACTCCTCGTTGATCGCCTGTGCTGGCTTGGTCATCATGGTGAGCTCGTCAAAAGGCCAGATTATGATCGGAAACGAGGTCCGCGCCCACAGGTGCGAATGCAGCCGACTCGAAATGCGCAAATATCCCGGTGCTGCGGATGAGCGGAGAATGGCTGAAAAACGCCGGCTTCGCGCCCGGCCACCGCGTCCGCATCAGCATCGCCGAACGCTGCATTACCATCCTTCCCGAATGCCCCGTCCTTCCCGAATGACCCGTCCGCGCCCCGGCGTGCCCCAGCTTGCCGGGATGCCGTAGGGCGCATCAGCGAAGCGTCATGCGCCATGCCCGATGTCGCGAAGTGCTTCGGCATCCTATGGCGCATGACGCCTTCGGCTTATGCGCCCTACGGTCCTACGGGTCTGAGCTCCAATCGTGCTTGGCGAGGAATTCATCGAAACTTATGTCATTGTCAGCCTCGCCTCCCAAGGATGAATATTCGAGCATATCCTCGGTCATGTCATGCTCGAGGCGAGCATCGATGCAATGAGATGTGTGAGCTGAAATAAATTTCCAGAGCACTTGATTCAATTTTTCCTGTTGCCAATTTTGCGCGCCATTTCCGATGTGGAATCTTGAAAGGCTGTTGCCAAGGAAAATAGCTTTTCCGAGCCAGAGCTTCTGGCGGCAGTCATGGCAGCAAAGATAGCCATAAATACTCATGGAAGATTCTTCCGTAATAGTTTGGTGCCTAGAAATGGTTAGGCGTCTTGTGGCTGCACGAGAAATACGGCTGGACCGGAATCCGCAAGATTCCGGCGCTGCGGATGAGCGGAGAATGGCTGAAAAACGCCGACTTCGCGCCCGGCCACCGCGTCCGCATCCACATCGCCGAACGCTGCATCACCATTCTTCCCGAATGACCCCTCCGCACCCCAGCATGCCCGAGCGTACCGGAATAATGTAGGGCGCATAAGCGAAGCGTCATGCGCCATGCGTGATGTCGCGAAATGGTTTGGCATCCTATGGCGCATGACGCCTTCGGCTTATGCGCCCTACGGTCCTATTGTGCCGTAGCAACGTAGTTACCGCAGACGACGTCGAGCGTGCCCCATGGATGAAATCGAAAACGGAAGTGGCGTGGCAATGAGCTGCCGTGCATGGTAGCGCCCTCCGGGTGTGCGGAGAGAAGCGGCGACTGCTTGAGCTCGCATGCGCCATCCCAAGGCTCGTTCACGCCGAGCGGGACTTCTCCTTCCTGCCAAGTAAACGCAGCGACGTCTGAGAAGACAAACGACGCGAGCGCACCGCTCGCGGTACGAAATGCCACCGAGAGAGATCCGGGTGAAGTCGTCAGGGTCGGATAGCCGCCGTCAGCGATGGAGAAACCAATGTCGAGCATTTGCATTGCATCACCATCCTTCCCGAATGAATTCTACGGAACGCGGCATGCCCGAGCTTGCCGGGATGCCGTAGGGCGCACAAGCGAAGCGTCATGCGCCATGCCCGATGTCGCGAAATGGTTTGGCATCCTATGGCGCATGACGCCTTCGGCTTATGCGCCCTACGGTCCAACGTCAATCTTCGTGTGTAGGGCGGGCTCAAGCCCGCCTTGCGAGTTGCGGTGCTCAGGCCCCGCTCCCAGTCATGTTCTTTGGTAATGCCTTTCCAACTCGCTCAATGAGTGCAACTGATTTTTCTAGGGCAGAAATGTCAGGCAATGAAGGATCGGATTTGCTAAAGGCATTGGCTGCAGTGATATTCCAGTGCTCGAATGCTTCCTTGACCTGAGACCACTCGGCCGCAGCGCCATAAGATTCAAGATAGAACTTTCCGAAATTGATGGCATGCCTGCGGTCTGCGTTTTTCAAGGCTTCTTGCATGTAATAGCTACTAAAAAGGAATGAATATTTGGCTAATCCAGCAACTAATGCTACCGCTACCAAGCCCTTAAATGTTAGAAAGACAAAAAGTGGCCAAGTGATTTCTTGTGAAAGAGATGCGGCTGAGGAGATGCCTATATATATAAAGAAAACTACGCCACTTACGAGTCCTGCAGCTCCAACAGAAGCCCATATTTTTGACATGCGGTGAAACTGACGTTCTTTTTGGTCTAAAACATCTAGGGCGTCAGAGACATAACTTCTCGAGTTGGCTTCAATTCTTTTCCGGCCTTCTTCCTTATATCGTTCCTTCTCTTGCTCAAGTTCAGCGATGGCTTGCTGAAGCTGCGTTTCTCGTTGAGCGATCTCAACTTGCAGGTGCTTTCTTAGAGATTCGATCTCGCTTCTGCGTCTATCGAGTTGAATTTCAAAGTCGCGCTGCCTTTGGAGTAGCTGCTTCTCTCGCTCCACAAAGAGGCGCTCTCTCTCTTCATTTTCCTTTTGAAGCAGGCGTTCTCTTTGAAGTTGCTCTTCTTTGAGCCTCGAGCGGTAGGAGTCAAATTCTTTTTCCTGTCTGCTCAATAGCGCTCGATACTCTCTTAATTCGCTTTCGTGTGCTGAGAGGCGCTCGCGCTCATCCTGGGCGAGTTTGATAAGGCGTGATTCTTCCATTTTGTCCTGCATTCAAAATCCTCCCTGTCAGACATGGCTGAAAATATGGCCCCATGCGGGGTTTTGCTATGACTCTCTGCCTGCCGAGCGCGTTATTAAGTGCCGCGGGAAAGATGCCACTCAATGTGTTGCTTGGTGGCGCTGTCGCCTTCCGCAGTTGTTACGCCAAATTTTCCGCAAAATATCTGCATTGCACCTGTGTGTCGGCTCGATTCGGCACGAATCGAATCTGTATATTGGAGCGTCATGGTCCTTGCCCTAATAAAGTCTATCCTGCTCTTTAAACCTCCAGCGTCGCTAAATCCCCCTTCGCCTCCAACCACTGCTTCCGGTCCCCCGCGCGCTTCTTGGCGAGCAGCATATCCATCAGCGCATGGGTATCCTGCGCGTCCTCGACGGTCAGCTGCACGAGGCGGCGGGTATCCGGATGGATTGCGGATTCTCGCAGCTGTTGCGGGTTCATTTCGCCCAGGCCCTTGAAGCGGGTCACGTTGATCTGGCCTTTGATCTTCTCGCGGGCGATTTTTTCGAGCAGCAGGCGCTTTTCTTCTTCGTCCAGGGCGTAGAACA
>ERZ1066122.1172-NODE-1172-length-22383-cov-27.976666_pt1 | contig 22383 bp, 19 predicted proteins | sample MGYA00382769_ERZ1066122 | MGnify/ENA primary metagenome ERZ1066122 (study PRJEB33369, sample SAMEA5778352) | biofilm metagenome | biome: Industrial cooling water; feature: Water cooling tower basin; material: Biofilm | place: United Arab Emirates | collected... | reverse complement strand
GCGCCACGCCGGTCGCGCGCCGTCACGCGCCCTCCGGCGCGCCACCCCGCGCGGCGCGCGCCTCGGCCTCGGCGGCGCGCGCCGTGCGCCGCACCCCCTCGTCGCGCCGCCACGCCGCGATCTGCGCGTGGTGCCCGCTCAGGAGCACGTCGGGGACGCGGTGCCCGCGGTACTCCTCGGGGCGCGTGTACGACGGCGCGCTGACGCCGGCGCCGAGGTAGAACGAGTCGGTCGCCGCCGAATCGTGGTCGCTCATCGCGCCGGGAAGGAGGCGCACCGTCGCGTCGACGATCGCGAGCGCCGCCGGCTCGCCGCCCGAGAGCACGAAGTCGCCGAGCGAGAGCTCCTCGGTGGCGAGGTGGTCGGCGACGCGCTGGTCGACGTCCTTGTAGTGGCCGCAGAGGAGCGTGAGTTCGGTGCCGGCGGCGAAGCGGTGCGCGTCGGCCTGCGTGAAGCGCCGCCCGCGCGGCGAGAGCAGCACGATGGGCGCCGTCGCACCGAGGTGCTCGACGGCCTCGAAGAACGGCGCGGGCTTCATGACCATCCCCGGGCCGCCGCCGTAGGGATAGTCGTCGACGGTGCGGTGGCGGTCGTGCGTGAAGTCGCGCAGGTCGACGACGCGGTAGCGCACGCTCCCCGCGGCCGCCGCCTTCGCCGGGATGCTGAGCGCGAGCGGCGCGGCGAAGAAGTCGGGGAAGATCGTGACGACGTTGACGACGAGCGGCGCGCGCGGTGCGTCGCCCGCGGTCGCGTGCGCCGCGTCGCCGTTCACGCGTCGCCCCGGTCGACGACACCCTCGGTCCCCGGGAGGAGCCCGTCGGGCGGCGCGATGACGAGGCGGCGCGCGGCGATGTCGGTGTCGACGATCCACTCGTCGCGCCAGAGGAAGAGGAAGCTCTCCCCCGCCTCGGGCCGGATCTCGAGCGTGAGCCCGCTCGGCAGGTCGTAGAGCTCGACGACGGTGCCGAGCGGGGTGCCGGCGGCGTCGAGGACGTCGAGGCCGTAGAGCTCGTGGCGGTAGACCTCGTCGGCCGCCGGCGGCGGGAGCTCCTCGCGCGGGAGGAGGAAGGTGCGCCCGCGCCACGTGTCGGCGGCCTCGCGCGAGTCGAGCCCCGCGAGCTTGAGGCGGATCGCCTCGGCGTGGCGCCGCACCGCGACGATGGTCGCGGTGGCGCCGTCGCGCGCCGGCTCGCCCGACGCGTCGCCCACGAACAGCCGACGGCCGGAGGCGAAGGCCACCTCCGGCGCGTCGGTGAGGGACTCGACGAGCACCTCGCCCGCGAGTCCGTGCGCCTTCCGGACGCGCCCGACGAGCAGGAGCGTCGACGGCGGCGGCGTCACGCTCAGCCCTCGGCGCGCTCCGCGAGCGGCACCGCGGCGGCCTTGAGCTTCGCGGCGAGCCGCGCCTCGTGGCGGGCCTTGAGCACGCCGGCCTTGCGGAGGAGCGAGCGGACGGTGTCCGACGGCTGCGCGCCGACGTCGAGCCAGTGGTTGGCGCGGTCGGCGTTGATCGTCACCGAGTTCTCGGCCTGGCGCGGCGCGTAGGTGCCGATGATCTCGATGAACTTGCCGTCGCGCGGCGACTTGCTGTCGGCGACGACGATGCGGTACTGCGGGGCCTTCTTGCGGCCGATGCGGCGGAGACGGATGCGGACCATGGAATGCTGCCTCGTCAGGGAACGAGAACCGTTCGCGCACGCGCCACCGGGGTGGCCGTGCACGCGGCGCGCGCGCCGGATGGCGCACCGCCGGCCCGGGCTCCTCGCACGCCCCCGCCAGTGGGGACGCGCACCCGGGGTGCGACCGCGCGGCGGACCGCCGGTCGCGCCGGCCTCGCGCACGGGGCCGGGTCCTGCACGTGCACCTGCGACTGCGACTGCGACTGCGACTGCGACTGCGACGACTACCGGCCGAAGCGCCCGAAGGGGAGGCCCTTCCCGCCCATCCCCCCCATCCCCGGCATCCCGGCGAACTTCTTCATCATCTTCTGCATCTCGCGGAACTGCTCGAGCAGCCGGTTCACCTCGGCGACGCTCCGCCCCGACCCCTTCGCGATGCGAAGGCGCCGCGAGCCGTTGACGAGGTCCGGCTTCTTGCGCTCCGCGGGCGTCATGCTGAGCACGATGGCCTCGGCGTGCTTCATCCGCTTCGGGTCCATCTTCGCCTGCTTGAGCGCCTTCGTGTTCACGCCCGGCAGCAGCTTGAGGATCCCCTCGAGCGGCCCGAGCTTCTCGATCTGCTTGAGGGCAGCCAGGAAGTCATCGAGGTCCATCCCCTCCTTGCGGACCTTCTTCTCAAGCTTCTTCGCCGCCTCGGCGTCGAACGACTGCTGCGCCTTCTCCACCAGCGTGAGCACGTCGCCCATCTGGAGGATCCGGCTCGCCATGCGCTCGGGGTGGAACTCCTCGAGCGCGTCGGGCTTCTCGCCGGTGCCGACGTACTTGATCGGCTTCTTCGTCGTGCCGTAGATGCTGAGCGCCGCGCCGCCGCGGGCGTCGCCGTCCATCTTCGTGAGCACGACGCCGGTCAGGCCGAGCGCCTCGTCGAAGCCCTGCGCGATCCGCACGGCGTCCTGCCCCGTCATCCCGTCGGCGACGAGGAGGATCTCGTCGGGCTTCGCGACCTCCTTGACGCGGCGGAGCTCGTCCATCATGTCCGCGTCGATCTGGAGCCGCCCCGCGGTGTCGATGAAGACGATGCGGTCGCGCTCCGCGCGCGCCTGCGCGAGGCCGTCGCGGACGATCTGCACCACGTCGCGGGTGTCGCGGCGCGCGAACACGGGGACGCCGAGCTGGGTGCCGAGCGTCTCGAGCTGGTCGATGGCGGCGGGGCGGTAGACGTCGGCGGCGATGAGCCGCGCCTTCCGCTGCTCCTTCTGCATGCGGAGCGCGAGCTTGGCCGTCGTCGTCGTCTTCCCCGAGCCCTGGAGCCCGACCATGAGCACCACGGTCGGCGGGACGGTGCTCTGCCTGAGCCCCTCGCGCCGCTCGCCGAGCATGCGGGTGAGCTCGTCGTGGACGACCTTGACGAGCTGTTGCTCGGGGCGGACGGTCTTGAGCGCCGCGATCCCCACGGCCTCCTTCTCGACGCGCTCCATGAACTCGCGCGTGAGCGCGAAGGAGACGTCGGCCTCGAGGAGGACACGGCGCACCTCCCGCAGGCCGTCCTTGACGTCGGCCTCGGTGAGCACGCCCTTGCCCCGCAGCTTGGCGAAGGCCTGGCTGAGCTTGTCGCTGAGCTCGTCGAACATAAGCCGTGCAAGGTAGCCGGTCCGGGGCGCCGCCTCAACCGCGGCGGCGCGCCCGGATCACGCGGCCGGGCGGGCGGCGACGGGGAGCGCCGACGACGCGACGGCCGCCGGGACCGACCCGGCGGCGCCGAAGACGACCCGGAAGGTCGAGCCCACGCCCGGCGTGCTCTCGAGCACGAGGTCGGCCCCCATGCCGTGGCAGAGCTGGCGCGAGATCGCGAGGCCGAGCCCCGTGCCACCGAACTGCCGCGTCGTGAAGGCGTCGGCCTGCTCGAACGCCTGGAAGACCGCCGCCTGCCGCTCCGGCGCGATGCCGATCCCGGTGTCGCGCACGGCGATCGCCGCCGGCGCCCCGTCCGGGCCCGGCTCCACGGTGACGCGCACCTCGCCCGCGGCGGTGAACTTGAGGGCGTTGCCGACCAGGTTCACGAGCACCTGCCGCAGCCGCGCGGCGTCGGCCGCGACCGGGGGGAGCGCCGGGGGGACGTCGGCCACGAGCGCGAGCCCCGCCGGCCGCGCCTGCCCCTCGAGTCCCGCGACCACGTCGCGCACGAGCGCCGCCACGTCCACCGGCTCGATCGCGAACTGCACCTTCCCCGCCTCGACGCGCGCGAGGTCGAGGATGTCGTTGATGAGCGCCAGCAGGTGGCGTCCGTTGGCGACCGCGCGCTCGAGCATCAGCACCTCGCGCGGCGCCAGGTCCTTCGCGCGGAGCTTCAGGACCTGCTGCGTGAAGCCGATGACGCTGTTGAGCGGCGTGCGCAGCTCGTGCGACATGCGCGCCAGGAACTCGCTCTTCGCGCGGCTCGCGTTCTCGGCGTGGTCCTTGGCGTCGGCGAGGTCCATCGCGAGGCGCCGCAGGTCGCGCGTGCGCTCGGCGATCACGAGCTCGCGCTCCTCGATCGTGGTGCGCAGCAGCGCCTTCGTCGCCTCGATGCGCCCGCGCTGGGTCGCGAGGACGCCGACGAGCTCCTGCACCTCGCGCGGCGCGGCGGCGAGCCGCGGATCGGCGCGCAGCTCGTCCACGACGCAGAGCTCGCGCTCGCGGAGGCCGCGCGTCAGCCGCTCGAGCGGCGCGGTGACGGCCGCGAGGAGCCGCGCGCTGGCGACGCTCCCCGCGGCGACGACGAGCGCGACGACGGCCGCGAGCCACCAGAGCCACGCCCGCTGCTGCGCGCGCAGTTCGGCGAGCCGGTACTCGGCGCGCACGATCCAGCCGCGGCGGTCGCGCGTCTCGAGGACGAGGACCTTCGCCCCCTGCGCGCCGACGTCGAGCGCGGCGCGACCCGCCGCCGCGGGGCGGAGGGCGGGGAGCGTGTCGAGCGGGCGCCAGCCGACCCCGGGACTCGCGGCCACGACGACGCCCGCCGGATCGGTGATGACGACGCCGATGCCCGCGTCGTAGCCGCTCACCAGCCGGCCCAGCGCGTCGAGCGCGAGCGAGCCCTCGACGATGCCGAGGAAGCGACCGTCGGGGGCGCGGACCGCGCTGGCGATGGCGACGATCGGGTCGGCGCCGAAGCCGCGCCCCCTGAAGGCGCCCGAGACGTAGGAGCCGCCGGTGCGGCGCGGTTCACGGAAGTAGGCGCGGTCGGCGGCGCTGCGCGTCGGCAGGAGCGCGTCGCTCCCGTCGGCGCGGCGCGCCGGCGACGCGGCAACGATGGTCCCCGTGTCGTCGGCGGCGAGGAGCGTGAGGAAGCCGGTGGTCGCCGCGTGCGTGTCGAGGAGCCGCGGCTCGGCGGTGGCGCGCGTCACCGCGCCCGCCCGCGCGACCTGCCGGGCCGCGGCGCGCACCGCTCGCTCGTGGACGCCGATCCAGACGTCGAGGTGCGTCGCCGTCGCCGCGGCGACGGCGCCCATGCGCCGCTCGGCCTCGTCGCGCAGTCGGCGATCGTCGGCGGCGCCGACGATCACCACGAGCCCGAGCCCCATGCCGCCCGCGATCACGAGCGTCGTCGCGAAGAGCCGCTCGCGGAGCGAGCGCGGACGGCGGGTGGGCGGGGCGGGATCGGCGGGGGAGTCGGGCGACGCGGGGAGGGTCGGGGACGGCACCGGGAAACGGATGGCGGCGGGGAGGGGCGCGGTCGCCGGACGGAGGCCGCCGGATCGAGTGTCGGTCGCGCGGGAGGCGTCGTGCACCGCGGGCGATGCCATAGCACGCGCCCGCGGACGATGGCCGCCCGCTGCACGTCACGCGGCGTCGGCCGACACTCCCGTGCGACGTCGCGCACGCCCCGCTGTCCGCGTCGTCAGCGATCCGTTACCCTGCCCCGTCGGCCCGCACCCCGCTCCCGGGTCCCGGGCCGGCCCCGCCTCCAGCCGTTTGCCCCGCATGACGCCGTCCCAGCGCCGCGACGAGATCCTCCGCGCCGAGCTGCCGCCGACCCTGCCGCTCATGGCGCTGCGCTCGACGATGGTCTACCCGCTCGGCACGATCGCGGTGCAGATGGGGAGCCCCGAGAACCTCGCGCTCCTCCGCGCGCACGACGAACCCGGGCTCATCGTCGCCCTCGTCGTCGCCGCCGGGGAGCTCGACGACGCCCCCGACCCGCACGCCTTCCTCGGCAAGGTCGGCGTCGCGGCGCGCGTCCACGAGCGCATCAACCTCCCGGGCGACACGGTGCAGATCACGCTGCAGGGGCTGCGGCGGATCGTGATCGACGAGATCCGGCAGGAGGACCCCTTCATCGTCGCCGGCGTGACGGCGGCGGTCGACCGGCTCCCGTCGCCCCCGGAGGTCGAGGAGCTCGTCACGCGGATCACGACGGCGAGCGAGACGCTCGCCTCGCTCGTCGACCGCATCCCGGCCGAGATCCCGGCGATCCTCCGCATGAACGTGAGCGACCCGGGGCGCTTCGCCGACCTCGCCGCCACGAACCTCAACTTCAAGATCGCCGACAAGGACGAGGTGCTGCAGCAGCTCGACGTCGGGGAGCGCCTCCGCTTCATCCTCGGCCGCCTCGAGCGCGAGGTCGCCCGCGCGCGCGTCATGGAGGACGTGAAGCGGCAGACCGAGGTGAAGATCGAGCAGCACCAGCGCGAGTTCTTCCTCCGCCAGCAGCTGCGCGCGATCCAGAGCGAGCTCGGGGAGACCGACCCCGGGGAGCGCGAGAGCACCGAGCTGCTGCGGCGCATCGACGAGGCGAACCTCCCCGAGAAGGTGGCCGTCGAGGCGCGGCGCGAGTGCGAGCGGCTGCGCATGCTCTCGCCGGCGTCGAGCGAGTACCAGGTGCTGCGCACCTACCTCGACTGGGTGCTCGCGCTCCCGTGGCACGCGCGCACGGGCGACGCCGAGATCCAGCTCGAGAAGGTGCAGTCGGCGCTCGACGACCGGCACTACGGCCTCGGCGAGGCGAAGGAGCGCATCATCGAGTACCTCGCCGTGCGCAAGCTGCGCGGCGGCGACCCGGCCGGGCCGATCCTCTGCTTCGTCGGCCCGCCGGGGACGGGGAAGACCTCGCTCGGCGAGGCGATCGCGAACAGCATCGGGCGCGCCTTCCACCGGATCTCGGTCGGCGGCGTGCGCGACGAGGCCGAGGTGCGCGGGCACCGGCGCACCTACGTCGCGGCGATGCCCGGGCTCCTCGTGCAGGCGCTGCGGCGCACCGGCGTGCGCGACCCCGTCATCATGATCGACGAGATCGACAAGATGGGCGGCGGCGGCGCGACCGGCGACCCGACGGCGGCGATGCTCGAGGTGCTCGACCCCTCGCAGAACCGGTCGTTCGTCGACCACTACCTCAACCTCCCGTTCGACCTCTCGTCGGTGCTCTTCATCTGCACCGCGAACAACCTCTACGACATCCCCGCCCCGCTCCGCGACCGCCTCGAGGTGATCCGCATCGCCGGCTACACCTCCGAGGAGAAGGTGCAGATCGCGTGGCGCTACCTCCTCCCCAAGGCGTTCGCCGAGCACGGCCTCACCGAGGCCGACGCGCGCTTCAGCGACGAGGCGCTCACCTTCATCGCGACGCGCTACAGCCGCGAGGCGGGGCTCCGCAACTTCGAGCGGCAGGTGAGCGCGGTGCTCCGCAAGCGCGCGCGCGCGAAGGCCGAGGGCGACGAGGCGCCGTGGGAGGTGACGCCGGCGAAGGTCGAGGAGCTCCTCGGCGTCCCGCCCTTCACCCCGGAGGAGACCGAGGTCGAGCCCGAGGTCGGCGTGGTGACCGGGCTCGCGTGGACCCCCAACGGCGGCGAGCTGATGCTCATCGAGGCGCTGCGCATGCCGGGGAGCGGGCGCCTCACCGTCACGGGGCAGCTCGGCGACGTGATGCGCGAGTCGGTCGACGCGGCGTACTCGTACGTGCGCTCGCGCGCGCGGGTGCTCGAGATCGCCGACGAGGAGTTCCGCGACGCCGACCTGCACATCCACTTCCCCGCCGGCGCCATCCCCAAGGACGGCCCGAGCGCGGGGCTCGCGGTGACGCTCGCGCTGGCCTCGGTGCTGAGCGGGCGCCGCATCCGCCGCGACCTCGCGATGACCGGCGAGGTGACGCTCCGCGGCAAGGCGCTCGAGATCGGGGGGCTCAAGGAGAAGGTGCTCGCCGCGTACCGCGCCGGGCTGCGCGAGGTGATCCTCCCGGCCGGCAACGCCAAGGACGTGCGCGACATCCCGCCCGAGGTGCGCGACAACATGCGCTTCACCTACGTGCGGAGCATGGACGAGGTGCTCGAGCTCGCGCTGCTCCCGCACGCCGAGCCCGGGCTCGCCGACGCGCCGCCGGTGCACGACGACGCGCAGGCCGACCTCCCCTTCGGCGAGCGGATGGTGAGCCCGCGCTGACGGCGCCATCGGGGTGGCCCGCGACACGCGGCGCCGCCCCGCGCCGTAGGTTCCCGCCATGGACCCGCATCTCTGGCGCGAGTTCGCCCTCAACGTCGTCCTGCACAGCCTCGCCGGCGGCCTCACCGACTCGGTCGCCGTCTGGATGCTCTTCCACCCCCACAAGCCGTTCCTCGGCGTGCAGGGGGCGATCCCGAAGAACAAGGCGCGGCTCGCGCGCAGCATCGGCACCGTCGTCGGCGAGAAGCTGCTCACGCCCGACGACCTCGTCGCCGAGCTCTCGCGCGGCGGGGTGCGCGACGGGGTGACGGCGCTGGTCGCGCGCACGGTGCAGGACGCGCTCGAGACCGAGCGGGGCCCACTGCGGACGCTCGTCCCCGCCGCGATGGGCGACGAGCTGCAGCGCGCCCTCGACGCGCTCGCGGCGACGGTCGCCGACCGCGCGCACGCGTGGGCGGACGGCGAGGGGGGGACGCAGGCCGCGGCGGCGATCGTCGCGCGCGCGCGCGCCGCACTCGCCGGGCGCACGCTCGCCGACCTCCTCCCGCCCGAGCGGCGCGAGGCGGTCGTGGCCCAGGCGCGCGAGTGGGCGGGCGCCTTCGCGCACAGCGCGACCGTCGAGCGCGCGGTGCGCGACGGCGTGCGCTCGCAGGTCGCCGCCGCCCTTGAGAGCGACCGCCCGCTCGTGCAGGCGCTCCCCGCCTCGGCGACGACGATGCTCGACCGGGCCGTCGAGGCCTACCTCCCGATCGCCGTCGACCGGCTCGGCGCCTTCCTCGGCCGCCCCGAGAACCGCGAGCGCGTGCGCCGGACGCTCGAGGGGATCGTCGTGCGCTTCGTCGACGACCTCCGCTTCCACGAGCGGCTCCTCGCGCGCTTCCTCGTCACCGAGCGCGCCGTCGAGAAGGCGCTCGACGCGGTCGGCCGCGACGGCGTCGAGGAGCTGGCGACGCTCCTCCGCGAGCCCGAGATCCGCGACGAGGTCGCGCGCGCGGTGCGCGACGGCGTCGAGTCGCTGCTCCGCCGCCCGCTGCGCGACATCGTCGGGGGGCTCGACGACGCGAAGGCGACGGCGCTCGCCGACCTCCTCGCCGACCGCGCGGTCGCGCTGCTGCGCGCCGAGGCGACGCAGGACTTCCTCGCGCAGCGCCTCTCCGCGCTCCTCGACGGCTGGGCGCATCGCGAGCTGGGCGCGCTCCTCGCCGACGTCGACGACGCGACGGTGACCGCGTGGCTCGTGCAGGCGATGCGGAGCGACGCCGCGCAGGGGGTCGTGCGCGACGCCACCGCCCGCCTCGCGCAGCGCGCGCTCGACGCGCCGATCGGCCGCCCCGCGCGCTGGCTCCCCGCCGACGCGAGCGAGCGCCTCGCCGCCGCGCTCGCCCCCGTCCTCTGGGACCGCCTCGCCACCGCGCTCCCGCCGCTCGTGCAGCGGCTCGACGTCCCGGCGCTCATCGAGCGCAAGGTCAACGAGTTCAGCACCGCGCGCGTCGAGGAGATCATCCGCGGCGTCACGCAGCGCGAGCTCAACCTCATCATCCGCTTCGGCTTCGGCCTCGGCGCGGTGATCGGCGTCGGGACCTTCTTCATCTCGCAGGCGATCCGCGCGATCCCGTAGCGGCACCTCGACGGCGATGGGGCGCGGCCCCGTGCTCCGGTGCCGTCGAGGCGGCGGGTTCAGCCGAGCGCGCGGAGCACGCCGAGCAGCACGTCCGCCGGCACGTCCTTCGACAGGTACGCGACCGCGCCGGCTGCACGCATCGCCTCGGCCATGTCGCTGCGGTCGTGCATGCTGAGCGCGACGACGCGCACCTCGGGGACGAGCTGCGAGATGCGCTGCGCCGCCTCGACGCCGTTGACCGTCGGCATGCTCACGTCGAGCAGGCAGACGTCGGGGCGGAGCGCCGCGGCGAGCGTCACCGCCTGGCCGCCGTCGTCGGCCTGGCCGACCACCTCGAAGTCGCCGGCGTCGCGCAGGAGCTGCGCGACCCCCTCGCGGAAGAGCCGATGGTCGTCGGCGACGAGGATGCGCCGACGGCGCCCGCCGGGGAGCGCCGTGGCGGGGCGCGCGCGGGGCGCGGCATCGACGCCCCCGTCGAGCGTCGCGCCGCCACGCGGCAGCGGCACCTCGACGTCGGCGGCACGCGGCATCTCGACCGGGACCGCCACCGCGACGTGCGTCCCCACGCCCGGCCCGCTCGTCACCGCCACGCTCCCGCGCAGCAGCTTCACGCGGTGCTCGAGGTTCGCGAGGCCGAAGGTCGCGTCCGCCCCCGCGTCGCCCGGCGGCGCCGCGAAGCCCTGCCCGCCGTCCTCGACGACGAGATGCGCGACGCCCGCGCCGTCGCACGCGAACGAGAGCACCGCGTCGCGCACCCCCGCGTGCTTGACCACGTTGAAGAGGAGCTCGCGCGCCGCGTCGAAGAGCACCACGCGCAGCTGCTCGCCGAGCGCGGGCTCGTCGTCGGGGGCGTCGAGCGCCACCTCGAGCTTCTGGCGCGTGCGGAAATCGGCGGCGAGCCAGCGGAGCGCGGCGACCAGCCCCACCTCGTGCAGCACCGGGGGGTGGAGGTCGATGACGAGGGTGCGCGTCGCCGTGAGGACGCGATCGAGGAGCTGCTCGACCTCCGTCGCGGCGGTCTTCACCTCGGGGACCTGCGCCGCGAGGCGCATCATCCCGGCGCGCATCTTCGCCGCCGAGATGGTCTGCTGCACGCCGTCGTGGAGGAGCTGCGCGATCCGGCGCCGCTCGCGCGCTTCGGAGGCGGTGAGCTCGAGCGCGAGGCGCCGAAGCTGCTCGGCGCGCTCCTCGGCCACCGCCGTGCGCTCGCGCACGCGCGCCTCGAGCGTCTCGTTGACGGCGCGAAGCTCGGCCTCGCGCGCGCGGAGCGCCTCCTCGGCCTCGTGCTGCGCGGTGACGTCGTCGATCGTCCCGTGCATCACCGCCGCGCTGCCGTCCTCGCCGTACTCGTAGCGCCCGCGCCCCTCGACCCAGCGCACGACGCCGTCGGGGCGCACGATGCGGTAAGCGCCGCGCCAGTCGCGCCTCGCCGCGGCGGCCTCGCGCAGCGAGGCCTCGACCTCGGCGAGGTCGTCGGGATGGACGCGTGCGCGCCACGCCTCGTACGACGGCACGACCTGCTCGGGCGCGAGGCCGAGGATCGCGTAGTGGAGGTCGTTCCAGCGGACGTGCCCCGTGGCCACGTCCCACGTGAACATCCCGATGCCCGACGCCGTGAGGACCAGGGCGAGCTGCTCCTCGGCCCGCCGGACGGCGAGCGCGAGGTCGCCCCCCGGCGCCGCGTCGGCGACGCCGGGGGAGACGGCGGTCACCCCGCCCCGCCCGGGACGCGGGCCACCGCCGAGGCCGGATCGAGCACCCAGCTCGTCGCGAAGCGCACGAGCGCCGTCGCGTTCGGGAGCACGAGCTTGCGCTTCAGGTGCTCGCGGTAGGTCTCGACCGTCTTCACCGAGAGGTTCAGCTTCTCGGCGATCTCGGCGGTGCCGAAGCCGTTGCCGAGCAGCTCGAGCACCTCGAGCTCGCGATCGGAGAGGTGGTGCACCGCCGAGCGCGGCTCGCCGCGCCCCGCGCCGACGACGTGCGTCATCATCCGGTCGGCCATCGCCGGGCTCAGCGCCACCTGCCCCTGCGCGACGCGCATCACCGCGTCGAGGAAGGCCTCGGGCGGCGCCTGCTTCATGAGGTAGCCGCGCGCCCCCGCCCGCAGCGCCCGCTCGGCGTAGATCGTCTCGTCGTGCATGCTGTAGACGAGGATCCCGATGTCGTTGCGGAACAGCACGAGCTGCTTGACGAGGTCGAGCCCGTGCATCCCGTCGAGCGACACGTCGACGATCGCGAGGTCGGGCTGCTGCTGCTGCGCGATCGCCAGCGCCTCGCTGCGCGTCGCCGCCTCGCCCACCACGGTGACGTCGGGGATCATCGACAGCAGGTCGACGACGCCGCGGCGCATGATCGGATGGTCATCGACCACGAGGGCGGTCTGCGGACGCTTCTTCATCACGATGTCTTCTCCGGTCGGGGCCTCGGGGGACCACACCGTTGCAAGATATGGTCGCACCCGGAGTGTCAAATCGGGCCGCACCTGATGGCCGGGCTCGCTGCCCACGATGAACGTGGCGATGCGCGCCCCGCGCACCGCGCGGCAGCGGCGCCGCGCCCGTCGTGCCCCGGAGGAGGACCCGTTGCCGACCATTGCGACCACCGTGCCGTCCGCCGGTCCGGGCCCGATGCGCCTCGCGGCACCGCCCCGGACGACCCCCTCCGCGATGCCCGCACCCCTCGCTTCCGTGGCCGCCCTCCGCACCGACGAGCTCCGTCGCGCCCTCGACCTCGAGCTCCGCCTCGCCGCCGTGCTCCCGCCGATCGTCCTCGGCGCCCACGGCCGGGGCGTGCGCCTCGAGGCGCTGGCGATGCTCGCCGGGGCCGAGCGGCGCGTGGTCGCGCTCCGCACCGCCCTCGTGGAGTGCGACGTCCTCGCCCCCGTGCGCCGCCCGAGCCACGCGGCGCAGGCCCTCGCCGACGAGCTGGCCGAAGCGCAGTGGGAGGCCGACGGCGCCGCGAGCGACGGCGCGATCGCGCTCGCCCTGCACCGGCTCGCCGCCCACGCCGCGGCGACCTGGCGCGGCGTGCGGGCGCTCCTGCGCGACGGGGGGACGCTCGCGACCGGACGCCTCGCCCTCGACGCGGCGCGCGCCCACGAAGGGCACGCCACGCGCTGGCTCGGCATCGCTGCCGGCGACGCGTCGGGCGAGAGCGCCGAAGCGGCCCCGGCCGCGAGCGGCCACGCCGCCTGACCCGACCGAACCGCGACAGTCCGGCGCGCCCGTCCTGCCGCGGTGGGTCAGCGTGGCGCGATCGTGATGCGCGCCGCGTCGGTGACGGGCCCCGCCGCGCCGGCCGGGAGATCCTCGATCGCGACCACCGCCCGACCGCCGACCTCGAGGGCGCGCACCGTGACGCGGCGCCCCTCGGTCGTGAAGCTCCGCGCCTCGCCCGACCCCGTCACGCCGGGGACGCGCTCGATTCGCTGGCCGCCACGGACGAGGACGTCGCCGTAGCGGCGCGAGAAGGCCTGCTCGGCCACGTTGAGGAAGTCGGCGGCCTCGACGGCCGAGTCCCAGACGGTGACCCAGACGAGCCCCTCGCCGCCGCCGACCTCGACCCACGCGTAGCGGTCGCCGTCGTGCCCGCGGGCGGCCTGCGACGCCCGGCCGGCGTCGCCGAGCATCGTCGCCAGCGCGAGGCGCGTCTCGAACTCGCCGAACGTGTTCTCGTAGGCGATCCGCGCCCCGCCGCCGACGGTGAACCGGACGCGCTCGGCCGCGTTCGGCGTCGGCGCGTAGCGGTCGAGGTGGAGCACCTGCGAGGTGCTGGTCGGGAGCGCGCCGAGGAGCTGCCGCGCCGTGATCCCCTTCGCCAGCGCGTCGCGCACGAACTCCGCGCCGCCGAGGTAGGGGAAGAGGAGCCCCTCGGCGATGAAGGCGGGAGCGGCCGAGAAGGCGGGGGAGCTCGAACGGGCGTCGCGGATCGCGTCGCGCGCCTCGCTCCAGACGATCGTGCGCGCCGCCTTGCCGATCATCACGAGCGTCGCGTGCCCCTCGAAGACCGCCTGCGCCGCGAGGGCGCGATCGTCCTCGCCCACGAGGCGCTCGAGCGAGTCGAGCGGGAAGTACTGGTCCTGGAGCGCGTGCGTCAGTTCGTGGACGATCACCGTCTCGCGCTCGACGCCGCGCCGCCCCTTGACCACGTAGAGCGTGTCGGCGCGCGGGTCGTAGTAGCCGGCGACCTGCTCACCGAGGACGGTGAGCAGCATCGCGCGCACGTCGAGCGTGTCGGGGACGAGGCCGAGGCGCTTGTAGACCTTCTCCTTCGCCGCGAGGTCGGCGCGGAGGCGCGGCTCGTCGAGCGCGCGCCGCAGGAAGGCCTGCACCTGCGCCGTGGTCGGCTCGGCGACGTTCGGCGGGCGCTTGAAGGTCATCCCCGCATCCGCCTCGACGCGCGGCACGAGCGCCCGCACCTCGCCCTGCAGGTCCCCCTCGGCCGGGCGCGTCTTCCGGTCGCACGCGGCGACGGCGAGCAGGAGGAGGGGGAGCGTGCGGCGGGCGAGCGGCATCGTCGTCATCGTGGTCGGGGAGCGGCGAAGGATAACGTCGGTGCCCGCCCCCCGTGTCCGTCGCGCACCGCGCGCGCCGGCGCGTGCGCGGCGCGCGTCAGCGCACGAGGCCGAGCGTCGCGCCGATCGCCGCGAGGCGCTCCGGGCCCGCGAGCAGGAGCACCACGGCCGCCGGCGCGAGGAAGACGCCGAACGGGACGAGCGGCGGCTCGAACGCGCGGCCGGCGCGCTTCGCGCGCAGCATCCCCACGGGATAGACGACGGCGAGGAAGGTCACCGCGCCGATCGCCGCGGCGACGAACGTGGTGACGATGCCGGGGACCGGGCCGATCGCGGCGCCGACGACGGCCATGAGCGTCACGTCGCCGAAGCCCATCGCCTCCTTGCCGAGCGCCACCTCGCCGAGCCAGCCGACGATCGCGACGAAGCCCGCGGCGGCGCAGGCGCCGACGAAGGCGTCGGCCGGGGCGACGAAGTGCGACGCGGCGCCGGGGTCGGTGAACCAGGCGGCGACGCTCGTGCCGAGCACGAAGAGGAAGCCGCTGACGGTGAAGCCGTCGGGGATGACGTAGTGCTCGACGTCGGTGAGGACGACGCCGAGCATGATCGTGCAGAAGGTGGCGATGCGGAGCGCCTCGAAGGTCGCGCCGTAGGCGGCGACGGCGGCGACCCACGCGAGCGCGACGCCGAGCTCCACGAGCGGGTAGCGCGGCGAGATCGCCTGCCGGCACCCGGCGCAGCGGCCGCCCAGGCGGAGCCAGCCGAGGACGGGGACGTTCTCGTGCCAGCGGATCGCGCGCTCGCAGCGCGGGCAGCGGCTCGCGGGGCGCACCACCGAGAGGCCGGCGGGCCAGCGCGCGACGCACACGTTGAGGAACGACCCGACGCACGCGCCGACGAGCGCGGCGAGGACGAGGGCGAAGGTCACGACGTCGAGGGGGGGCATGGGCGCAGCGCGTACAGGAGGATCCCGGTGGCGACCGCGACGTTCAGCGACTCGACGGCGTCGGCGATCGGGAGGGCGACGGTGCGGGCGCAGAGTGCGCGCACGGCGGGGGTGAGCCCCGCCCCCTCGTTCCCGACCGCCAGCGCGAGCGCCGGCGGCGCGGCCACCCGGGCGACGTCGGTGCCGTGGGCGTCGGCGCCCCAGAGCGGAAGCGCGCGCGCCGCGAGGAACGCCGCGAGGGCGTCCGCGGTACCGAGGACGACGGGGTGGGTGAACGAGGCGCCCATCGTGCTCCTGACGACTTTCGCGTTCCAGAGGTCAACCGTGCCCGGCAGCGCCACCGTGGCCGCGACGCCCAGCGCCGCGGCGGTGCGGAGGATCGTCCCCGCGTTCCCGGGGTCCTGCACCGCGTCGAGGACGAGGACGCGGTCGAGGGCCGGCGGGAGCGTGTCGAGGGTGCGCGCGGGGATCCGGCCGACGGCGAGCACCCCCTGCGGCGCGTCGGTGCCGGCGGCGCTGGCGAAGTCGCGGGCGTCGGCACCGGCGACGGCGATCCCGCGCGCCTCGGCCGCGGCGACGAGCGCCGCGACGCGCGGCGCCGCGGTCGCCCCGTCCTCGACCAGGACCCCCTCGACGTCGAGCGCGCTCCGGAGGAGCTCCTCGACGGTGCGCACCCCCTCGGCCACGAACAGCCCGCGCTCCTCGCGCGCCTTGCGGTGCCGCAGGGCCCGGGCTACGGTCACGAGCTTCACGGCCCCCTCCGGGGCGCCGCATCCACGATGAGGAACCGGTCCATGCGCACGAAGATGGTCGCGATCGTCGCCGCGGCGTCAGTGGGGCTCGCCGCCTGCGCCCGCATCTCCACGCAGCAGGAGGCGGAGATGGGGATGAACTACTCGCAGCAGATCAACGCGCAGCTCCCGATCATCCGCGACCCCGAGGCGAACGCCTACCTGAACCGGCTCGGCGACTCGCTCGCGACGATGGTCGACACGCAGGGGCGGAACTGGCAGTTCTTCCTCGTGGACGACGACGAGGTCAACGCGTTCGCCGTCCCCGGGGGCTACATCTACGTGAACCGCGGGCTGGTGGCGCGGTCGCGGACGATGTCGCAGCTCGCCGGCGTGATCGGGCACGAGATCGCGCACGTGACGCGGCGGCACTCGGTGTCGCAGATGGAGAAGCAGCAGGGGATCGGGATCGGGGCGACGCTCGCCTGCGTCTGGCAGCCGCAGTTCTGCCGCATGGGCGGGGGCGACCTCCTGAACCTCGGCGCGGGGGCGGTGCTGATGAAGTTCTCGCGCGACGCCGAGCGCGAGGCCGACCAGTTCGGGCTGCAGTACATCGCGAACGCCGGGATCGACCCGAACGGGATGCCCGAGATGTTCGAGATCCTGCTCGCCGAGCGGCGCGCGCGCGGGGGCGAGGGGGGCGGCGGCTTCCTGGCCTCGCACCCGATGGAGGAGGAGCGGATCCAGAACACGCGCCGGATGATCGCCGAGCTCCCGCCGGCGGCGCGGTCGGGCGTGCGCGACTCCGAGGCGTTCCAGCGGTTCAAGGCGCGGCTCGCGTCGCTGCCGCGGGTGCCGCGTCCGGCGGGGCGCGCGCGCTGACGCCGCCGGGCGCGCGGGCCGTGACGCGCGGTCGGCGTCCGGCAGGCTGCCGTCCCCGAGCGCCCTTGCCCCGTCGGGCCCGCTCCGGGCATGTTCGTGGCCGACACGCGGCGCCCCGCCGCACAGGACAGCCGACGCGGCGGGCACGACCGCGTGCACGCCCGCGTTGACGGCGTGCGTCGCGCGTCCCGGTCGGCACGCGCGCGCCCACCCGAGCCCGCCCCATGGCCACTGCAGCTTTCGCGGCCGATCCAGCCCGCATCGAGCGCTCCGCGCTGATGCGCGTCGCGTGGATCGCGCTGCTCGTGCACTCGATCGCGCACATCCTGTCGTCGATCGCCTTCGCGACCTTCCTCGTCCCGCCCTTCCCGGCGTGGCTCCAGCAGCCGCTCAACGCGAAGATCTACGCGTTCGGGATGCACTGGGGCGGGCAGCTGACGGTCGTCCTGGGTGCCATCGCCGGCTTCTGCTTCTGCGCCGCCTGCATCGGGCTCCGCAAGACGACGATCGTCGCCGCGATCGCCTTCTTCCTGTCGCTCGGGGCCGAGCTCCTCGGCACCTGGACCGGGCTCCCCTTCGGCATCTACTACTACACGCAGGCGCTCGGCTACAAGATCCTCGACCTGGTGCCGTACAACATCCCGACGAGCTGGTTCTACATGCTCGTCGCCTGCTTCGCGATCTGCGGGCGGCTCCTCCCGGCGAAGGACGACGCGACCAGCCGCTGGTGGTGGGCGCTCAACTGCGGGCTCCTGCTCACGGCGTGGGACGTCGTCATGGACCCGGCGATGGTCAAGACGGCGCACTGGCTCTGGAACGTCCCCGACCTGTCGGACAAGCCGGCGTGGCAGCGCTTCATCGGCGAGCCGATCTTCTACGGCATGCCGATCACGAACTGGCTCGGCTGGCTGCTCACGGGGATCGTCGTCTCGCGGGCGATGCTCGTGGTCGTCCCGCCGTCCGAGTGGGCGCGCGGCCTCGCGCCGCACCGCTTCCCGCTCTACCTCTACGCGGTGAACGGCCTGCTCGCCTTCGCGATCTGCTTCCGGCAGGACATGGTCCCCGCCGGGCTCCTCGGCCTCGTGACGATGGGGCTCCCGCTCTGGCTCGCGTGGCGAGCCGAGGGGCGGGCGCCGGCCGGCGCGCCGGCGCGCCTCGTCCCCGACATGGCCACCGCGGGCGACTGACCCGCGACCGGCGCCGCGACCTCCCCCGGGGCGCGGCGCCGATGTGCATCCCCCCTCTCCCCACCCGTCGCGCGCCATGCGCATCGTCGTCATCGGCTCCGGCTTCGGCGGCCTCGCCGCGGCCATCCGCCTGCAGGCCCAGGGGCACGACGTCACCATCGTCGAGAAGCTCGACGGCCCCGGCGGTCGCGCCTACGTCTTCCGGCGCGACGGCTTCACCTTCGACGCCGGGCCGACGATCGTCACGGCGCCGTGGATCCTCGACGCGATCTTCGAGGCCGCCGGGGCCCGCACCGCCGACTACGTCTCGCTCGTGCAGTGCGACCCGTTCTACAACGTCCGCTTCGAGGACGGGTCGGTCTTCCGCTACAACGCGAACCTCGAGGAGCTGCGGGCGCAGGTCGCGAAGTTCGAGCCCGCCGACGTCGCCGGCTTCGAGCGCTTCCGCGCCGCGGCCAAGGACATCTGCCGCGCGGGGATGGCGCTGATCGACGAGCCGTTCCACGAGCTCCTGCCGATGCTCAAGGTCGCCCCGGCGCTGATGCGCCTCCGCGCCGACCGCTCGGTCGCGCAGCTCGCGGCGCACCACCTGCGCGACGAGCGGCTGCAGCAGGTCTTCAGCTTCCACCCGCTGCTCGTGGGGGGCAACCCGTTCGCGGCGAGCGCGATGTACGCGCTCATCCACTACCTCGAGCAGCAGTGGGGCGTCTGGTTCGCGATGGGCGGCACCGGGGCGCTCGTGCGCGGCCTCGTGCGCTGCTTCGAGGCGCTGGGGGGCGAGATCCGCTACGGCGCCGAGGTGCGCGAGATCACGCTCTCGCCCGACATGAAGCGCACGACCGGCGTGCGGCTGGTGGACGGCACCCGCCTCGCGGCCGACCACGTCGTCTGCAACGGCGACATCTCGCAGTCGTACCGCACGCTGATTCCCGAGCGCGCGCGGCCGCACATGCGCGACCGGAAGATCGCGCGCTACCGGCAGTCGATGTCGCTGTTCGTCATCTACTTCGGCACGAACCGGCAGTACCCTGAGATGGCGCACCACGAGATCCTCCTCGGCCCGCGCTACCGCGGGCTCCTCGAGGACATCTTCGAGCGCAAGGTGTTGGCCGACGACTTCTCGCTCTACCTCCACCGCCCCACCGCCACCGATCCGTCGCTCGCCCCGCCGGGGTGCGACGCCTTCTACGTCCTCTCGCCCGTGCCCAACCTGCAGGGCGACGTCGACTGGGAGGCCGTCGGGCAGCGCTACCGCGACCGGATCATGGGGATGCTCGAGGCGCGCTACCTCCCGGGGCTCTCCGAGGCGATCGTCACCGAGCACCGCATCGACCCGCGCTACTTCCGCGACACCCTCAACAGCTACGTGGGCGCCGCGTTCGGCCCCGAGCCGACGCTCTTCCAGAGCGGCTGGTTCCGCCCGCACGGCAAGGACCGCGACATCGCGGGGCTCTGGTTCTGCGGCGCGGGGCCGCACCCGGGGGCGGGGCTGCCGGGGGTGATGGCGAGCGGCAAGATCGTCGCGGACCTGATCGGCGAGGCGCCCACGGGGCGCCGGCGCGTGCCGGGGGGCGCCGCGCACCGCGAGGGCGCGCTCCTCGCGAGCGCGGGGCGCTGACGGGGCGCGCATGCTGCTCTGGGCGTTCCGGGCGCTCGTCGTCGGGCACCTCGTCACGGGAACGGTGGGGCTCGTCCTCTTCTGGGTGGCCGTCGCCACGCGCAAGGGCGGGCCGACGCACCAGCGGTGGGGGATGATCTTCGTGCGCGCGCTCCTCGTCACCGGCTGCCTCGCGCTGGCGATGAGCACGCTCACGCTCCTCTCGGTCTACGGGACGCACCCCGATTTCGCCACCCATCCGGTCTGGAAGGACGCGACGCTCACGCGCGCCCTCTTCGGCTGGATGATGCAGTACCTCGCGATCCTCACCCTCTCGCTCACCTGGCACGGGTGGCGCGTGGTGGTGAACAAGAAGGACCACGCGCGCGACCGGCACTGGTTCGCGGTCGCGCTGCAGCTCCTGGTGATCGTCGCGGCGGCCAACGTCCTGGCGCGCGGCCTCGCGCTCGGGCAGCCGACGATGATCGGGATCTCGGTGGTCGGCTTCGCCAGCGGCGCCACCAACCTCTGGTACGCCTTCCGCGAGCGCCCGAAGCTCTTCTCCTACATGTACGAGCACGCGAAGGGGCTCGTCGGCGCGGCGATCAGCGCCTACACCGCCTTCCTCGCCTTCGGCCTCGTGCGTGCGATGCCCGACCACGCCTTCAACCCGCTCCTCTGGGCGATGCCGTGCACGATCGGGCTCGGGATCATCCTGTACCACCAGGTCCGCATCGCGCGGATGCGCACGCGGGCCCTCGCGGCGCAGGCCCGGAAGGGGAACGCGACGCCGGCGGCGGCTACGCCGTCCGCCGCCGCACTCGGCACCTGATCGCCGTCGCCGGGCGCGTCGTCAGCCGCGCCACCGGGCGCACGCGCTCGGCGTCGAGCGTCTCGACGTCGTAGCGCCGCACGAGGCGGCCGAGGATCATCGTCGCCTCGAGCGTCGCGAAGGCGGCGCCCACGCAGACGCGCGGCCCGAGCCCGAACGGGAGGTAGGCCCCCGCCGGCACCTGTCCCTCGCGCTCCGGCGCCCAGCGGTCGGGGTCGAAGCGGTCGGCGTGCTGCCAGATGCGCGCGTGCCGGTGGATCGTCCACGGCGCGATCATGACCATCGTCCCGCGCCGGAGCCGGAGCCCGGCGAGCTCGGTCGCCTCGGCCGCGACGCGCGGGAGGAAGGTGATCGGCGGGTAGAGGCGCATCGTCTCGCGCAGCACGTTGCGCACGAAGACGAGCCGCTTCGCGTGCTCGAGGCGCAGCGGCCCGTCGCCCGCGACCTGCGCCACCTCGGCGCGGATCCGCTCGGCCAGCCACGGGAGCCGGCTGACGATGAAGAGCGACCAGGTGAGCGCGCTCGCCGTCGTCTCGTGGCCTGCGAGGAAGAAGACCGAGAGCTGGTCGACGAGCTCCTCGCGCGTGAACGGCGCGCCCGTCTCCGGGTCGCGCGCGGCGATCGTCGCGCCCACGATGTCGTCGAGCACCGGTGCCCCCGGCGCGAGGCGCGGTGCGATCAGCGCGTCGATCTCGGCGCGGATCGCGCGGCACGCGTCGAGCACGCGACGCGGCTGCCGCGCCGGCGACCACGGGGTCGCGAAGAGGAGGCGCCGCAGGTTGACGGTCGCCACGTTGCGCTCGAACTCGTGGAAGGTCGCGAAGACGCGGTGCGCCGTGCCCGCGGCGAAGGTCTGGCTGAAGATCGTGCGGCAGATGACGTCGGCCGTCACCGAGGCCATCGCCGCGTCGAGGGAGAAGGCGTCGCCGCGCGCTGCGTGCGCATCGAGCCACGCCTCGTGGTCGTCGACCGCCGCGGCCATCTGCGGCCAGGCGAGGTTGACGCGCATGTGCCCGAAGGCGGGGTCGATCATCCGCCGCTGCCGGCGCCAGGTCGCGCCGGTGCTGACGAAGATCGAGTCGCCGACGAGCGGCTCGACGGCGTCGACGAAGAGGTCGTTCTTCGGGAAGCGGTCGTGCTCCTGCATCACGCGGTGCACGAGCGCCGGGTCGTTGACGTAGACGATCCCGCGCTTCGACCCGGCGAGCGGGAAGACGAGCTCCGTGTACGCCTGCTCCGGCACGAGCGAGAGCAGGTCGCGCTCGCCCGAGAGCGCCGCGCGCACGAGCGAGCGCACGGGGGGGAGCGGCACCGGCGCGGGCGGGCGCCAGGGCGCGCCCGGCGCCACGGGCGGGGCGCTCACAGGCGCTGGGGCATCGGGAACTTCACGGCGTGCCGGCGGAAGTTGAGCGCCGTCGACACCAGCGCGTCGGTGACGACGAAGCAGATCGGGATCTCGGGCTCGGCGTCGGTGACGACGCGCGCCGCGAAGCCACGGCTCCGCAGGAACTCCGCCGCCTCGGTCGCGCGCCGCACGGGGTCGTCGACCACGAGCCCGATGCTCCCCCCCGCCCCGCCCAGCTTCTCGAGCACCCACGGCTCCGGGCAGGTGACCAGGGTGAAGCCGTCCCACATGATCGCCCGCCGCACCCCCGCCGTGTCCCCCCGGAAGCGCTGCGGCACGCCGTGCTTCGCGAGGATCGCCACGATCGCGTCCTGCGCCGCGTGCGAGCGCGCCGCGAAGATCCGCGACCCGTTGTCGGGGAACGGGAAGAGGTTGCGGCCGAACGCCGCGAAGACGAGCCAGACGAGGACGAGGCCGACGACGACGAGCAGCCAGATCGGCACGAACACGGGGACGCGCTCCGGGAGACGGGGATCGGCGTGCAATATGGCCGCGACCGCGTCACCACGGAGGGACCGAGCCGGTTCGGCACCGCTGAACCGCGTCACCATGGAGGGACCGAGCCGGTTCGGCACCGCTGAACCGCGTCACCACGGAGGGACCGAGCCGGTTCGGCACCGCTGAACCGCGTCACCA
>ERZ1066122.1170-NODE-1170-length-22388-cov-35.748131_pt1 | contig 22388 bp, 15 predicted proteins | sample MGYA00382769_ERZ1066122 | MGnify/ENA primary metagenome ERZ1066122 (study PRJEB33369, sample SAMEA5778352) | biofilm metagenome | biome: Industrial cooling water; feature: Water cooling tower basin; material: Biofilm | place: United Arab Emirates | collected... | reverse complement strand
GGCCTGCGTCGCGCGGCCGAGCGCCAGCGCGAAGCGCCGCGCACCCGCCTCCCGCTCCTCCGCCCCCGCCGCGTCCAGCCAGGCGAACGCCTCGCGCACCGCCGCCTCCGCCGCGCGGGCCACCGCCGCCAGCTCCGGCGTGCGCATGGCCGCGGCGCAGCCTGCGACCTCGGCGCGCAGCGCCGCCGCCACGCCCTCGCCCTCCAGCGCGCGCAGCGCGTCCAGCGCCAGCACGTTCGTGGTGCCCTCCCAGATGGAGAGCACCTGGCTGTCGCGCAGCAGCACGGGGATGCCGGTGTCCTCCACGTAGCCCGCGCCGCCGAAGCTCTCCACCACCTCGCTCGCCAGCGCCACCGCCTGCTTCGCCGTGGTCAGCTTGGCGAGCGGCGTCAGCACCCTCAGCAGCCGCTCGCCCGCCTCGTCCAGCTCGCCGGCGTCGGCGCGGCCGAGCAGCTCCGCGACGCGGAACGCCAGGTGCAGCGCGCCCTCGAACTCCGCCTGCAGCCCCGCGAGCGTGTCCCGGTGCAGCGGCTTCTGCGCCAGCGGCGCGCCGAAGGCGACGCGCTTGCCGGCGTAGTCGCACGCCAGCGCCAGGCCGCGGCGCATCAGCGCGCAGGCGCTCACCGCGTTCCAGGTGCGGGTGATGTTCAGCATCGGCGCGATGGCGCGCACGCCGCCCGCGAGCCCCGCCACCGGCACCGCCGGCGCGCCGTCCAGCGTCAGCTCGGCGGTCGGCAGCTTGCGCGTGCCCAGCTTCTCCTTGAGCCGGTCCACGCGGATGCCCTGCAGCCGGCCCTGCGCGTCGCGCGTCTCCAGGTAGAAGAGCGCCAGCCCCCGGCCGCCGGGCGGCGCGCCCTCGGGCCGCGCCAGGGTCAGCGCCATCTGGCTGGACGCCGCGGAGGTGAACCACTTGCGGCCGTAGAGCCGCCAGGCGCCGTCCTCGCCGCGGCGCGCCAGCGTCTCGCTGCGGCCGACGTCCGAGCCGCCGGCCGTCTCCGTCATCCACTGCCCGCTCGTCCAGAACGTCGCCGGGTCGCGGCTGGTCAGGCGCGGCAGCGCGCGGGCGATCAGCTCCGCGTGGCCGTGCGCGCGCAGCGTGTGCGCCGCGCCGTCGGTCATCGCCAGCGGGCAGGCGTAGAGGTCGGTGGAGGGAGTGAACAGGTACGCCAGCGCGAACTGGTGCAGCCGCGAGAAGCGGCCGTGCGCGCGCTCGTAGGCCGTGGCGACGATGCCGCGCAGGGCGGCCAGCCGCTCGGCCTCCCGCCAGAGCGGCGTCAGCTCGATCTCGTCGATGCGCGCGCCCCAGGCGTCGTACTGCGTCAGCCGCGGCTCGTTCAGTCGGTCGGCGAGCTGGAAGCGGTACAGCTCGCCGCCGGCGAGCGCGCCCAGCTCGCGCAGCCCCGGCTCCACCGCGGCGAGCACTTCCGGCGGCAGCAGGCGCGCGAGAAGTGAGCGCAGCGCGCGGTCGTCATCGTACTGGTTGCCCAGAGCGGGTGCGGTCTGCAGGAAGGACATGGCAGTGCAGGGGTCGAAGGGAGAGAGAGGGGATGACGGATGCCGGCCGGCGCTGCAAGGGGGGTTCCTCACCCCGTCGGGCCTCCGCCGCGCCACCCCGGGTTGCAGGGCCGGTGTCGGCGCGGCATAGAGGACGCCCTCAGGCCGCGCGCCGACGGCGATTCCCCCACACGACCGCGGGATCTCTCCCCTGGTGGCTGGCGCACCGGCGTCGGAGACTTACCCGCTTCGGAGGCGAGCGCGCCTCGCGCCGTGCACCGGGGGGACGACAGATGACGCATCGTGCCACGACAGGGGAACGCAGAGCGCTGCAAATTGGGCGGATCGGCCTGCTGCTGGGGGTGCTGTGCGCGCAGGCGAGCGCGGCTCGCGCCCAGTGGGAGTTCGAGCCGATCGGGGACGCGCAGGCTCGGCTCCTGGTGGAGCACCTGCCGCGGTACCTGCAGGAGTGGCCAGAGGCGGCCGTCGCCCGGCTGCGTCCTGCGGAGGCGGGGCCGAGCCACGCCCCGCAGGAGGAGCTCCGCGCACGCACGTCGCGGCTCGACGTGCCGCCGGAGGCGCGCTACGATGCCCGCTGCTCGCAGCTGACCACCGCGAAGCTGACGCAGATGATCGGGATGCCGAACCCGCGCGCGGTGTACACCTACGGCATAGCCGCGCCGCCGGACAGCGCCGCGTTCGCCGCCGGCCTTCCCTCCAGCGGCGACTTCCAGCCGCGCCCACCCGCCGCGCTCGCCTACACGCGGGGCGTCGAGAAGACGATCGCGGCGGTGCACCAGTTCTACCGGGCCCGGGGCTGGTCGGTCAGTGGGCAGGGGCGTGGCCAGCCGGAGTACCTCTCGCCCGACGGGGTGCTGCGGATGGAGTTCAACGTCCTGCGCGGCCCCGACCCCACTGCACGCTTGTACCTCGCCGACTGCACGCACACCCCCGGCGGGCCGTTCATCCTGCTGGAGCTGAGCGACGCGGCGCAGCGCGTGGTGCCCCCCGCCGCTGGCCTCCTCGCCGCACTGCGCGCGCAAGACGCCGACCCGTACGACCTGCTGCGCACGCTCTACGCGCTGGCGTTCGTTTACTCCGCGTTGCAGGACGCAGAGGTGCTGCGGGAACTCAGCATCCCGCCCGCGCAGCCCTCCGACGGCTACAAGCGCGGCGAGCGCGCGGCGTTCCAGGCGAACCTCGCGCTCTACCGTCGCCATGCGCCCGAGCTGGAGCCGCTGTTGCGGCGTTGGGCGCACCTGCAGCGGCCGTAGCCGCCCCGGCTCGGCGCAGCCGCAGCGGCGTCAGCTCGAGCTCGTCGAGACGACCGGCACGCGCCCGGCGACCTCCTCGGCCCCGACGCTTCCCCGGGCGACGACCGCCGTGACCGCCAGGACCGCGGTCACGTTGCCCACCGTCCGGAAGACGTCCGGGATCACCTCCACGGCGAGGAAGAGGGCCAGCGGCTCGAGCGGGAGCCCCATCACCTGAAAGATGGGGATGTTGGCGGCCATGAAGCTGACCTCACCCGGCAGCCCGACCGAGGCCAGGCTCATCGCCACCGCCACCGCGGCGCCGGCCGCGAGCTGCGGCGCCGAGAGGTCGATGCCGTAGAGCGCGGCGGCGAAGACCGCCCGGGCGAGGTTCACCAGCGGGCTGGTGGCGCGCATCAGCGTCACGGCCAGCGGAAGCACGAGCCCGCTCACTGCGGCGGGGGCGCCGAGCCGGGACCGCGCTGCTTCGAGCATCGCCGGCAGTGACGCCAGGGAGGAGCGGGTACTGAAGGCGACGAGCTGCGCGGGCGCGATGCCGCCGGCGAAGCGCCGCAGCGACAGCGCGCCCCCGATCGCGCCGACGGGATAGAGCGCGAGAGTGGCCACGACGCAGAGCCCCGCCAGGATCGCGACGTAGTAGGCCAGCGCGCCGACGGTGCGCAGGCCGCCGCCCGCGGCGAAGGGCACCACCAGCGCGAAGACGCCGAGCGGGGCCAGCCGCAGCACCCACTGCACGATCACCATCATCGCCTCGCCCAGCGCCCGGAAGAAGCCGAGCAGGCGCTCGCGCGGCTCGGCGGCGAGCCGCGCGGCGGCGAGGCCGAAGACGACGGCGAAGACCACCAGCGGTAGGATGGCGCCGCCTGCCGCCGCCTCGACGGCGTTGGCGGGGATCAGCGTGGTGACCCACTCCGCGAGCGGGGGCACGGCGGCAGCAGGCTCCGCCGCCGCGGCGCCACCCGCCCGCAGGATGGACGCGGTGGCGGGGTCGACGGGCCTGACCGCCAGGAGCGCGGGCGTCGCGAGGGCGCCGAAGAGGCCCGCCGCGGAGAGGACGAGCAGCACCAGCGCCACCGTGTGCGCGCCCAGCCGCCCGGCCTGCGAGGCCTCGCTCGCGCCGGCGACCGCCGTGACCAGCAGGGCGAAGATCAGCGGGACGACCGTCATCCGCAGCGCGTTGAGCCACAGCGTGCCGACGGGCTCCGCGAGCTGCGCGACGCCGAGCAGCAGGGGATGCCGGGTGGCGGCGCTCGCGGCCCCGACGAACAGGCCGGCGGCGAGACCGGCGAGGACGCGGGCGGTGAGCGACATCGGGCGGCGGCGGTGCGGGGTGAGAGGGGAAGGCTACGTGCTCGCCAGCGCCGGGCGGCGGGCGAACCAGGGGCGCGCCTGCTCCAACTGCGCGGCCAGCCGGAAGAGCGTGGCCTCGTCGCCCCAGCGGGCGAGCACCTGCACGCCCGCGGGCAGGCCGTCGGGCGTCCAGTGCAGCGGCACCGCCATCGCCGGCTGGCCGGTGAGGTTGGCGAGCTGCGTGAACGGCGTCTGCCCCAGGTTCTCGCGCGCGAGCTTGTCGATCAGCCCGGTGGCGAGCAGCACCTTGCCCAGCCGCAGCGCGCTGGCGGCCTCCAGCGCCAGCAGCTCGATGCGCTTGGGCTTCAGCTCGCCGATCTTCACCGGCGGCGCGGCGGTGGCGGGAGTGAGGAAGGCGTCGTAGCGCTGGTGGAAGGCGGCCATGGCGCGGGCGAAGCCGTGCCACTCGCGGCGCGAGAGCACGTACTGCGCGCTGGAGAGCGAGCGGCCGATCGTCGCCAGCGCGCGCGTCGGCGCCTCCACCTGCTTGAGCGCCGCCTCGCCCTGCCGCGCGGCGAGCCACTGCACGTCCGCCGCCACCTGGCCGAAGTAGAGCGTGATGTAGGCCCGCGCCACCTGCAGGCCGTCGACCTCCGGCAGCGCCTCCTCCACCTCGTGCCCGAGCTGCTCCAGCAGCCGCGCTGCGTCTTCCACCGCGCGCACGCACTCCGGGTGCATCCCGCCGCCCAGCGGCGAGCGGGTGGTGAACGCGATGCGCAGGCGGCCGGGCGCGCGGCGGATCTCCTCCGCGTACGGCCGCTCGGGCGGCGGGATCTGGTAGGGCGCGCCGGGGTCGGGGCCGGCGATGGCGTCGAGCATCACGGCGCTGTCGCGCACCGAGCGCGACAGCACGTGGTCCACCGAGGCGCCCTCCCAGACCTCGCCGAAGAACGGCCCCGTCGGCACACGCCCGCGCGTCGGCTTCAGCCCGAAGAGCCCGCAGTAGGCGGCGGGGATGCGGATGGAGCCGCCGCCGTCGTTGGCGCCGGCCATCGGCACGATGCCCGCGGCGACCGCCGCCGCCGCGCCGCCGGAGCTGCCGCCGGGGGTACGCTCCAGGTCCCACGGGTTGCGCGCCGGGCCGAACGCCTCCGGCTCGGTGTACGCCACCAGCCCGAACTCGGGCACGTTCGTCTTGCCGAAGGTCACCACGCCGGCGCGCTTGAAGCGCGCGACGACCTCCGCGTCGCCGGGCGGGACGAAGTCCCGCAGCGCCGCCGAGCCGCTGGAGAGCGGGAAGCCGGCGTACGCCTGCAGGATGTCCTTGAGCAGGAACGGCACGCCGGTGAACGGCCCGGCGGGCAGCGGCGCGCGCGCCAGCGCGCGTGCGTGCTCGTACATCGGATGGATGATGGCGTTGAGCCGCGGGTTCAACGCCTCCGCGCGCGCGAGCGCCACCTCCAGCAGCTCGGCCGGCGTGAGCTCCCGGCGGCGCACCAGTTCGGCCAGGCCGAGCGCGTCGTAGCGGTCGTAGTCGAGCATGAGGCTACCAGCTACCAGCTTCCGGCTGCCAGCCATCCGCTGCCGTAGGCTGGCAGCCGGAAGCTGGTAGCTGGTAGCTGGGGTGGTGGGGCGGCGCGGCGGCCGCTCAGTTCGGCGTCGTCGGCGTGCCGAAGGGGATGCGCTCCGGCAACTCGGCGGCGACGTAGGCCATCACCGCCAGCGCGGCGACACAGCGCGCCAGCTCGTCGGGCTTCAGCTTGTCGAGCGTGTCGGCCTCGCTGTGGTGATACCAGAAGTAGCGGCTGCCCTCCACCGCCAGGCCCATGCCGGGCACGCCGAGCGCCATGATCGGGCCGATGTCGGCGCCGCCACCGCCGCGCGTGACCACGCCCGCGCCGATCGGCTGCAGCAGCGCGCCGATCTGCCGCACGACGGCGTAGGCGCTGTCGCTGCCGGTGAAGCCGAAGCCCGTGGGCGCGAAGACGCCGGCGTCGCTCTCGATCGCCAGCACGTGCTTCTCCAGCTCGTCGCGGTGCCGGTCGCGGTAGGCGAGGGCGCCGCGCAGGCCGTTCTCCTCGTTCGTCCAGGCGACGACGCGCACCGTGCGGCGCGGGCGCAGCCCCAGCTTCTGCATCAGGCGCACCGCCTCCCAGGCGGCGACCACGCCGCCGGCGTCGTCCATCGCGCCGGTGCCCACGTCCCAGGAGTCGCTGTGGCCGCCGAGCACCACGACCTCGTCGGGGCGCTCGCGACCGCGCAGCTCGGCGATCACGTTGCGGCTGGGCGCGTCCGGCAGCGTGCGCGCGCCCATCACCAGGCGCAGACGCGGGCGCTGGCCGCGCTGCTGCAGGCGGTGCAGCAGCATCGCGTCCTCCACCGAGAGCGCGGCAGCCGGGATCTTCGCGACCGCCGTGTCGTAGCGGGTGGCGCCGGTGTGCGGCGTCTGCATGCTGAAGCTGGCCACCGAGCGGATCAGGCTGGCGAGCGCGCCGACGCGTGCCGCCTCGATGGCGCCGCGGCTGCGGTACTGCACCGTCTGGCCGTAGGTGGTGAACGGCACGTCGTAGACGACGATCCGGCCGCGCGCCTCGGCCGCGCGCGCAGTCAGCTCGTCGAACGACTGCACGACCAGCACCTCCGCCTCGATGCCCTGCGGCGGCGTGCCCACGCTGCCGCCCAGCCCCAGCAGGTGCAGCCGCGCGCGCCGCGGAGCCAGCAGCTCGGCGGACTCGGCGCCGCGCTCCCAGTGCGGCACCAGCACCGGCTCGCCGCGCACGTTCTGCAGGCCGTCCTTCCGCATCTCGGCGAGCAGCCAGTCGTGCGTGGCCTCCAGGCTGGCCGAGCCGCTGAGCCGCGGGCCGAAGGTGTCGGTCAGGTAGGCGAGCCGCTGCCAGGCGGTGCTGTCGGCGAGCGCGGCGCGGATCAGGCTGTCGGCGGCGGCGCGGTACGCCTCGGCGATGGGGCGCTGCGCCGCGGCGCGCGGCTGCGCGGCGAGTGGCGCCGCGAGCGCCAGCGCCGCCAGCCCCGCGGCGCTGAACTGCAGGAACGTGCTTCGGATCATGCCTTCTGCGGGAGCGCGGGTTCGGAACACGGCCTGCCGGGGAGCGTGAGGAACTTGCCACCCCGCCGCCGGGGTGGCAAGCCAGCACCGCCCCACCGTCTTCCTTGCTGGGGCGTTCAGCCGATCGTAGCTTGCTGTGTCGTGCGGTGCCGGGTGGCTCGTGGCTCCCGACTGCAACTCGGCATGCCCGCCCGGTGTACCGCACGTCGGCTCTGACGAGGAGGGATCATGTCGCCGAAGCTCGACAAGCCACCGGTGCACATCACCGGCTCCGGCGTCGCGTACGTACGCCCCGCGGACATCCTGAACAGCCGCGTCGGGCAGGAGGAGATCCGTAAGACCGTTGAATCGCCCTTCTACCAGCAGGTGCTGCGGGAGTCGGGGAAGGTGAAGACGGCCGCCCCCGCGAACGGGAAGTAGATGCCGTTCAACGTACTGCTCCTGCCCCTGCTGGGAGGGTACATCTTCATTCGACGGCTGAACCGCACGCGCTTCTCGGCTGTACGCTACTCCGGCGAGCGGCTGATCTTTCATTCGGCTGTCGCCGGAGTCGTGTTGTTGGCCGTCGCCTTCCTCGTCGTCCTGGTGCTCGTCGGGCTCTTTCCAGGCCTGAAACACGGCTGGGCTTCGCTGGTGCCCTTCCCGTATTCGGGAACCGCGTTCCTCGCCTTCCTGCTGGGTGCCCTCGGCTGGTGGCCGCTGAACCGGTTGTTCTACCGTGCCGACGCCGAGGCGGCGCGCGTTCTGTACGAATGGGGCGACTACCTGGAGATCCTGCTGAACCGCTCCGCTCGCGAGACGAAGCAGCTCTGCATCACCCTCAAGAGCGGAAAGGTCTACATCGGTTTCGTCACCCGCAGCTTCGATCCCGCCTACGACCGCAAGTACATCGCGCTGCTCCCCATGTTCAGCGGGTATCGGGACGCGCACGATCAGACGATGCGGATCAACACCAGCTACGTCAGCGTCTACCAGCAGATCATCGCGGGCGACAACGCCTTCCTGCTGAGCGCGCCGAACGACTTCCAGGTGGTGATCCCGGTCGCCGAGATCCAGAGCGCGAACATCTTCGACCCCGCGGTCTACTCGCTGTTCAACCCCAACGCAGCCGCGTCGCCTGGCGCCTGAGCGCACCCCCGCCCCGCCGCCCGCGCCGCGGCGTAGGCGCCGTTCAGTTCCGGCTCCAGCAGCAGGATCGCGGCGATGCGGCGCACCATCGCGGTGACCTCGCGCAGCTCGTCGAGCGTGAGCGCGCGGCCCAGCAGCGGCTGCGCCGACGCCGTGATTGCCATGAATGTCCAATTCGAGTAACATTAGGCCGAGTACCACGATCTCACCTGTAGCTACATGAGCGACAACCCTTGGAGCGCGCGGGCGCTGGGCCGACGGATCGGAGTGCCGCATTCCACGATTTCGCACTGGATCTCCACGGGTCTGGTTGAGCCGTTGCGACGGGGCCGGGGGCGTCAAGGACACGACCTGGGCATCACAGGGCTGCTGGAGTTGATCGCCGTGCGGGACCTCAGGGATGCTGGCCTCTCTACACAGTCGATTCGCCGTGTTGTCGGGCAACTGCGCGACCTCGGTGAGCATGCACACCCGCTTGCCCATCTCGTGCTCCTTGTCGTGGGTGACGACGTCCTGATCCGTGACCGTAGCGATGAAGGTGCCTGGAGTGTACTTCGACATCCGACGCAACGTGTGATGCTCTTCCCGATCGGCGACGAGCACCGGCAATTGGTGGACGCCCTTCCCGATCTTGCCTCAGGCCGGGGCATGTCCGGAGAAATGGCTGCGTGAGTGCCAGTCTGATGGTGATCGGACCAGCGCTCGGGCGATGCGTCTCCAGAAGGAGGCGCAACCGATCCGCGCGCGAATGCGCCCCCCAACGGAAGAGGCGCGCATGATTTTAGACACGAGTGTGCTGCCACCACTGGAGCGTATCCCTGCGAGCCAGCTTCGGCATGCGCTCGCGGAACTCCTCGCAGAGTATCGCGTAGCGGTGGATACCGGAGTACGGCCGGACTCGAGCAGTTGGGTGCGCCGACTCTTCGGCTTGCTTGGCTGGAGAAGCCGGGATGCCGTGCTGCGGGAGCATCGGCGGGCAACGCAGGTCGCCGGTGGGCTCGAAATCCTCCGGTGTGACCTCCTCGGATACGATGCGTTCAAAGTAGCGGTTCTTCCCTGGGATACGTCCGCCTCGTGGACGGAGCGAGCCGGTGAGGCGGTGGAGTATCTGTACAATCAAGGGGACGAGTGGGCTGTCGTCTCGGACTTCGAGCGGCTGGAGATTGTCAACGTAAGGTGGGTCGAGAAGCAGCGCGCCTATGTGCCCTTCCGGCATCTGGTTCGCGAGCAATACGTGGACGATGTGCATACGCTCGCGCTGCTCACACCGGATCGTATTCGAGATCGGGATCTCATCCAGCAAGCCGAGGTCGAAGCTCCTCACCAGAAGTGGGACAAGGCTCGTGTCGGCGATCGCGCGGTTCGTCCGCCCATCACACGAGTCGTCCTTGAACAGATCTTGGCGAGCCGCCGGGATTTCCTCCATGATCCGCCGGAAGGACAAACGGATGCGGAGAGTTACGACAATCAGATCCACCGCCTCCTCACACGCCTGATATTCATCCGTGCGTGCGAGGATATGCAGCTCAATGTATCGCAACCGCTTCACACGCTGCTGAACCAAGGAACAAGCGTTCGGGACCTCGAGCAGATTCTGGGCGATTACCGGCGTCTGTATAACTCTGAGCTGTTTGACGACCTCGATCTACGCGTCTTCCACTGGCACCTGATACAGCAAGCAGTGCACTCGCTGTATCAGGTGCCGGACGTGGTGAAATTCAACTTCGCGGCGATGGAAGCAGACGTGCTGGGAGAGATGTACGAGGACTACCTCCAGTGGCAGGCGGTCCGCGTTACGGATCAGCACTCAGCAGCCCAGCGAGGGTTCTTCGAACTACGACGTGTCGAAACGGAGAACATCAAACGCCAGCGCGGCATCTATTACACTCCCGCCTTTTTGGTCGAGGCGATGGTCGAGGAAGCGCTGAACCTGGTCGGCGCGCCCCAGGGGCGGTTCGCGGATGGAGGTCCTGTCCTCGTGGCCGACATCGCTTGCGGTTCGGGGGCCTTTCTCTCCGCCGCGTTCGAGCGGGTTGCGGGAGCCGAGGCGAACGGCACCTATCAAACCGCGGCAGCTCTCCTCCAGCAAGTCGTCGCCGGAACGGACGTTGATCCTCGCGCGGTGGAATCGACCCGCCTCAACCTCTGGCTCTCCCTGTTTCGACTGTACCCGCAGGTACATCCGCTTCCACGGCTCGCAAAGACCGTACTGAGTCGGGATGCTCTGGTGGGCCCCCTAGTAACGGAATCGCCAGGCGACGAATTGCCGCAATCTCAGCCTGAGCTGTTCGATACCAACGAGCACCCTGGCGGCGCGGTCGTACCGAGACTCGCTCGGCGCCCCGACGTGATCCTGGGGAATCCCCCTTTCGTTAAGTACGAGCGGACGACTCCAACGTATCGAATCCAACTTCGTGATGAGGGCTACACCACCCTTACCGGCCGGTACGACCTAGCCAATGTCTTCGTCGAGCGAGCGCTGGATTCCGTCCGCGAGGGCGGCATCGTGGCGCTCGTGGTTCCGAACCGGATCTTCACTACGGCGGCGGCGGCGGCGCTGCGCCAGCTCATCGCGGAAAAGGCCCAGATCGAGCAGGTGATCGACTTCGGGGCAGAGCAGGTGTTCGCCGCGACAGCGTATGTGAGCGTGATCTTCCTCCGACGTACCAATCCCGACGGGCGCCGCGCGCAGATGGACGTACCGGTGGTGAAAGTGGAGCGCTTTCACGAACCACGCGGCTTGCAGCTGCGCGAGGCGCTCGCCGGCAACGACACGCCGGGAATCCGCCGCTATGAAGCGCGCCTCCCGCGTACGAGCGCGCCGATCTTGCTCGTTCCCGGCTGGGTGAGCAGCCTCCTCCGCGACCTGCAGAGGAAGAGCGTCCGCTTGGGAGAGCTGGCCAGGACACCAGAGGGGATCCGGCTGGGGGCGCAGGGGCTGTACCTGGTGGCGGAGCAAGAGGGGCTGCCGAGCCCCGAGTCCCACCTGCTCGGGGTGCGTTCGTTCGGCGAGGTGGGCGGGAAGGTGCTCCACGCCTTGCTGGAGCGCGACGCACTGCGCCCAGCAGTTCACAGCGGCGAGATCCAGCGATACCGTACCCCGCGGAGCAGTCTCTGGCTCCTCTATCCTTACAAGAACGGCCATCTCATTCCTTTCGCCGAGTACGCAGAGCGTTTCCCGGAGGCCGCCAGGTACCTCAGCGAGCACCAAGCGCTGCTCAGCCGCCGCGCGAGGGTGGCTGACCGCCCCTGGCACGGGCTCGCAGAGCCGCGCGATGAGACTTGGCTGCGCGCACCGAAGATCCTAGTTCCGGAGCTCGCCAAGGAAGGGCGCATGGCCCTCGACGAGCAGGGCCGCTACCTCGTGCAGGGCTTCGGCGTTCACCCGTGTACGCCGCTGGACCTCCACGTGCTGCTCGCAACGCTGAACTCCACCCTCTTGGTCTGGCTGACGGCGATCAACGCGCCGAAGTTCCGCGGAGGCAATTTCAGGTATCAGGGCAGCACGCTCGGGAAGTTGCCCATTCCTTCAGCGATCCTGGAAGAGGCGGATCTGCAGGCGGAGCTGAGAGAGCTGGCGCGACAGCTCATGGAGGAGTACAGCCGCCCCGAACACGAGCAGTCTCCAACGCGCCTCGTGCAACTCGAGTCTCAGGTCGATGCCCGGGTGTACGATGCGGCGGGTCTGGGAGCGGGAGGAATCCGCTTCGTGGAAGAGGAGGTCGCCCGCTTTCGGCCCAAGATCCCGCTTCGCGAGGGCGAGGACCTGCTCTCCGCCCTCCGGGGAATCCGCTCGCCAGGGGTGGGATGATTGCCCGCAGAGGCGGGAGAGGTCGTCAGAAGCCGGTGCGGGCGCAGCACGACCTCTTCGGACAGCGTCAATTCGAGAGGTTGCGCGAGCAGATCCGTAAGCTGGGCGAGCAGCGAGCAGCGGTGCTCAGAAGCGAGACGAAGAAGTACTTCCGGTACGAGGCCGTCTTTGAGCTTGCCGAGAGCAAGCACCAGGACGGTGCTCCGGAGGTACGTATCGACACTGCGGGAATCGCCCGGAACGTGGGTTTCGAGTTCAAGGGCGTTCAGCGCTACCGCCTGATGCTACAGGAAACCCTGCGCATAGGCGAGTCCTGTCAGCCGCCCTTCTACATCGCCCGCTACAGCTACGCGATCCACGATGCCAACACCGGGGACCGGCTCTTCCGCTTCGAGTACCATCCGGACCTGAAGGAGGGCAACGACCCCTACGCACTGATCCACCACTTGCATGTAGGGCCGGGATACTCCCGCCTCGACCGGCTTCACTTCCCCCTCTGGCCGTTCATCCAGCAGGACGATCCGCACAAGGTGCTGGCAATCGTACTGGAGTGGTGTCGCGAGGAGCTACGGCGGATCGGGGCGCCTCCCTCGGAGGCTGACGAAGCGTCATGAGCTAACCCCCTGCCCTGCCACCCCGGCTGCCCGTTATCAGCCACGGCAATCATCCATCATTCCCACCCCCACCCCGCCGCCCGCGCCGCCGCGTAGGCGCCGTTCAGCTCCGGCTCCAGCAGCACGAGGGCGGCGATGCGGCGCAGCATCGCGGTGACCTCGCGCAGCCACTTCTTCACCAGCGGGTAACCGCCCAGCGTGTACGTGCCGACGCGCGCCGGCGCGCAGCGCCAGAAGCGGTGCTCGTTGAGGTACACGTCCCGGCAGCGCTCGCCGAGCGGCAGGAACGCCGCGTCCGGCGAGAGGCCGAGCGCGTTGGTGCCCATCTCGATGCCAGCGCGCGCTTCGGGGTGTAGTCGCGCTCGGCGGCTCCGCCGCGGCCGGCAAGGCGGTGGGCACAGACGCGGCGCTCGCGGGGTATGCGGCCCGCGAAGCACTGGCTCGAACGTTCACGACTCCGCCCATGCCCGACGCCTCGCACCTGGATGCATTCGCCCATGCCGCCCGCCTGCAGCGCGAGCTGGAGCTGCTGGCGGCCGAGCTGGAGGCCCGCGCACAGGCCGTGCGCGCGCGGGCCGGCGAAGCCGGCACGCTGGTGGAGAGCCTCGGCCAGGCCCTCGTCCCGGCCGCCGCCGCGGCGTCCGCGCCGGCGCCGGAGCCGGCTCCCGCGCCGGCGCTGGCGGCAGTGAGCGCACCCGAGCCGGCACCACCTCCTGCGCCCGCGCGTGAGGCGGTAGCCGCGCCCGCGGCGCGGCCGGCACCCGCGCCCGCGCCGCGCGCAGTGCCCGAGCCGGAGCCGGAGCCCGCCCCGGAGCCGACGAGCCTCGCGGAGTGGCTGGCGGCGCGGCCCGCGTTCCAAGCGCCGCACGCCCGGCGCGACGACGGCTGGAGCGCACGCCTCGTGCTTTCACCCCTCGCGGATCTGCTCGCGGCAGTGCGCGTCACCGCCGACGCGCTCTGTGCGCTGGGCAGCATCGCCCGCTTCGACGACGAGCTGCTGGCCAGCCGCTTCGAGCGGGTGCCCAGCGGCGCCACGCTGCGTAGCGAGGGCTTCGCCGAGAACAGCACCCTCGTCTGGGCCGCACGGCTGCAGCAGCCGCGCGCCGCGGGCGGGTACCTGGCGACGGAAGCGACGCTGCGGCACGACGGGCGCGCCGCGGCGCCCGTGGTCACGCTGCGCTCGTACAGCTACAACCACAACGGCGCGCCCGACGACGCGCCCGACCTACGCTCACTGCTGCGCCTGACGCAGCCGCTCGCCGAGCGGGTGGGGCTCGCCGAGGCGCTCCTCGCCGAGACGCTGGACGACGACGCGGCCGCCGAGCGGCTGGCGCGGCGCCTCGCCGACCCGCAGCGCGGCACGGCGATCGTGCTGGTCAGCCCGCGGGCGCGCTCCGAACATTACCTGGTGGACGCCGAAGCGCTGGCACGCATGCTCCTCGGCGTCGCCGAGGTCGTGCGCATCGGCCCCACCATCGACAGCTACGACCTGGGCGACATCCTGGGCGAGCGGCACCACGCCTTCAACGGCGCCGTCAACGTGCTCGGCCGCGCGGGCCGCTATGGGGTGCCCAGCCGCCGCTACGTCTCGCGCGAGCTGGAGGCGATGGGCTCCGCGGCGGAGGTGCTGCACGGCCTGGCGCGCGCCGCCATGGCGCTGGCCGATCCGCCGATCCCCGAGCACCTGCGCCCCGAGGACGTGCGCGAGGCGGCCGCGCGCTTCGGCGCGCGGCACCTGGCATTGCCCCCGCTGCCCGCGCCGGCGGACGAGCCGGGCGCCACGGCGGCCAGCGCGGCGCCCGAGCCGGACCCGGCCGCGGCCGAGATCGCGCGCCTCTCCGCCGCGCTGGAGCAGGTGCGCCAGACCGAGGAGGAGCGGCACGAGGCGCGGGCGGCGCTGCACGACGCGCTGCTCAGCGCCGTCGGGCGCGACACGGGCGAGCGCATCAGCGAGCACGAGGCGCGCGTGGCGCTCCTGCTCGCCGCCCTGCCCCACCCCACCCCCGAGGAGGCGCTGGCCGCCACCCTGCTGCTCTTCCCCGAGCGACTGCTGGTGCTGGAGCCCGCCTGGAGCAGCGCGGCGCGCAGCGCCGCCTTCACCCGCGGCAGCCGCCTGCTCGAGCTGCTGCTGGCGCTGGCCGGGCCGTTCTGGGAGGCACTCTCCGCCGGCGCACCCGAGAGCGAGGCGCGGCAGGTGCTCGGCAGCGCCTACGCCGCGCGCGAGTCGGACACGGCGCGCGGCAATCGCCGCGCCCGCGAGCTGCGCACCTTCGTCTACGAAGGCGAGCCGGTGATGATGGAGCGCCACCTGCGCATCGGCACCAAGCCGAGCATCGCCGAGACCATCCGCGTGCACTTCCACTGGGATGCCGAGCGCGGCAAGCTCGTCGTCGGCCACTGCGGTGAGCACCTGGACCACAACTGAGCGCTCGCGGCGACGCGCCCGCCGGCTTGGTGCCGCCCGACGCCGGCGCTAGATTGGGCGGCCACCACCCCACCCCGGCGCAGGGCTGGCACCCTGCACCCGCGCGACTCCCTTCCCTGGATGGCCCGAGCCCATGCAGCCCCACGCCGAGCACGTCAGCACCACCGCCGAGAGCTTCCTGCCGCACGGCTACTGCTACCTCTGGAACAAGCCGCTGCTGCTGACCCACCTGACTGCGGACCTGCTCATCGGCCTCTCCTACGTGGCCATCTCGCTGGCGCTCGCCTACCTGGTGCATCGCGCCCGGCGCGACATCCCGTTCAGCGTGGTCTTCGTGGCGTTCGGGCTCTTCATCGTCACTTGCGGCGCCACGCACCTGATGGAGGTCTGGACGCTGTGGGAGCCGGTCTACTGGCTCTCCGGCGGGGTGAAGGTGGTGACGGCCGCGGCGTCGGTGGCCACGGCGCTGGTGATGCCGGTGACGGTGCCGCGCGTGCTGACGACGGTGCGCGACGCACGGCTGGCGCGCGAGCGCGAGCTGGCGGCCGCGCGCGCCACGGCGCTGGAGGAGAGCAATCGCCTGCTCCAGGTGCAGGCCGCGGCACTGGAGCAGCAGCGGCAGGAGGCGCACGCGCTGGCGGCGCAGGTGGAGGCGACCAACCTGCAACTGCGCGAGGCGCTCGCCGTCGCCGATGCCGCGCGCCGCGAGGCCGAGGCCGCCAACCAGGCGAAGAGCGACTTCCTGGCCGTGATGAGCCACGAGCTGCGCACGCCGCTCAACGCCATCGCCGGCTACGCGGAGCTGCTGGAGATGGGCGTGCGCGGCGAGCTCAGCGACGCGCAACGGTTGGACGTGCTGCGCATCAAGCGCGCGGGTGGCGTGCTGCTGAGCCTGATCAACGACGTGCTCAACTTCGCGCGGCTGGAGCAGGGCCGCATCGAGTACCACCTGGAGCCGGTGCCGCTGCGCCCGCTGCTGCACGGCCTGGAAGAGATCATCGCGCCCCAGGTGGAGGCGCGCGGGCTCGAATACCGCTGTGCGGACGAGTGCGGCGGCGACCTCCGCGTGCACGCCGATGCGGAGCGGCTGCGGCAGGTGCTGCTGAACGTGCTGGTCAACGCGGTCAAGTTCACCCCTGCCGGCGGCCGGGTGGAGCTGCGCGTGACGGCGAGCGACGCCGCCGTGGCGCTCCACATCTCGGACACCGGCCGCGGCATCCCCGCCGAGAGGCTCGCGCAGGTCTTCGACCCGTTCGTGCAGATCGACCGCCACCGCAGCGAGGACAGCCAGCAGGGCGTGGGGCTGGGGCTGGCGATCAGCCGCGAGCTGGCGCGCGGCATGGGCGGCGAGCTGAGCGCCCAGAGCGAGGTCGGCGTGGGTAGCACCTTCACGCTGACGCTGGCGAGGGCGTAGCCCGGCCCTTCCACCCCGCCCCGGCTACCGGCTACCGGCTACCGGCTACCGGCTACCGGCTACCGGCTACCGGCTACCGGCGGCCCTCACCCCCCGGCCCCCTCTCCCGCACCGCGGGAGAGGGGGTGGCGCGTAGCGCCGGGGGTGAGGGTGCAGTTCGCCGGTAGCTGGTAGCCGGCAGCCGGCAGCCTTCACCTCCCCAGCCAGTAGGTGGCCTTCACCAGGAAGACGTTCGTGGCGGGCTCGCGGAAGACGGCGCCGGCGTCGCGGCGGAAGTGGAAGCCGCCGAAGTGCTCTTGCCCGCTGCGCTCCTGCTGCCAGACGAAGAAGAGCGCGCTGCCCGGACGGTACTCCCAGCGCAGCACCGCGTTGCCGCGCAGACTGCGGAAGTTGAAGTCGCGGTCGCGCAGCACGAAGGAGGCGGCGGGGCCCTCCGGCCCGTCGGGGTCGACGCGGAAGCAGGCGCCGGCGCGGGTGCAGCCGTCGGCCTGCGTCTCGGGGGCCAGGGTACCGGCGTCGCGGCCGTAGACGGCGAAGCGGTAGCCGCCGGGCTGCAGGAACTCCTTGTAGCGGCGGTAGTCGCCGGCGGAGACGAACGGCTGCGCGAAGAGCTGCAGCGAGAGCGTGGGCGTGAACGTCCAATCCAGGCGCGTCTCCACCGCGAAGGTGGTCTGGTGCAGGTCGGCGAAGAGGTAGCGCCGGCCGAAGGTGGGGGTGGCGAGCGGGTCGGCGAGCTGGCTGACGTACTGCGCGGTGACGTGCCGGGCCTCCAGCTCCGGCCCCAGGCTCAGGCGCAGCGAGGTGCTGGGCCGTACGCTCAGCTCCAGCCCCGCCGCGGCGACGTCCCCACCGGCTTCGTCGCGCTGGTAGGTGCCACTCAGCTCCGCCGCGACCGGCTTGCGCGCGTCGCTCTCCACCTCGGCATCGACGCTCCAGCTCGCCGGCTGCCGCGCCAGCGGGCCGCCCCGGGTCAGCCGGTCGGAGAGCGCGGCGAGATTGGCGCGGCCGCCGAGGCTCAGCTCCCAGAAGTTCTTCAGTTGCGCGTACCACTGTGCGCCGTAGCCGTGGAAGATGCGCTGGCCGCCGAAGTTCCACGCCAGGTTGCCGAAGACGCCGTAGTTCTGCGAGCGGAAGCGCGGGCCCTCGCGGTCGACGTTGCGGAAGAGCAGCCAGGAGGCGGCGCGGTAGTCCACCCGCCCCTGGAAACCGAGGTCGTTGAGCTCGAAGCCCGGGCTGGCCTGCTTGTAGGAGAGCGAGAAGTCGAGGGGCCCGCCGTGCGCGAGCGCCAGCTCGGCCATGTGGCCGGCGAGCGCGGTGCGCGTGCTGTCGAGCGTGAGGTGGTCCTGGTCCGGCCGCTGGTAGTAGCGCGCACTGGCACGCTGGGTCGCCGCGATTACCGCCGGGCTGCCCACGACGCGGCTGCCCGCGAGGTAGCCGGAGAGCGACCAGCGGCGCTGCGCCCAGCCGTGATAGAAGTCCACCCCGCCGAACTCGGCGTGCTCGCGCAGCACGCCGCTGAAGACCGAGTCGCCGAGGTCGCGCCGCGCGGAGGTCAGCATGGCGCCGACGACGCTGGCGCCGTCGCGCAGGTCGCGCCGCAGCCGGCCGACGAAGTAGTTGGAGAGCGGCTCCACCGGCGTCGTCAGTCGGCGGCCGTCGGAGGTGGCGACGCGCGCCTGCTCCTCGGCGGTCAGCGCGTTCATCAATCCTACCGTCCAGCCGCTCATCTTGCCGCTGACCTTGGCGGCGCCCAGGATCGTCGACTGCTGCGGCACGTCCACGAACGCGATCCCCTCGCCGTCGCCGAGCCCGCGCTGCGGCGCACGACCGATGCGCCGCGAGTAGAAGTACTGCTCGAAGTTGTAGTTGTTGAACGAGCGCGTGTCGCCGAAGCGGAAGACGTCGCTGCCCTCCACGAAGAACGGGCGCCTCTCGGAGAAGAAGCTCTCGAACGCCGAGAGGTTGACCTCCGCCGGGTCGGCCTCCACCTGGCCGAAGTCGGGGTTGAGCGTGGCGGTCAGCGTCAGGCCCAGCGGCAGCCCGGCCTTCAGGTCGGCGCCGACGGAGGCGCCGGCGTCGGTGCGCTCGAAGAACGGGTTGCCCGCGTCGCCCGCGCGCTCCGGCGAGCGCGTCAGCCGCGCGGAGGTGTAGGGCATCAGCTCCAGCCGCCGCGGCACGCGCACCGCGTCCAGCCCGGTGAGCGTGCCGGCGCGCGAGACGTAGCCCGCGTCCTGCCGCGTCCAGGGCGACCAACTGTCGCGCTCGTCGCGCCGCGCCAGGTCGCGCTGCACCTGCAGCCCCCAGACGCGCGGCTGCCCGTTCGCCACCGGCCCGAAGCGCAATTGCGAGAAGGGGATGCGGTACTCCACGCTCCAGCCCGCGCTGTCGCGCGCGACGCCCACGTCCCAGACGACGTCCCAGGAGAGGTCCTCGTTGCCGTCGTCGAAGTGGAAGACGTCCTTCTTCACGCCCAGCGGGTTGACCGAGAAGCGGAAGCCGGTGCGGCGGTCGTGGTAGGAGTCGATGAGGAGGTGCACCCAGTCCGAGTAGATGCCGGAGGCGTCGCGGCGCGCGAGCTGCGCGGCGATCGAGTCCGGCCGGCTGTCGAAGCAGCGCACGCCGACGTAGAGCGCGTGCTCGTCGAAGAGCACGCGCACCTCCGTGCGCTCGGTGGCCGGCGCGCGCGGCTGCGGCCAGCTCTGCGTGAAGCCGTCGCCCACCGGCGCCGCCGCCCAGGCGGCTTCGTCCAGCCGGCCGTCCAGCCGCAGGGCGGCGCCGAGCGGTTCGGCGCGCAGCGTCCGCGCGCTCTCGGCGCTCGCGGGCGGCGTGGTGGTCTGGGCGGCGAGCGCCTGCGGGGTCAGCAGCGCCGCGCAGAGCAGCAGGAGCAGGGGCAGGGGCATGGCGGACGCGGGGTGGCGGGGTGCGGGTGGGGCGGGGAGGCGCGGCGCGGGCCGCGATCCCCCTTAGATGCCGGAGGCCGGCAAAGGGTTTACGAGGGTCGGCCGCTCAAGGCGCCGTCGCCTCCCGCCGAGAATAGTAGTGCGGGCGGCCAACGCCGTCACCCGTCTCGGGCGGCGCGGCGGACGGCGTCTCGCCCGCCGCGCCGCGTCCCGAACACCGGCCCCGCAGCGCGGCGGACGAGGCGAGCGCATCGCGCTGCGGCTCATTCGCTTAGCGCAGAGCGCCCCGCCACGGCCCCGCCCGAACGATTGCGGGCGCCGGCCGGGCTCGTATCTTACCGACCTTCATGCCTCCGCCTGCCGGCGGCGCCGCGCTCGTGTGGTCGGTCCCCGTCTTACCCGGTAGTCGCCGTATGCCCTGCGCCTGTGTCCTGCGTTCTGCGCGCGCCCTGCCGCTGGTGCTGCTCGCGCTCGCGGCGTGCTCGCATGCCGCTCCCCCCGCCGCGCCCGAACCCCTCGCACCACCGGCCGAGGAGCTGGGCGAGGGCCAGGAGGTCGTCGCCGCGCAGGTCAAGGAGGTCGAACGCGGCCTGCTGGGCAGCGTCAGCTACGACCTGCCGGTGGAGGCGAACACCTGGGTCGAGGCCGAGCTGGACTTCCTGGTCCATCAGCGGCGTGCGGTCATCGGCCGCTGGCTGGAGCGCGGCGACCCCTACGAGGCGCACATCAAGCAGGTGCTGAAGGAGGAGCGGCTGCCGACCGACCTCTACCATCTGGCGATGATCGAGAGCGCGTTCATCCCCACGGCCAAGAGCCGCGCCGGCGCGGTGGGCTTCTGGCAGTTCATGCCCGGCACCGCGCGCGACCTGGGCCTGCGCGTGGACTCGCTCGTCGACGAGCGCATGGACCCGGTGCGCTCCACCCGCGCCGCCGCCCGCCACCTGCGCTCGCTGCACGGCATCTTCAAGGACTGGGCGCTCGCCGCCGCGGCCTACAACGCCGGCAGCGGCCGCATCGGCCGCAGCCTGAAGAAGCACGGCGCCACCGACTTCTGGGACCTCGCCGTGCGCGGCGACCTGGCGGAGGAGACCAAGCACTACGTGCCGCGGCTCTACGCCATGACCATCATCGCGCGCGACCGCACCCGGTTCGGCTTCCCCGCCGCCACGCCGGACGGCAGCGCGGCCTTCGCCTACGACACCGTGCACGTGGACCTCGCCACCCCGCTCGGCGAGCTGGCCGCGCTGGGCGGCGCCTCGGCCGAGACGCTGGCGCGCCTCAACCCGCACCTGGTGCGCCGCACCACGCCGCCGGGCAACTACCGCCTCTGGGTGCCGGGCGGCAGCGGCGCGGCGCTGCAGCAGGCATACCTCGCCTCCGAGTTCCGCCGGCAGGGCGGCCTGGGCCACTATGCCGTGCGCAAGGGCGACGAGCTGGGCCGGCTCGCCGAGGCCGCCGGCCTCAGCGTGGAACGCGCGAAGGAGCTGAACCCCGGCGTCGATTGGGACAACCTCAAGCGCGGCCAGCGGCTGCGCTTCCCCGAGCCCGTCGCACGGCAGCTCACCGAGCGTGCGCGCGCCGCCGAGGAAGAGGCCGCCAGGCTCGCCGCCGCCGAGAAAGCGGAGAAGGCGGCCGCCAAGAAGAAGGCGGAGCTCGCGCGGGCGGAAGAGGAGGCGCGCGAGAAGGCGCGCGCCGCCGAGGACGACGCGGCCGACGAGAAGGCCGCCAGGACCACGAAGCTCGCCGGGAGCGGCAGCGGCACCAAGTCGAAGACGCACGCGGTGGAGGCGGGCGAGACGCTGTGGAGCATCGCGCGCCGCTACGACGTCACCGTCGAGCAACTGGAAGCGGCCAACGAGCTCCGCGGCTCCACCATCCGGCCGGGCCAGGAGCTGCGCCTGCCGCGCGCGGCGACCGTCGCGACGCGCGGCGGCACGCAGCCGGAGACGGCCGGCGCCAAGCCGGCCGCGAAGAAGAGCAGGAAGGGCGAGGCGAAGACGACGCTGGCGCTGGCGGAGTACGTGGTGAAGGCGGGCGACACGCTCTGGAGCATCGCACGCACGCACGGCGCCACGGTCGACAGCATCCGCGACGCCAACCACATGGCCGACGCCACCATCAAGCCCGGCCAGAAGCTGCTGATCCCGAAGAGCTGAGCGCGCGGGCGTGAGGCTCGCTTCCTGCACAGAGGGTGGCCCGGGTGCATGCGGTGCATCGCCCGGACCACCCTTCAGCGTATGGATGCAGCTTCCATGAACGAATCTCAGGCGCCCGGCGGCGAGGCGGCACGCCAGGGCGACCGCCGCCAGGGCGACCGCCGCCGTACGGATCGCCGGACTCCGGCGCCCTGGTGGCGTCGGCCGTGGGCGCTCGTCGGCTACGGAGTGCTGGCGACCCTGGTGCTGGTGGGCGTGCTGCGCGCCGTGGGGGGCGACGACGCACCCGTCGTCGCGGCGTCGGGCGTCGCGCGCGAGGGTGTCTCGCCGCCGGCCATTGAGCCGACACCGCCGCAGAACACCGTCGTCGAGGACGCCTGGACGAGCGCCGACTACGAGCGGCTGCTCGCCGAGGGCGAAGCGGCGGTGGGCCGACGGGTGCGCGTGGAGCTGTTCTGCGAGGCGATCGCGCCCATCACCCTCTCGCCCACCCGGCAGGTGCCGGCCGCCGTCGCCGCGCTGGCCGACAGCGCGCAGCAGATCCCGGTCGCGCAGTGCAAGTGGGGCCGCCAGGGCGGCGTACGTCGCGAGGAGCTGACGCTGCTGGTGCCGCCCGCGCTGGCCGAGGCGTTCGCCAGCGCGCCGACGGTGCGCGACGGCTTCCTCACGCGCCGCCTGGTGCGCGCCGAGGTCGAGTGGCTCGGCCGCTCCGAGGCGCTCGCGCTGCGCACCGGCGGCGTGCTGCGCCGCCTGCTGCCCGCGAGCTAGTGGGTCCGTTGGCTCGCACAGTGCCGTCGCCGCGCCGCCGGGGGCATGAA
>ERZ1066122.1169-NODE-1169-length-22391-cov-38.493016_pt1 | contig 22391 bp, 16 predicted proteins | sample MGYA00382769_ERZ1066122 | MGnify/ENA primary metagenome ERZ1066122 (study PRJEB33369, sample SAMEA5778352) | biofilm metagenome | biome: Industrial cooling water; feature: Water cooling tower basin; material: Biofilm | place: United Arab Emirates | collected... | reverse complement strand
GAGCAGGGGATTGAAAATCCCCGTGTCGGGGGTTCGATTCCCTCCCCGGCCACCACATCGCGGTTTCAGGCTATCTCACGACAGCCCGAAACCCCTGCAAAAACCCGCGGAAACGCGGGTTTTTTGTTGCCCGGCGCATGGCTTCCCGCGCATTCATGCGAAGCCGGCAGGGAGATGGATGGAATATGGACGGGACGCGAGCGGGAGACCGCTGGGGATACGTCCGGACTGACGGCGGCAGTGCCGCCATGCGCCTTCCGGCAGCCTGCGGAGCAGACGACCAGCACTCCTCCCCGGGCATCACCGCAGCGCGGCCGGGCCGGGTTCGACTGCTCTCGAGTGCGCAGGTCTCAGCTGCGCAGGGGCGACATCAGCGCCACCACAGCCAGGAACAGCAGCCAGGGCGTGACGCCGACAATCCATCTGCGCCAGCGTGGTCGTGCCTGCAGTGGAGGGATAGCGGCCGGTGCGGGTCGATTCATGGGCGGACGACGGGAAATGGCGAGGGACCGAGGCGTGATCGGCCGCTCGAATGCGGGGGATGGTGTCGATGGAACGCACGAACGGCGGAAAGGTGCACGGACTCCTGCATCGATGATACGCGGCGCGCGCCCTGCCCTTTCTCGCGGCGAATGCTAACTGCCTGATTTGAAAATGTGTCCTGTCAGGACAGACAGGGTGTGAGCCCATTCATTTTTTGTCCCGCCGATCTTCGGTACGCGTCGGCCTCGCTCGAGCCGGAAACCACCCGGCCGGGTGTGCATGAGGCATCGCGGCCGCAGGCATCCCGCGGCGGAGGGTGGACACGGCTTGGCCGATGGCCAGCGCATCGCGGCGTCGCATCGCATCCGCATCGCATGCGAAGTGGCCACCATCCGCTCCCGGGCGCGCTGCGCGCCTCGACGGCCTCGCCGCCGCGTCGGGACAGCCCCTGAACCCGACTCCGCAGTCGTCGACGCGCCGCAGCCGGGCGACGCCCGTCGACCGGCTATGATCGAACGTCTGCCGCCGTCCGCGGCCCGCTCACCCGGAGGTCGCATGCGTCCCCTGCCCTGGCTGGCTCTCTCGCTGCTCCTGCTCCCGGCGCTCTGCATGCCCGGCGCCGCCCGCGCCGCGGAGGTTCGCTCGGTCGAGGCGCTGGACATCACCCGCTATGCCGGCACCTGGTACGAGGTCGCCCGGCTGCCGGTGTTCTTCCAGCGCAAGTGCGTGGCCGAGATCACCGCGCAGTACACCCTGCAGGACGACGGCACCCTGGGCGTGCGCAACAGCTGCCGCAACGACAAGGGCGAAATGGAAGCGGCCGATGGCGTGGCGCGACGCGACCCCGAACACCCCGGGCGGCTGGAGGTGCGCTTCGCCCCGGACTGGCTGTCCTGGCTGCCGCTGACCTGGGCCGACTACTGGGTGATCGCGGTCGACCCCGACTACCAGTGGGCGATGGTGGGCGAGCCCGGCCGCGAGTATCTGTGGATCCTCGCGCGCACCCCGCGTCTGGCGCCGGATCGTCTGGAGGCACTGAAGCGCCAGGCCGAGGGCATGGGCTACGCATTGGAGACGCTGATCGTGAGTGCGCCCTCCGCCGGCGCGCCGTCCGGACCGGAGTCCGAATGACCCCCGGCCGCGGGCGCGCCGCCTGCCTGCCTGGTTCCAGCGCGGCGGCGTCATGCCCGCCGTGATGCCCGCCGTGATGCCCGCTGTCTTGCCCACCGTTCCGCCCACCGTCTTTCCCACCGTCCTTCCCACCCCAGGCAGGCCCGGCAGCGCACCTGCCGCAGCCGCACAGTACGCGGTAGTATGGTCGCCCTGTCCGGGGCGCTTCCGCCTGCATTCCATCCGCAACAGGAGAGTTTCACGATGCGAGTTCCACGGACCCGTACGCTCATGACCGGCCGCAGCGCGCCCGGCGCCCACGTCTTCACGGGGGCCACCCTCTTCCTCCGGGTCCTGTTCGCCGTGCTTGTGCTGGGCCTGCTTGCAGGCTGTGCCGGAGGCCCGGTCAAGCGCGTTTCGGAACCGGCGGTCGCGATCCAGGAGCTGGAGGTGCGCGCCGACGGCAGCTGGCGGGTCGCCCTGCGCCTGCAGAATTTCAGCAGCGTGCCGATGCGCTTCGAGCGCGCCGCGCTGCAGGTGGAGGTGGACGGGATCGACGCCGGCCAGCTGGTGGCCACACCCGACATCGACGTGGGGCCGGAATCGGCGGACACCGCGATGGTCGAGTTCGCCCCCAGCGCCCAGGCGCGGATCGCAGTGGCCACCGCGCTGGCCGAAGGCCGCTCCCTGCCCTACGTGCTGCAGGGCGACATCGCCGCCACCCCGCGCGAAGGGCGCAGTCGCGAGTACCAGGTCAGGCGGCGCAGCGTGCTCAACCCGGTGCCGGGCCTGCCCGGCGTGCTGCGCTAGCGCCGGTGTCGTGTCTGTGACTGACGCCCACCCGTTGTCGCCCCGAGCACCGCGCGTGTCGTGCATCTTCCCGGTGCGCAAGACACGTTCCGATGTCTGATCGTCACCGAGCACCACTGATCGCAAACCAAAGCAGGTCCCTCGGCTTCGCCTCGGGATGACATCGAGAAGGGTCGGCCCCCGGGCTTTTCCAATCCCGACCCCCGACTCCCGACTCCCGACTCCCGAATCCCGAATCCCGGCTTTTCGAATCCCGAATCCCGAACATCCCACTCCCATTCCCGACTCCCGACTCCCGAAATGAACACCTACAAAGCCCCGCTCACCGATCTGCGCTTCGCCCTGTTCGACGTCCTCGACGCCGAGTCCGCCTTCGCCCATCTCGGCTATGCCGATGCCAACCGTGAGCTGGTGGACGCCGTGCTCGAGGAGAGCGCGCGCTTCGCCGAGAACGTGATCGCCCCGCTCAATCGCGTGGGCGATGAGGTCGGCGCGGTCTACGACAAGGCCACCGGCAAGGTGACCACGCCGCCGGGCTTCAAGGAGGCCTACGCGCAGTTCGCCGAGGGCGGCTGGACCGGGCTGGAGTCGCCGGCCGAATTCGGCGGCCAGGGCATGCCGCACACCGTCGGCGGCGCGATGAAGGAAATGCTGCACGCCGCCAACCTGGCCTGGGCCAACTTCCCGCTGCTCTCGCACGGCGCCACCGAGGCCCTGCTGCAGCACGGCGAGGACTGGCAGAAGCAGGCGTTCCTGCCGCCGATGGTCGAAGGCCGCTGGACCGGCACCATGTGCCTCACCGAGCCGCACTGCGGCAGCGACCTCGGCCTGCTGAAGACCCGCGCCGAACCGCTCGAAGACGGCAGCTACGCGATCACCGGCACCAAGATCTTCATCACCGCCGGCGAGCACGACATGACCGAGAACATCGTGCATCTCGTGCTCGCTCGCCTGCCCGACGCGCCGGCCGGCAGCAAGGGCATCTCGATGTTCATCGTGCCCAAGGTCAAGGTGAATGCCGACGGCTCCCTGGGCGAGGCCAATGCCGTGCGCTGCGGCGCGATCGAGCACAAGATGGGCATCCACGCCTCGGCCACCTGCGTGATGAATTTCGACGGCGCGATCGGCACCCTGATCGGCGAGCCGCACAAGGGCCTGATGGCGATGTTCACCATGATGAACGGCGCGCGCCTGGGTGTCGGCATGCAGGGCCTGGGGCTGTCCGAACGCGCCTACCAGAACGCGCTGCGCTACAGCCGTGAACGCCTGCAGATGCGCGCGCTGTCCGGCGCCAAGCTGCCGGAGAAACCCGCCGACCCGATCATCGTCCACCCGGACGTGCGGCGCATGCTGCTCACCCAGAAGGCGCTGATCGAAGGCGGCCGCCTGCTCGGCCTGCAGGCCTCGCTGGCGCTGGACGCCGCCGAACATGGCGCCGACGCGGCCGAACGCGAACAGGCCGAAGCGCTGCTGGGCTTCCTCACCCCGATCGTCAAGGCCTGCATCACCGAATGGGGGGTGGAATGCACCTACCACGCGCTGCAGTGCTTCGGCGGCCACGGTTACATCGCCGAATGGGGCATGGAGCAGCTGGCCCGCGATGCGCGCATCACCACGCTGTACGAAGGCACCACCGGTATCCAGGCCCTGGACCTGATGGGCCGCAAGACCATGCAGCTCAAGGGCGCCGGGCTGAAGGTGTTCCTCGGCCAGGTGGAGGCGTTCTGCAAGGCCGAAGCCGGCAACCCCGCGGTGGCGGAGTTCATCGGTCCGCTGGCCGAACTGGCGCAGGAGTGGGGCCGGATCACCCGCGAGATCGGCATGCGCGCGGCCGGCGATGCCGAGGAGATCGGCGCAGCCGCCTGGGACTACCTGTTCTATTCCGGCTATGCCTGTCTGGCCTACTGGTGGGCGCGCAGCGTGGCGGCGGCGGAGAAGTCCTCGCAGCCGCAGGGCTTCAAGGACGCCAAGCGCGAGACCGCGCGCTTCTATTTCGTGCGCATCCTGCCGCGCACGCGCACGCATGTGCAGTCGATCGCCAGCGGCACCGCGCCGCTGATGACGCTGGACGCGGACGCCTTCGACGCCTGAGTCGAGGTGCGTGCGGACGCAGGCTCCGGCATGCAGGCCGGGCCTGCCGCAGCGGCCGTGACACCGGCCGCTGCGGGCACGCCGAAGCGCGCGAGGACGGGCGCCATCCATCGCGGCGCTTCGCCGCCCCGCAACACCGCGCTTCGCCGCGCGCCAAGTGGCACGCAGCGGGCGGCAGGCGGTACACAAACTGTCGTCGATCGCGTATAAGCTGGTGTCCCCATGAAGGACACGCGCACTCCCGGCAATCCCGCGCCCCGCCACGACTCGGGTGAGCTGCCCCGTCTCCGGATCGCGGCCTCCCAGACAGAAACGCCGGGTGAAACCGCCATCGGCACTGCCGCCGGACCTGTCGCCACGGTCCATCGTCTCGATTCCATCCGCCTGCTGTCGCTCGATGCGCACGGCCGTGTGCTGGACTGGATCAGCTGGCAGGATGCCGCCTGTCTTTATGCCCGCGGCGCCGTCGCCTGGACCCTGGGCGAACCCTGCGCCACGGTGCACGGTGGCCTGTGTCGCGCGACCGGGCGTCAGAGCCTGCTGGACCTGCATCCGATCATCGCCGCCCGCGGCCAGGCGCGCGCGCAGGCGCTCGACCCCACGCCCACGCTCACCAATGCCGCGCTGTTCGCCCGCGATCAGCATTTGTGCCTGTACTGCGGCAAGCAGTTCAGCCGGCAAAGCCTGACCCGCGATCACGTGATCCCGCTCTCGCGCGGCGGTCGCGACATCTGGGTCAACGTGGTGAGCGCCTGCTTCCAGTGCAATTCGCGCAAGGGCGGCCGCACGCCGCAGCAGGCCTCGATGCCGCTGCTGGCGATTCCCTACCGCCCGAGCTGGGTGGAACATCTCATCCTGTCCAACCGCAACATCCTCGCCGACCAGATGGCCTTCCTGAAGACCCATCTGCCGCGCAACCCGCGCGAACGCGATCGCCAGCATTGACCGCCGCTCCGGTGGCGATGATGCGATCGCCCGGGGGCCGCGACGATGTTCCATGACACCGGCCCGCGTCGACTGCGACTGCCGGCACAGAACCCTCCGCATCCGCGACATACCGCAGCGGATGTGACGAAATACGCCAGAATCCGCCGTTTTGCGCGCGTTGACGCACCCAAGAGGCATGGCGGACACTTGCGGGTCGCCCCCACTTCCGAACCGCGATCATGGCGCTCACGCTCGGCTTCACCGGCATGGACCAGTCCACCGAGACCACGCTGCGCTCGGTGTTCTCCGATGCGAACGCGCGGGTCGGCCATTGGGTGCTGGTCAACGAAAGCGACGCCGAATTCGTCGTGGTCGACATGGACAGCATGTACGGCCCCATGAGCTGGCTGCGTCTGCATGCCTCCGGCAAGCGGGTGATCGGCTTCACCAGCGCGCCACGCACGCAGGCCGATTACCGTCTGGCGCGTCCGGCGGACATGATGCAGATGGCCGAGCTGCTGCGCAGCATCGCCAGCGAGAATGGGGTCGAGACCTCCGTCGCCGCGGCTCCTGCTGCGGCGCCAGTGGCGGCACCAGTGGCGGCGGCGCCGGCCATACCCGCTCCGACCGCTCCGCCCATGCCGGCCCCCGCCGCGCCTCCGCCGCGCCTGGAGCCGGAGCCGGTCCCGGCGCCGGTCGCCGCGCAGCCGGTCGCACCGGCCATGTCGCCTCCACCGGCCATGCCGCCCGCATCGGCCGTTCCGCCGGCAGCCCCGCCGCCGGCCATGCCGGCTGCAGCCACCGCAGCGGCGCCGGTCGCGCCGCCGGTCGCGGCACCAGCACCGACACCGCCGCCCGCACCCGCCCCGGCCGTGGCCCCGCCGCCGTCCTCCGGGGCGGGCCTGATCGACTGGCTGCGCCCAGGCGCCCTCAGTGGTCGCGCCCGTCTGCAGCGCGGCGGCGCGCCCGCGCTGCTGATCGATTTCGTCGGCCGCCAGTACTTCGGCCCGGCCACGCTGAAGCCGCTGACCCCTTATTTCGAGTCGCCGATCGCGATGCGCGAGTTCGAACAGCTCGACGACGCCGGCTGGCAGACCGCCATCGGCGCGCTCGGCGAGCCGCAGTCGATGACCCGCCTGCTGTGGCTGGGCGGTCTGCTGGCCGGCGGCGGCAGCCTGCTCCCCGGGCTGGACCCGGGCGGGCGCTATCTGCTCAACAAGTGGCCGCAGACCGAACGCGAGTATCCGCGGCATTTCCGCATCGCCACCGCGATGATGAAGGGCCCGCAGACCATCGCCGAGATCGCCGCGGGCAGCGGTTCCACCGCCGAGGACGTGGCCGATTTCATCAACGCCAACCTGGCCACCGGCTTCGCCGAGCCTGCGCCGGGCGGTGGCGGCGGCCTGCTCGGCCGCCTGCGCGGCACGCGCTGAACGACCCGCCGGCCCCGCGGGCTCGCGGGCGGTGACGGCCGCCTGGGGCGGCCGGGCTCACTCCCCGATCCGCAGGTTCCTTGCCCGCCCCCGGCCCGCAGGGGGACAATAGCCGGATGATCGACTCCGGCCTCGCCTCGCCCATCGACACCGCGCGCTACCCGCGGCTGTCGCGTATCCAGACCCCCGCCGACCTGCGCACGTTCGATGTCTCCGAACTCGGCGCCATCGCCGACGAACTGCGCGCCTATCTCATCGAATCGGTGGGCAAGAGCGGCGGCCACTTCGGCGCAGGCCTTGGCGTGATCGAGCTCACCGTCGCCCTGCACTACCTCTACGACACGCCCGGCGACCGCATCGTCTGGGACGTGGGCCATCAGACCTACCCGCACAAGATCCTCACCGGCCGCCGCGACTTCATCCACACGGTCAAGCAGAAGAACGGCGTCTCGCCCTTCCCCAAGCGCGAGGAAAGCGAATACGACACCTTCGGCGTGGGCCATTCGTCCACCTCGATCTCGGCCGCGCTGGGCATGGCCATCGCCGCGAAGCGCGCCGGCCACGACCGGCGCATGGTGGCGGTGATCGGCGACGGCGCGATGACCGCGGGCATGGCCTACGAGGCACTGAACCATGCCGGCGGCATGGACGAGGAACCCGACCTGCTGGTGATCCTCAACGACAACCAGATGTCGATCAGCGAGAACGTCGGCGGGCTGACCAAGATGCTCGGCCGGCTCACCGGCAGCCGCACGCTCAACGCGCTGCGCGAGGGCGGCAAGAAGCTGCTCGGCGACAAGCGCCGCCCGGCCGCGCGCTTCATGCGCCGCTGGGAAGAGCACTGGAAGGGCATGTTCGTGCCGTCCACGCTGTTCGAGGAAATGGGCTTCCATTACACCGGCCCGCTCGACGGCCACGACATCGGCGACCTCGTCGCCACGCTCAAGACCCTGAAGACCCTGCGCGGCCCGCAGCTGCTGCACATCATCACCACCAAGGGCAAGGGCTACGAGTTGGCCGAGGGCGACCAGATCGGCTACCACGCGGTCTCGCCGTTCGACCCCGAGAAGGGCGTGGTCGCCAAGGCCGGCGCCAAGAAGCCCACCTACACCGACGTGTTCGGCGACTGGCTGTGCGACATGGCCGCCGCCGACCCGCTGCTGCTGGGCATCACCCCGGCGATGCGCGAAGGCTCGGGCCTGGTGCGCTTCAGCAGGGAGTATCCGGACCGCTATTTCGATGTCGCCATCGCCGAGCAGCACGCGGTGACCCTGGCCGCGGGCATGGCCTGCGAGGGCGCCAAGCCGGTGGTCGCGATCTATTCCACCTTCCTGCAGCGCGGCTACGACCAGCTGGTGCACGACGTGGCGATCCAGAACCTGGACGTGCTGTTCGCGATCGACCGCGGCGGCGTGGTCGGGCCGGACGGCGCCACCCACGCCGGCAATCTGGACCTGAGCTACCTGCGCTGCGTGCCGAACATGGTGGTGATGACCCCGGCCGACGAGAACGAGTGCCGGCAGATGCTGAGCACCGGCCACCACTACGCCGGCCCGGCCGCAGTGCGCTACCCGCGCGGCACCGGCCCGGGCGTCGCCATCGACCCCGGCCTGGACACGCTGCCGATCGGCAAGGCCGAGGTCCGGCGCAAGGGTGCGCGCATCGCGCTGCTGGCCTTCGGCGCGATCGTGCCGGCCGCCGAGCAAGTCGGCGCCGAGCTGGGCCTGACCGTGGTCAACATGCGCTTCGTGCGCCCGCTGGACCGCGCGCTGATCCTCGAACTGGCGAAGACGCACGAGGGTTTCGTCACTCTCGAAGACAACGTGGTCGCAGGCGGCGCCGGCTCCGGCGTGGCCGAACTGCTGGCGGCCGAAGGCATCGCCATGCCGATCCTGCACCTGGGTCTGCCCGACGCCTTCCAGCACCACGCCAGCCGCGAACAGCTGCTCGCCGAAGCCGGGCTGGATGCCGAAGGCATCCGCAGCGCGGTGCAGGCGCGCTGGCCGCAGCAAGCGGGACAGGCCGCGCGCGCCGCGGGCTGAGCGCGAAGATGGCATCGATGCCCCGCGTGGTCGCCGCCGTCGGCGGCGCGTTGCTCTGCATCGCGGCCGCATGGTGGCTTGGACGCGCCACCGCGCCCCGTGACGGCAGGCAGGCCGAGGGCGTCGTCGCCAGCGAGCCGCCCGGCGTACACCCGGCGGACCCGGCGGCCAGACCGCCGCCGCGCAGCGCCGAGCCCGCGCCCGCCTATGCGCTGCCCAACACCCATGTGCATGCGGTGCCCGACCCCCGTGAAGGCCGGGCCTACGAGGTCTGGGTGGATCTGCCGCCGTCGTATTTCGAGAACGACCGCGCGTACCCGGTGGTGTTCACCACCGATGCCGATGTCGGCTTCCCGCTGATCCGCAGCCTGCGGCGACGGATCGGCGCCAAGGGCCAGAACATCGAGGACTTCGTGCTGGTCGGCCTGTCCTTCGCGGTGGGCGAGGAGTCGATGCCGAGCAAGCGGCGCGACTACACCCCGACCGACCCGTTCGCGCGCGGCGCGCCGCCCTCGTCCAGCAAGGCCTACCATCCTGGTCACACCTACGGCCATGCGGCGGCCTATCGCGACTACCTCGAACGCGAAGTGTTCCCGCTGGTCGCCAGCCGCTACCGGGTCGACATGACGCGCTCGGTGTATGTCGGCCATTCGCTGGGCGGGCTGTTCGGCAGCTACGTGCTGCTCACCAGGCCACAGATGTTCAGGCACTACATCCTCGGCAGCCCCTCGCTGTGGTTCGACCGCCGCACCATCTTCGAGATCGAGGCCGACTACGCGCGGGCGCACCGCGACCTGCCGGCGGACGTCCAGCTGTACATCGGCGAGTACGAAACCTTCGGCGACGGGCCGCGCCACATGAAGACCGTGGACATGGTCGGCGACACGCATCGCTTCGCGGCGACGCTGCGCCAGCGTCGCTACCCTGGCCTGCGCGTGCATGCCGAAACGCTGCCCGACGAGGACCATCTCACCATCCTGCCGCGGATGATCGTGCGCGGACTGCAGCGCGCGCTGCCCGGTCGCGGGCCCTACACGGGCGCCTGAGCGCCGGCTTCCCCTGCAGCGGATCGACCGCGGCGGGTGCGCGGCATGCGGGCTGCTCGCCCGTGAGGACCGCCCGATCACAAGGACGGCGCCTTCTTCAGTGCAGCACGTGCTTCAGTCCAGCACGTTCTTCAATGCAGCACATTCTTCAATGCAGGACGCTCTTCCATGCAGCACGCTCGTCCGTGCCGCACGATGCTCACGGCTCCTCGATCGTGTACCCGCGCGCCTGCAGCCGGCCCAGCGCATTGTCCTCGCCGATCAGGAACTGCACGGGCAGCACCGCGAAGCTGGTCTTGTGGGCCGCGAGGGTCTTGTCGACTTCGGCCAGCCAGGTCTCGCGCACGCGCGCCTGCAGGTTGCCGATGCCGAGACGGCGCGCCGCTTCGGCGCTGCCGAAGGCATCGGCGCAGGCCTTGAACTGACTGCGGTAGTTCGACAGACCGCGCAGGCGCGCGACATCGCCCTCGGCCCAGGCGTTGGCGCGGGCGCGCATGTTCTGCAGGTCGCCCTCGATGCGGTCGAGGGTGAGCCGGAAACACTCCTGATCGGCCAGCACGGTCTGCGAGAACTCGCGCACGGCCTTTTTCGGGTCGGCGATCCTGAGCATGATCTCGGGCTGGGTGATCGGCACCTTGGCGCGCTTGGCCGCGCGCTCCACCGCGTCTTCGGCGACGCCGCGCTGGGTCATGCCCTGCTGCTCGATCGCCTTCTGGTACAGCTCGAAGGCGGCGAAGATCGGCCGCCATTCCTCCACGTCGCGGTCGCGACCGATGTAGCGCGCCTTCAGCGGCAGCCAGCGCGCGTACTGCTCGGCAGGCACCATCTGCTGCAGGGTCTTGCCGTCGGGGTTGCGCCGCGCCTTGAGCAGCGACGGGATCAGCGCCAGGCGCCGGAAAAAACCGACATCGGCATCGAATTCGACCCGGGGCATCAGCAGCAGGCGCTCGGCGCCGGCCACGCGTCGTTCCACCGCGCGCGAATCCCACTCCATGCGCTTGGGCAGCGGGTTCTGGGTGCCGAGGATGTACATCACGTGCTCGCCCTTGCGGACCTTCCACAGCCCGGGCCCGGGCAGCGTGCCGACCACCACGATGCTGTCCAGCTGGCGTCCGCCGGGCGTGGAATCGGCATCGACGGCGCCCTCTTCCGGCATGCCCTCTTCCGGCATGCCCTGCTCAGGCATGCGCTGTTCCGGCGCGTCCTGTGCCGCAGGCGATTCCTGTGCGATCGCCTCGCGCGGGGGCGCGCCCGCATGCGCAAGGCCATTCATCGAGACCAACGCGGTGGCCAGCACCAGGCACGGAAGGAGCGGAAAGTGGGACATGAGGGCTCGCAGTGGGGGGAAGCAAGGAAGAGGGACAGACGCAGGCCGTGAAGCCGCGATGCGCGCATCGCGCCATCGCAGGGCCGGTCCGCTGCCCGGTCTGCAGTACGCGTCGAAGGCGGTTGCGGGCGGGCCACCGCAGATCCGCGACAGGGACGGGGCCGCTGATGCCGCCGCGGAGCCCCGGCCGAGCTGCAGCCTACGACGGCAATGACCCGGCTCGATGAACGGGACGACACCACCCGCGGCCCGGATGCAGCCGAGGCCCAGGCATGCCCTGCGGGTGGCGGCTGCAGCGCCGCGGAGGGCAGCATGGGCAGTCCACGCGCGCTGTGGTTACACTCCCCACCTTTCGGGGAACAGCAGATCGGGGAGCAGCACGATGACCGGACCGACACCGCCCGCGCCAGGCGCGACGCCCGACGCGAGCACGGCGTATCGGGAGCCGACGCTCTTGCAGGCGCTGCTGCCGCTGATCGCGCTGTTCGCGATGCTGGCCGCCTCGGTCTATGTCTTCGCCGACAATTCCTCCTACGGCGGCAACCAGATCGCGCTCCTGCTGGCCGGTGGCATCGCGGCGGTGATCGGCCTGCGCAACGGCCTGCGCTGGCACGACATCCAGGAGGCCATCACCCACGGCGTGGCGATCTCCACCAGCGCCATCCTGATCCTGCTCAGCGTGGGCGCGCTGATCGGCACCTGGATCCTGTGCGGCGCGGTGCCCACCCTGATCCACTACGGCCTGCTGCTGCTGCATCCGTCCTATTTCTATCCGGCCACCTGTCTGGTCTGCGCGCTGGTCGCGCTGAGCATCGGCAGCTCGTGGACGGTGGCAGGCACGCTGGGCGTGGCGCTGATGGGCGTGGCCCAGGGTCTGGGACTCGACCCTGCGATCACCGCCGGCGCGGTGATTTCCGGCGCGTACTTCGGCGACAAGATGTCGCCGCTGTCGGACACCACCAATCTCGCGCCCGCCGCCGCCGGCAGCGAGCTGTTCGCGCACATCCGGCACATGAGCTGGACCACCATGCCCAGCATCGCGCTGGCCCTGATCGGCTTCGCGATCATCGGCCTCGGCGCGGACGCGCCCGCGGCGCAGTCCGGCTTCGGCGACCTCTCGGCCGAACTCGCCAAGCGCTTCGCCATCGGCCCGCACCTGCTGCTGCCGCTGGTCGCCGTGTTCGTGCTGGCGATGCGCCGGTTCCCGGCCTATCCCACCATCCTGATCGGCGCCCTGCTCGGCGGCGTGTTCGCGATCGTCTTCCAGCCCGAGGCCACGCTCGCCCTGTCCCCGCGCGACGACCTCAGCCGGCCCGCGGCGCTGGTCGCCGGCGCCTGGCAGGCGCTGATCGGCGGCTACAGCGCCGAATCGGGCAACGCGGCGGTGGACGAGCTGCTCAACCGCGGCGGCATGTCCAGCATGCTCAACACCGTGTGGCTGATCGTGTGCGCGATGAGCTTCGGTGCGGTGATGGAGAAGACCGGCCTGCTGGAGCGGATGATCCGCAGCGTGCTGCGCGTCGCGCGCTCGACCGGGTCGCTGATCGTCGCGACGCTCGCGACCAGTTTCGGCACCAACGTGCTGGCCGCCGACCAGTACCTCGCCATCGTCCTGCCCGGCCGGATCTACCGCTCCGAATACGAAAAACGCGGCCTGGCGCCGGTGAATCTGTCGCGCGCGCTGGAAGACGCCGGCACCATCACCTCGCCGCTGGTGCCCTGGAACACCTGTGGTGCCTACATGGCCGCCACCCTGGGCGTGGCGACGCTGGACTACCTGCCCTATGCCCTGTTCAACCTGATCAACCCGCTGCTGGCCGGCGTGCTGGCCTATGTCGGTTTCAAGATCCTGAGGATCGAGATCAGCGGCAAGGTGGCGACCCACCACGACCACTGAGCGGATGGCTCCGCAGCGCACCGGCGCGGCGCCTGACGCCACGCGCCTTCGCGAGCTGACGCACGCCGCGCTCCTCCCGCATTCCCGTACTGGACCTGCGACATGGACAATCGATCGATCCACGGCATGTGGTCTTCGCGCCTGGCCTTCATCCTCGCCGCCACCGGCTCGGCGGTGGGCCTGGGCAACATCTGGCGCTTCCCGTACATGGCCTCCGACAACGGCGGCGGCGCCTTCGTGCTGGTGTATCTGGGCTGCGTGGCGCTGGTGGCGCTGCCGATCCTGTTCGCCGAGCTGGCCATCGGCCGCCGCGGCCGGCGCAGCCCGATCAACACGCTGCTGGACCTCGCGCGCGAGGACCGCAGCAGCCGCGGCTGGGCCGGCGTGGGCTGGCTGGGCCTGGTCGCAGGGGTGTTCATCCTCTCGTTCTACAGCGTGGTCGCCGGCTGGACGCTGCACTACGCCTGGCTGTACCTGATGCAGCTGTTCGGCGGCACCGGCATCGTCGACCCCGCCGCCACCTTCGGCGAACTGCTGTCCAACCCGGTCGAGATGATCGCCTGGCACGGCGTGTTCATGGTGATGACCGTGGCGGTGGTCGCGCTGGGTGTGGAGAAGGGCCTGGAGCGTTCGGTCAAGCTGCTGATGCCGGCGCTGCTGCTGATGCTGCTGGTGTTGCTGGGCTACGGCGTATCCACCGGGCACCTGGGCGAGGCCGCGACGTTCCTGTTCCAGCCGGATTTCAGCAAGATCACCCCCGGCGTGGTGCTGAGCGCGATGGGCCAGGCGTTCTTTTCGCTGAGCCTGGGCATGTGCGGGATGATGACCTACGGCGCGTATCTGCCGCGGGACGTGTCGATCCCGCGGGTCGGCGCGGCGGTGGCGCTGGCCGATACCGGCATCGCCCTGCTCGCGGGGCTGGCGATCTTCCCCATCGTGATCCAGTTCCTCGGCACGCCCACCGGTGGCGGCCCGGGCCTGATCTTCACCTCGCTGCCGTCGGCCTTCAACCAGATGGGCGCGGTCTTCGGCCTGCTGTTCTTCGTCCTGCTGGCGGTGGCGGCCTGGACCAGTTCGATCTCGCTGCTGGAGCCGGCCTCGGCCTATCTGGTCGAGCGCGGCTGGGGCCGCAGACGCGCGGCGATCGCCATGGCCACGCTGTGCTGGGCGCTGGGCCTGTTCTCGGCGCTGGGCTTCAACGTGCTGAGCGATATCCGCCCGCTGGGCCAGGACAGCATCCTGGATGCGATCAATCTGGTCGCCAACGACATCCTGCTGCCGGTGGGCGGCCTGCTGATCGCGCTCTACGCCGGCTGGCGGTTCGACCGCCAGCGCCTGCGCGAGCAGATGCACGGCGCGCCGGCCGCCTTGTTCAGCGTGTGGACCTGGCTGCTGCGCGTGGTCGCACCGCTGGCGGTGCTCGCGGTGCTGGCGGTGAAACTGCACGACGCTTTGCAGCGCCTCTGAGCGGCCGTCACCACCCGCCGCAGAAAGCCGAACGGTCCACGTCACCTTCACGCATCCCCCCGCCAGCCATTCCCACTCCACCCCGTCCGCAAGGTCATTGTCATGTTCAAGAATCTGATGCTGGTCAAACCCGTCCAGGCGTCGGCGCACGTCGACGCCGGCGAGCCCGTCGAAGGCGGCCTGCAGGGCGAGGCCGGCCTCAAGCGCGTGCTCACCGCGCGCCACCTGCTGCTGCTCGGCATCGGCGCGATCATCGGCGCCGGCATCTTCGTGATGACCGGGCAGGCCGCGGCCAACCACGCCGGCCCGGCGATCATGCTGAGCTTCGTGCTGGCCGGCATCGCCTGCGCCTTCGCCGGCCTGTGCTACGCCGAATTCGCGGCGATGATCCCGGTCTCCGGCAGCGCCTACAGCTACACCTACGCCACCCTGGGCGAGGCTCTCGCCTGGTTCGTCGGCTGGAGCCTGGTGCTGGAATACCTGTTCGCGGCCTCGGCCGTGGCCGTGGGCTGGTCGGCCTACACGGTGAGCCTGCTGGAGAATCTGGCCGGGATGGCCGGCATCGCTTGGACCTTCCCGGCCTCGCTCGCGTCGGCGCCGTTCACCTACACCAACGGCGAGTTCGCGCTGACCGGCGCGCTGTTCAACCTGCCTGCGGTGCTGATCGTCGGCGCCGTCGGCACGCTGTGCTACGTCGGTATCCAGCAGTCGGCCACCGCCAACGCCATCATCGTCGCGATCAAGGTCACGGTGATCCTGCTGCTGATCGGCTTCGGCGCGCAGTACGTGAACCCCGACAACTGGGTGCCGTTCATTCCCGAGAACCAGGGCGGCGACCGCTTCGGCTGGGAAGGCGTGCTGCGCGGCGCGTCGATCGTGTTCTTCGCCTACATCGGCTTCGATGCGGTCTCCACCGCCGCGCAGGAAGCGAAGAATCCGCAGCGCGACATGCCGATCGGCATCCTCGGCTCGCTGCTGGTGTGCACACTGCTGTACATCATCGTCGCCGCGGTGCTGACCGGCATGATCCCCTACACCGAGCTGGGCACCGCCAAGCCGGTGGCCACCGCGCTGGAGCCCTACCCGCAGCTCTCTTGGCTGAAACTCGCTGTGGAGATCGGCGCGGTCGCCGGCCTCAGCTCGGTGATCCTGGTGATGCTGATGGGCCAGCCGCGCATCTTCTTCGCGATGTCGCGCGACGGCCTGCTGCCGAAGTTCCTGGGCGCGGCGCACCCGCGCTACGGCACGCCGCACAAGGCGACCGTGCTGGTGGCGATCATCGCCGCGATGCTGGCTGCGTTCTTCCCGCTGGGCGTGCTGGGCGACCTGGTGTCGATGGGCACGCTGCTGGCCTTCGCCACAGTCTGCATCGGCGTGCTGGTGCTGCGCCGCACCCGCCCGGACCTGCCGCGCGCATTCAAGGTGCCGCTGGCGCCGGTGGTGTGCATCGGCGGCGCGCTGTCCTGCCTCGCGCTGGTCGGCTTCATGGGCTGGTACAACTGGGCCCTGCTGGGCGCGTGGACGGTGGTCGGTTTCGCGATCTACTTCGGCTACGGCTACCACCACAGCCTGCTGAGGCGCTGAGCGTCGCAGGCCTCGCGGCACGAGGCGCGAGACACGAAAAAAGAAACGGCGCGGATCACTCCGCGCCGTTTCCTTTCGCACTGACGCGCGGGTCTTCGCATATGAGTGCAAGTGGAGCTCATGGGGTAACACCCCCCTAGAATTCGACAGATAACATCACGCCCTGCTGGATCAACGCCGCGACCACCTCCGCGGCGAATAGGAGATCCGGAGGGCGGCGCACAGGATGTGCGCCGTTTTTCGATGAGGCAAGGACGCCTCATCGAAAAATCCCCGCGACAATGAAGCTGTTACGTCAGTTTCGTCGGGGAAGGTGCTTTCTTTTGCCTATCTTTTCTTGACTCGCGCCTGCGGCGCTCGCCCTACGGGCCGGCTTCGCCGTTCGCGCCGCAAGTGGCGCAGTGGCACCAGCAAAGAAAAGTAGGTCGCGCGACAGCGCGAAAGCCCTGATTTACCGCCTGTCGAGAGATTGCATAGACCACTGCGTGATCTTTGTTGATTTCGCATGGAACGGGCGATGCATTGTGAGCGAATGTGAACGTTTGAATCGATCCAAACAATTCCGCGATGAACGAAGAAAGAAGAAACGGCGCGGATCACTCCGCGCCGTTTCTTTGTGTGCCTTTGTCTCGCTGCAACCCGGCGTCCCGCGGGGTCGAGCCATGCGGTGGGCCGCAGCCTCAGCCGCCCTGCGCCCTGCGCCGCTCCATATACCCGTTGAGTTCGCGCTTCACCGCCGGGAACAGCATGTACACGCCGATCAGGTTGGGAATGGCCATGATGAACAGCAGCGCATCGGCGATGTCGACGATGCTGCCGAGGTTCATCGTGCAGCCCACCACCGCCATCGCCAGGAAGAAGAACTTGAAGCCGTACAGCACCACCTTCGACTCGCGCGCGAGGAAGCTGGCCGCCTTGGCGCCGTAGTAGGCCCAGGTGATGATGGTCGAGAACGCGAACAGGAACACCGCGACCGTCAGCAGGTAGGGGAACCACCACACCACCGAGGCGAAGGCCTGCGAGGTCAGCTGCACGCCCTGCGCGGTGCCGCTCACGGCCGAGCCCTGCAGCGCGGCGAGTTCGCCGGAGATGATGATCACCAGCGCGGTCATGGTGCAGATCACCACGGTGTCGATGAAGGGCTCCCACAGCGCGACGAAACCCTCGGTCACCGGCTCGGGCGTCTTCACCGCGGAATGCGCGATGGCCGCCGAACCCAGGCCCGCCTCGTTCGAGAACGCCGCGCGGCGGAAGCCCTGGATCAGCGCGCCGATCACGCCGCCGGTCACGCCTTCGGCCGTGAACGCACCATTGAGGATCTGCATCAGGGCATCCGGCACGCGCTCCACATGCACGCCGATCACGAACAGACAGCCGACCACGTACAGCGCGGCCATCGCCGGCACCAACTTCGAGGTCACGCTGCCGATGCGCTTGATGCCGCCGATCACCACCAGGCCGGCCATCACCGCGATCACGACGCCGAACAGCCAGCCGCGTCCCGCCAGCGGGCCGGCGTCGCCGCCGGTGATCGCGAGGAACTGCGCGTAGGCCTGGTTGGCCTGGAACATCGAGCCGGCGCCGATCGCGCCGAACATGGTGCAGACCGCGAACACCGTCGCCAGCAGCACGCCGAAGCCCTTCAGGCCCGGATAGTTCTCGGCGATGCCGCGGCTGAGGTAGTACATCGGGCCGCCGGAGACGGTGCCGTCGGCCTTCACCAGGCGGTACTTCACGCCCAGCGTGCACTCCACGAACTTGGTCGACATGCCGAGCACGCCGGCGAGGATCATCCAGAACGTCGCGCCCGCGCCGCCGATGCTCAGCGCCACCGCCACGCCGGCGATGTTGCCGAGACCCACCGTGCCGGAGACTGCGGAAGTCAGCGCCTGGAAGTGGGTGACTTCGCCCGAGCTGTGCGGGTCGGAGAAATCGCCGCGGATCAGGCGGAAGCCGTGTGCGAAGCCGCGGATGTTGATGAAGCGGAAATAGAGGGTGGACACCAGACCGGCGAGGATCAGCCAGCCGAGGATCAGCGGGAACATCACCGGCGCCTCGTCGGTGCCGCCGACGCGCACGGCGTAGAAGATCGCGCCGGATACAGTGTCGGCCACCGGCTTCATCACCGCGTCGATGCGCGCGTCGAGCGACTGCGGCGGTGCGGATTCGACCTGCCCTGCAGCTTCTGCGGCGGCCTCGGCAGCCGGCGCCTGGGCTGACAGCCCGAGCGGGGTAGCGAGTGCGATCAGGGCGAAGACGGCGGCCAGCAGGCCGACCGACAGGGCGCGTATCCGCATGGGGGAGCTCCTCGGCAAAACGTCGAGTCTACCCGTTCCGGACATTCAGGCAACGCTCATCCGCCCGGCCGCGCGCACTTGCGAGCCGCTTCAGGGGCGATCCGAGGGTCGCCCGGGAGCCGTCGCCTCCTCGGGCTCACCGCGCCCCCGGAGAACGGCGGCGCGAGGCTCGACAGGAATGCGGTCGCGCACTGCGGCGCGTCCTGCAGCCGCACCGGGCGGGCGAGCCGTTCAGCCGCTCAGAGCTTCTTTGCCCAGGCGCTGCACCAACCCTTGGCGGCGACCGTGTTCTTGGGAAAGAGCGTGCACGGCCCATAGGCCTGGCCGGCTTCGGCCTTGAAGAAATTGCAGTTGGCGCAGCTGCTGCCCGGCTTGAACGCGGCGTGCTTCACCTTGGCGGCATCGTCGGTATAGGCCAGTGCCTTGGCCGCGGGGTCGGCGAGCGGGAGCTTCGGCAGCGGGGTTGCAGCGGCCTCCGTCCGCGCGGCCCCGGCGAGCAGCGGCATCGCAGCGGCCGCAGCCACTGCGGTGAGAAGAAAACGACGGCGGCGAGGGTCGTGTTGCATGGCGTCGGTCCTGCATGAGGGATGCAGGCAGTATGGTCGAGCTGCCCGTAGCGGGCTTGAGCGGAGTCAAATCCGGAGCGCGATCCTGCCCTGCGTCGCCAGACATCGTTCGAAACTGCGCACGACTGGACGCAGAGACAGGCGCAAGCGAACGCAAGCGCGGCGCGCGCACACCGGCGCATGGACGCATGGACGCATGGACAGGGGAGTACGGGAGGACGCGTATTGCGTGTGTGCATCACGCGCAGATGCAGCAGCGTGCGCAAACGAGATGCCCACGGATGCCCTCGGGATGGATTGCGATGTCACGGCGCGTGCCGCCTGCAAGCAGGTCCCTCGCTGCGCTCGGGATGACAAAGGGGAACAAGGACCGCCTGATCGATCAACACCGCCCCCACGGTCCTGTCATCACGAGCATAGCGAGGGACCTGCTTTCGCTCCTGCATTCGATTTTCCACCGCGAACCTGCATTCGGTCTCCCACCGTGAAAACGACCGAGCAAAGCGGCATTCACAAGATGCGGAACCACGTGCATTGCGTCCTGCAGAGCAAAAAACGCGCATCCGATGCCTCCACAGGCCCTTCAGCAATGTCGTCCCGAGCGCAGCGAGGGGCCTGCTTCTTCGCTTCGGCTTCTCCGCTTCGGCTTCTCCGCTTCGGCTTCTCCGCTTCGGCTTCTTCGCTTGCGCTTATTCGCTTCTAACTTTCCGCGCCTGCTCACGATCCTTGATCCGAGAACGCCCCCCATCACCGCGTTGCGAAGCACACGGCTGGCCCGCCCTCCACCGCGCTCGTCGACACCAGGCGTATCCTTGCCGCCTCGCCACGCCGATCACCGCCATGCTCGACCACGAACGCTCCGCCCGCCAATCGCTGATCGACACCTGCTGCGCGATGAGCGCCAGCGGCCTGTCGGTGGGTACTTCCGGCAACGCCAGCCTGCGCTGGGGGACGGGCCTGCTGATCACCCCGACCGGCCGCGCCTACGACCGCCTGCAGCCGGAGGACATCGTGTTCCTGCAGGCCGACGGTCACTGCCCACCCGGTCAACTGATCCCGTCCAGCGAATGGCGCTTCCACTGCGACATCCTCGCCCGTTACCCGGACATCGGCGCGGTGGTCCACACCCATTCCACCTACGCCACCGCCCTGGCCTGCCTGGGCCAGCCGATCCCACCCTTCCACTACATGGTGGCCGTGGCCGGCGGCCACGACATCCCCTGCGCCGCGTACGCCACCTTCGGCACGCCGGAGCTGTCGGCCCACGTGCTGCGCGCGCTGGACGGCCGCCGCGCCTGCCTGATGGCCAACCACGGCCAGATCGCCACCGGTCCCACGCTCTCGGCGGCCTACGCGCTGGCGCAGGAGGTCGAGAACCTGGCCCGGCAGTACATGCTGGCGCGCAGTCTGGGCCCGACCCGCGACCTGCCCGCAGAGGAAATGGCCCGGGTGCTGGAAAAATTTCGCAGCTACGGCCAGCAGCGTTCGGACGACTGAATCTGCGCCGGCGGGTTCTCGTGGCCGGCATGACGCGCCGGCATGAATGGTTGCCGCAATGTCATGCGGCCGGCGCGCGGGGTCCGCTACACTTCGGCGCATGAATACGCCCAACTCCGCCCCCGCTTTCGACCACAACCTCTACGCCGGCTGCGCCGCGCAGATCGTCTCCCACACCCGCGAACTCGCGGCCAAGGGCTGGACCCCGGCCACCGCCGGCAATTTCTCGATCCGGATGGACGCCAACCACGCCGCGATCACCATCTCCGGCAAGGACAAGGGCCGTCTGACCGAGGCCGACATCATGGTGGTGGACATGGACAACACCCCCGTGGCCACCCACCACCGGCCCTCCGCCGAGACCGCCCTGCACACCCACCTCTACCGCCGCTACCCGGACGTGGGCGCAGTGCTGCACACCCACTCGCCCAACCAGACCATCGCCGGCCTGCTGTTCGCCGAGGAAGGCCGCGTGCGCCTGCGCGGCTACGAGCTGTTCAAGGCCCTGCGCGGCCACACCACCCACGAGGGCGAACTCGACCTGCCGGTGGTCCCCAACGCGCAGGACATGGACGTACTGACCGCCAGTGTGGACGCCGTACTGACGCAGCCCAACACCTGGGGCTACCTGATCGCCGGCCACGGCCTGTACGCCTGGGGCCGCGACATCAGCGAAGCCCGCCGGCATCTGGATGCGTTCGAATTCATGCTGGACTGCGAACTGCAGCTGCGCCGCCTGCGCGGCGCGTAGGCGCCGCTTCCCGCTCGCCACCGCAGGAGGGCCTTCAGGCCCGACCGATGCGCCCCGAAGATCCGCAGGAGGGCCTTCAGGCCCGAACACCGGCATCCGGATCGCATCCAGCTGCATGCGCGCGACATTCGAGGGCTGACGTTCGGGCCTGAAGGCCCTCCTGCGAAATCGTGATCCTGCCGCCGAGGCCGCTGCATCCCGCCGCCCGCGATTGAACCCCGCCCCACCCTGCCGCATAGTCGGCAGGTCCCCGCCGACACCGGAGCCCCGCCCATGAGCCGCCTGCGCATCTTCATCGCCGACCGCCCCGACATGCCGCTGAGCACCACCCACGACCACGCCGAGATGGCCGCGTCGCTGGCGAAGATCGGCGTGGATTTCGAGCAGTGGCAGGCCACGCAGCCCATCGCCCCCGGCGACCCGCCGGAGGCGATCATCGCTGCGTACAAGGCCGACATCGACCGGATCAGCGCCGAACGCGGCTTCACCACCATCGACGTGGTGAGCATCGCCCCGGACAACCCCAAGCGCGACGAAATGCGCGCCAAGTTCCTCGACGAGCATTTCCACAAGGAGGACGAGGTGCGTTTCTTCGTCGCCGGCTCGGGCCTGTTCACCCTGCACGTCGAGGGCAAGGTGTACGAGGTGCTGTGCGAGGCGGGCGATCTGATCTCGGTGCCGGACGGCACGCTGCACTGGTTCGACATGGGCCCGGAGCCGAGTTTCGTGGCGATCCGGTTTTTCCAGCAGCCGGACGGGTGGGTGGGGCATTTCACGGGGACGGACATCGCGCGGCGGTTTCCGCGGTATGAGGTGGGGCAGGCGGTTTGATGGCCTCTACTTTTTTCTTGCGATGAGGCCGCTGATCAAAAGCAAGAGCTTCCGCGCTTGCGCGCGGGTAACTTTTCTTTGCGTGCCCAAAGAAAAGTCACCAAAAGAAAGGGCAGCCCATCGTCGCGCCCGACGCTGCGCGCCGGGTCCGCAGGCCTCGCGGGGTTTTTCGAAGGACCATCCTTGGCCCATCGAAAAACGCACGACATCCTGTCGTGCGCCCTGCGGGCCT
>ERZ1066122.1168-NODE-1168-length-22401-cov-9.699544_pt1 | contig 22401 bp, 15 predicted proteins | sample MGYA00382769_ERZ1066122 | MGnify/ENA primary metagenome ERZ1066122 (study PRJEB33369, sample SAMEA5778352) | biofilm metagenome | biome: Industrial cooling water; feature: Water cooling tower basin; material: Biofilm | place: United Arab Emirates | collected... | reverse complement strand
GCGCAGCACCCCGCGTGTGGCCCAGGGTAGCACTCCCTTCGGGATAGCCACCCTGCGCTGTAGAGCACAACTCCTTCGGGGCAGCCGAATACATTGTGATAATGTGGTTGAGAGAACCCTGAAAGGGTTCTGTTCCACAGCTCAGGGTTGCTATCTCACGCGCTCGGCCTCGTTGATGTCCTGCAGGAGCTGGTTGTGCTCCACAGCTCAGGGTTGCTATCCCGAAGGGAGTGCTACCCTGGGCCACACGCGGCGGGCGGTTATGCCCCGGCTGCTACGCCACCGGCACTGCTACCCCAAGCGACACGCGGATGCCAATCCAAAGCTCCGTTATCCATCAGCCTACGCGACCCAACACCGCGTTGCCAATCGGCTGGCCACCGCAATACGTCCAACGACGGAATCCAACACACTCACACATCATCACCCGCACGAAAGCCTCCACCCACCTCACCTCCATTCTCCCAAACTACCACAAAAAAAAGCACCGCGCAGTACGCAGTGCCTTTCTGAGCTATGAAAACAAACTTAGCTACCACCGAAATACCCCGGTTTCCCGGGGCACCCCGTCAATAACTGCTGCTAAGGTAAGGCATTGCCAAAACATTACACAAGCTTTTCCGAAAAAATATTTTTTCCCGTGCGCTCGCCGGGCGGCAATCGCACGAATATCTATCTGAAAATGAGACACAATCAACCCTACGCCGTTTCTCGGCTCTTCGGCACCATCCGACGGCTACCCCCGCTCGTTGAGGCGGGCGGCGGCGCGCTCGGTAAGGGTGGTGAACACATTGGTGGTGGCGGGCGATTCCACGTCGGCACCGCGCCGCACGGGGTTGGCCTCGCCGTCGGGGGCAGGCGGCGGCAGCAGGCGATTGACGCCGCCGAGCAGCCGCACGGTGGCGGCAGGGGCCAGGCCGTGCAGCGCACTCAGCAACTGCGCCGGCCACCCCAGCACCGCTACCGGCGTACCCCGGCGGGCGGCGGCCAGGATGTCGGCGGCGGCGTCTTCGGCGCTCATCGTGAGCAGCGGCAGGCCGGCGGCGAGCTTGAACCAGCGATATTCGGCGGCGTGGTGGCCTTTCATTTGCGCCTGGCGGACGCTGCCGGTCCGCAGCAGGCCGGGGCAGATGGTCGTCACGCGCACCCCCGTGCCCGCCAGCTCGGTGGCCCACGCCTCACCCAGGCCCACCAACGCGAATTTGGAGGCCGAATAGGCTGCCATATGCGGCACGGCCACCTTGCCGCCCAGTGAGGCAATGTTGACGACGCGCCCCGCACCCCGCTGCCGCATCGTGGGCACGAGCAGCCGCATCAGGTGCAAGGGGGCCTCGAAGTGAATCTGCATCGCGCGGGCGTAGTCGTCGGCCGAGAGGTTGTCGAGCGGCGACACCTGAATGACGCCCGCGTTGTGGAGCAGCACGTCCACGGGGCCGAGGTCTTGCGCCACTTGCCGCACCAGCGTTTCGCGGGCGGTGGGGTCGGTGAGGTCGGCGGGGTAGTGGCGCACGGTGGCGCCGGCGGCGGTCAGCTCCTGGGCGGCGCGGGCCAGCTCGGCGGGGTCGCGGGCGACGAGCGCCAGCCGCGCGCCCTCGGCGGCCAACCGGCGCGCCAGCGCCAGCCCCAGCCCGCGCGAGCCGCCCGTGAGCAGCACGGTGCGCCCCTCGAACGAAAAATCATCGGCGGCGGCGCGCACGGCCCAGCGCGTGAGCGCCAGCGCGCCTACGCCCGCCAACGCGCCCAGCAGCCAGCGGCGCGACGAAGTTGGATCAGTCATCATCGGAATGCGTCAAAAAAAAGAGCACCCGCCGCGCGAACGTGCGCGGCGGGTGCAGGCTGCTACGGCGGCGGGGGCCGCCAAGTTGGCGCCCGCGCCGCAGAAGCAGTTTGGGTTAGCTGACAGCGGCTGAGAATGGACCGCGAACCTCCGGTTCGCTTCCACGGCATCGGCAACGAGTGCCCGGCGCTCCATAGCCGCCGTGCCTAACCGCCGTGCCTAACCGCGAGCGAACCGGAGGTTCGCGGTCCATTCCTGCTACCGCAACCAGCTTCTAAGAAGCTGGTTGGGTTAGCGCCCGGCAGCGGCCGGAGCGCGGGGCGCCAGCCCGCCACGCCGCCAATTTCAGTAACGCAACCAGCTTCTCAGGCGTACTCGGCGCCGGTGGCGAGCGCCAGCAGGTGCTTCCACGCCAGCGCCAGCTCCGCAGAGGCGCGCGCCACGGTGGTGGCTACGCTGAAGGCGGGCCTCGTCGGGCCAACCGCCGCCGACCCGACGAGCAGCGTCAGCAGCAGGCCACAACGAACGAAAAACACGGCGGGCAAACCAGTGAAACGGAGCATTGCGGTGGGGCCGGAGGGAGGAAGCATCCGACGCGACAAAGGTCTCTTCTGCCCCACCCCGGCCGCAATCCGGGCTGGTGGGCATTTTTCGGCTACGGGCTGGCACGGAGCGCCGCTCAGAGTCAGCCGCAAACGCGCAGTATCGGCGCCCAACGTAGGGGCGGGCACAAGGCCCGCCTCTACTTTATCAGCTCGTGCCGAATGGCGTACTGAATCAGCCCCACCACCGATTTCGATTGCGTCTTGAAAAAGATGTTTTTGCGATGCGTCTCGACGGTGCGCTCCGAGATGAAGAGCTTGTCGGCAATCTGCTGATTGGACAACTCCTGCGCGATGAGTTGCAAAATTTCCCGCTCGCGGGTCGAGAGGCTGACGGCCGTGCCGTCGGGCCGGTGCGGGTCGGGGGCAGGTGCGCCGGCGTGGTCGAGGATGGTGGTCGCCACCGACGGCGTGAAGTACGTATGCCCCGCCGCGATGCGCCGAACGGCCGCCAGCAACTCGGTTTTCGAGGTGTTTTTGAGGATGTAGCCCGACGCGCCCGCCTGCAGCATTCCCTGAATGGACGAATGGTCCTCGAACATCGAGAGCGCCAGCATCCGCAGGTTGGGGTAGCGGCGCCGCAGCTCGGCGCACAGCTCGATGCCCGACATCTGGGGCATATTGATGTCGAGCAGCGCCAGATCGGCGGGCGTTTTTTCGAGCGCCGCCAGCGCCGCCGCGCCCGAGTTGGCTTCGGCCACTACGCGCACGTCCGGCTCGCCGCGCAGCAGCGTTTTAATGCCCTCGATGAGCATCTGATGGTCGTCAACGAGAAGAAGGCGGAGCATTGGGGGAGGGTAAAAGGGTAAAAGGGTGCTAGATTGAACGAAATGGGGGAAAGTTATACAGAAAACAGATGAATGACGACAACAGCTCTCCTGATCATCGTCATACATCCGCTTTTCCTTCAACACTTTTTACCCCTTTTACCCTTCTACCCTTTTACCCGCCCCCAAGGGCACTTCCATCGTCACGATGGTGCCGCGGCCGGGGCGGGCGTCGATGTCGAGGCGCCCGCCGAGGTACTCGATGCGCGAATACAGATTGCGGAGACCGATGCCGGCGTCGGGGCGGGCCAGGGCTTCGGCCAGATCGAAGCCGATGCCGTTGTCTTCGATGAGCACCGTCAGCTCGGTGGGTTGGCCGAGGAGCTGCACCTGCACCTGGGTGGCGCGCGCGTGCCTGACGATGTTGGCCACCACTTCCTGAATCGAGCGGTACACCACATTTTCGACCGTGAGCGGCAGGCGGTGGTCGAGGCCGAGCGTTTCCAGCTCGATTCGTAGCGGGCCGGTGCTGCTGAGCTTTTCGACGAACTCGCGCACGGCCGCCACCAGGCCGCGCCGCAGCAGGGCGTTGGGCACGAGTTGGTGCGAGAGGGCGCGTACCTCGCGCAGCCCTTCGTCGAGCGTGTCGAGGGCGTTGGTCAGGAGTAGCTCGTGGGCCGCCTCGCGGAGCTGCAACTCGTGCTGCAAGCCGCTGAGGTTGAGCTTGGCAGCCGACAGGAGCTGGCCCACCGAGTCGTGCAGGTCGGCGCCGATGCGGCGGCGCTCGCGCTCTTCGGCTTCGAGCACGGCCGCCGCGCGCTCGTGCTGGCGGCGGCGGGCCTCCTGCTCGTCGGCGACGCGGCGGCGCAGGCGGGCGCGGTTCCAGAGCAGCCAGCCCACCACGGCGGCGGCGGCCAGCCCCACCAGCAGCGCCAGCAGTTGCGCGTTGCGCCGCCGGATGACGAGGTCGCGCTCGGCGAGTTGCAGAGTCTTGATGCGATTCTGTTGCTCCTGCTTTTCGGCGTCGAAGCGGGCGCGCAGCTCCTGAATCTGCTCGCTGGTTTCTTCGGTCAGGAGCGAGTCGCTGAGGGCTTGCAGTTTGACGTGGTGGCCGTAGGCGGCGCGGTAGTCGCCGGCGGCGGCCATCTCCTGGCTCAGCGCGTCGTGCGCGGCTTTTTCGAGGGGCCGGGCGCCGATTTTTTCGGCCAGCGCCAGGCCGCGCGTCAGGTAGCCGGCGGCGGCGGGGTCGCGCAGGTTGGCGAGGTTGGTGCCGAGGCTGACGAGCGAGTTGGCTATCGATTCCTGCTCGCCGAGGGCTTCGGCCAGCGCCAGCGACTGCCGATGCGCGGCGGCGGCGGCGCGGTCGTCGTGGAGCGAGTTGTGGGCGGCGCCCTGATTGCCGAGCGCGATGGCGAGGGCGTGGCGGTCGGGCGCGGCACGGGCCAGCGCCTCGGCCTCGCGGGCGTAGGCGAGTGCCCGGCGCGGGTCGCCGAGGCGATTGGTGGCAATGCTGAGATTGTTGAGTGCCGCCGCCCGCGCCACCGGGCCGCGCGCCAGCGGCAGGTAGCGCGCATAGAGCCGCTGCGCCTCCTTGTACTGTTCGAGCTGTAGAAATACGTTGCCCAGATTGGCGTAACCTTCGGCCAGCCGCACCGAATCGCCGAGCCGTTCTTCAATCCGCAGCGAGTGCAGCATCAGCGCCGTAGCCTTCGGGTAGTTTCCCTGATACAGATACGTCAGGCCGAGGTTGTTGAGCACGGCCGCCTCGCCGGCGCGGTCGCGCAGGCGGCGGCGGAGCGCCAGCGCCTGGCCGTGATAGACGCGCGCCGAATCGAACCGCCCGCCGATGGTGTGAATGATGCCGAGCAGCGTGAGGGCCTTGCCCTCGCCCCGCGCAAACGCCAGCTTGCGGCTCAGGCGCAGGGCGGCGCGGGCGTGGGTGGTGGCGCGCGGCTGGTCGGTTTGCTGAAACCGCCACGCCAGCTCGTTGTGCTGATGCACGGCCGTGGTGTCGGCGGGCGCGCGCCGGAGCACCGTTTCCAGCGAATCGGTGCGGCGCTGGGCGGGGTCGGGCGCTTGCGCCGCCGCGCGGCCCCCGAGCAGGCCCGCCGCAAGCAATGCCCCGACGCCGACGATGTGAAATAGGCAGCAAGTCACGATGGTAGTGAATGTCAGGAGGTGGAGACCGCCGCGCCGACCGCCGCGCCGACCGCTGCCGCCGGGGCTGCGGTATCAGCTTCCGATTCAGCCGAAATCGGCACTTCGATGGTGACGATGGTGCCACGCCCAACGCGCGAATCGATGTCGAGGCGCCCGCCGAGGTAGCCGATGCGGGAGTAGAGATTGCGGAGGCCGATGCCGCCGTCGGGCCGGGCCAGGGCGTCGGCCAGATCGAACCCGACGCCGTTGTCTTCGAGCAACACCGTCAGTTCGCGGCCGTGGTGGACGATCTGGAGCGTGATGTCGTCGGCGTGGGCGTGCTTCACGACGTTGGCAATCAGCTCCTGCACCACCCGATACAACACACCCTCGACCAGCGGCGGCAGGCGGCGCTCCAGCCCGATGGCGTCGAGCGTGATGCGGAGGCCCGCCGCCGGCGCGCTGAGCTGCTGCACCAGTTCGCGCACGGCCCCCGCCAGCCCCAGCCGGATGAGCGCGTTGGGCAGCAGTTGGTGCGAGATGGAGCGCACCTCGCGCAGCGAGTCGTCGAGCGACGTGATGGCCGTTCCGAGTAGCTGCCGGGTGTCTGCGGGCGCGGTGGGCACACTCGCCAGTTCGTGCTCGAGGCCGCTGAGATTGAGCTTGGCGGCCGTGAGCAGTTGGCCCACCGATTCGTGCAGATCGGCGCCGATGCGGCGGCGCTCGCGCTCTTCGGCCTCGATGACGGCCGCCGTGGCGGCGCGCTCCTGCTCGGCGCGGGCCTGCGCCAGCGCCACCCGCGCGCGCAGCCGTGTGCGGTTCACGAGGAGCCACCCAATCAGATAGGCGCCCAGCACGGCGCCGAGTGCCATCACCAGTTGAATGGTGCGTTTCCGCACGGTGAGTTGTTCTTCGACGAGGTGCAGGGCATTGAGGCGGGCAGTCTGCTCGGCGCGCTCGGTGTCGTAGCGGGCGCGCATCTCGGCCATTTGGTGGGTTGACTCCGACGTAAACAGCGAGTCGCTGAGGCGGATGAACCGCTCGTATGCCTGCCCGGCGCGCGCGCCTTCGCCCATTCGGGCGTGGAGGCGCGAGAAACGCAACTGAATGTCTTTCAACAAAATGGCGTCGCCGAGCTGCCGGGCGGCGGCGCGGGCGCGGGTCAGGTCGCGCTCGGCGTTGGCGTACTGGCCCAGAAAGGTTTGTATTTCGCCCACCACCAGCAGGTCGGCGGCCTGGCCGTAGAGGTTGCCTTCGCGCTCGTCGAGGGCGAGCGCCTCGCGGAAGTAGCCGTAGGCCGCCGCATAGTGCTTCAGCTCCGCTTCGAGGCCGCCGAGGTTGGTGGGCACCGTCGCGATGGCGTCGGGGCTGCCCGAGCGGCGGGCTTGCGCCAGCGCCTGCTCGTACCAGGGTTGCGCCTCGGCATACTTGCCCTGGTCGAAATACACCGTGCCGATGTTGTTGAGGACGTAGGCGAGGCGGTCGGTGATGTCGGCGGGGTTGGGGCCGTGCGCGATGAGGTCTTCGGCGATGGCGCGCGCCCGGTGGTAACTCGCCAGCGACTGCTCCCACTGGTGCAGGTTTTTGTGGAGCGGCCCGATGTCGTTGTGGGCGCTGATCTGGCCGTGCCGGTTGCCCACCTTCTCGTGAATCCGCAGCGCCCGAAGCTGGTAGCGGAGCGCGGTGGCGAAATCGCCTTCGTCTTTGATGAGCGCCCCGATGTAGCCCCAGCACAATGCCTCCTTGCGCCGCGAGCCGACCTTCCGCGCCAGCCCGATGGTGCGCTCGGTCCAGGCGCGGGCCGAGTCGCGCGAGATACGCCGCCACCCCAGCGCCAGCTTATACAGCGTGTGCATCCGCGCCGAATCGGGCTGGTCGGGGCGCGCGGCATCGCGGCGGAACGAGTCGAAGTAGTGTTGCTTGGCAGGCGGCACTTCGGGCGCCGCGCTCGCCGCCGGCGCGGCACGGAGCAGCAGGCTCGTCGCCACTACAACGAGAAGCGCCCGCGTCGGCAGCAGGCAGCGCGTATAACACCCAGCGAAACAACTCATTGGCAAACGGCAAGATGGCGACATAGCGGTAGCATTGTACCACCGCCGGGCAGCATCAGGCTCCTACGCGCTGCCAACGGCCTATTTCCGGTACCGAGCGCCGAATTTTTCGGCCAGCCCCTGCTGCTTGTTCCGCAGATCGATCCGCCGCCCCTGAATGAAGACCGTCGTGACGGCATTGGTCCGCATATCGAGCAAATCGCCGCGACTCACTACGAACGTAGCCTCCATCGACTCAGGCCGCGCGTTGCTGGTCAGCAGGCCCAACTGCGGCAGCCCCAGAATGAGGGCCGCCCCCCGGGTTACGGTGTGCAGCGCCTGCTCGGGGGTCAGGCCGTAGGCGGCGGCTGTGCCCGCCGTGAAGGCCAGATTGCGGGCGCCGGGGTTTTCCATATCGCCCTCGTAGCTCAGGCAAAACGGAATGCCCGCGTCGAGGAGCTGCTTGGGCAAGCGGAAGGGCGCGTCCACGTCGTCGTCGAGGCGGTGGGGCAGCCGGTGAACGCGCCCCAGTACCACGGCTACCTTGTTGGTTTTCAGAAACTCCAGCACGTGGGCCGCTTCGGCCGCGCCCACCACCACCGGCGCGCCGATGCCGATTCGCTTGGCCCAGCGCACGGCCTCCACGATTTCTTTGGCGCCGTCGGCGTGGAGGTAGAGATTCTGCTTGCCGCTGAGCACGGCGTCGAGGGCGGCCAGGCGCAGGTTGACGGCGGGCGCGGGCGGATTGGTGGCGTACCGCGAACTGTTCGTCCGCGATGCATTGAGTGCTTCGCGGTAGGTCCTGGCATCGGCAAAAAGCTGATCCAGGTCGCGTAGCGCCGCCTCCCGCGCTTTCTGGCGTTTGTCGATGATGGAATCGGGCACGAGGCCGGTGCGCGCCAGATGGCCGGGCCAGTTGAGGTGCAGGCCGTCGTCGGCGCGCACGGCGGCGTCTTCCCAGTTCCAGGCGTCGAGCTGCACGACGCTGCTTTGCCCGCTGATGGTGCCGCCGCGCGGCGTGACCTGCACCGTCAGCACTCCGTTGGTACGGACGGTGGGCGGAATGTCGGAATCGGTGTTGTAGGCAATCAGCGCCCGCACGTTGGGGTTGAACGTGCCGACTTCGCGCTCGTCCACGCTGGCGCGCACGGCGTCGATCTCGGTCAGGCCCAGCGTTGAGTTGGCCAGAATCAGGCCCGGATAGACGTGCTGGCCCGTCACGTCGATGACTTCGGCGCCGGCTGTTTGGTCGGGCGGCAGGGCGGCGGCGGGGCCGACGTACTCGATCCACGACCCCCGGAAGCTCATGGCGCCGTTCTCGATGACGGTGCGGCCGTCGCCGACGTGGACGGTGCCGCCGCGCACCACTACGCGGCGGTCGGGCGCCGGGGCGGGCGCGGGTGTGGGGTTTTGGGCAGTGGCCGCGAGTGGTAGCGCCAGCCCAATGGCCAGGAAGATGCGGCGCGCGCGCGCCGGACGGGTCAGCAGTGGCATCACGCTCAAAGATAGGTCGGGTGTGGCGGCGTGGCCTGCGTGGCGTGGCCGGGTGATGCTCGGTGGCGGCTGAGCCACGTGGCGAGCGCCGTCTCGGCGCCGCGTACCGGCATTGTGAGTGTGTCCAATTAACCCACGCTTGGACTAACACGCGGCGCCGAGACGGCGCTCGCCACGTGGCCCAGCCGCCGTGGCCCAGTGTAGCAATCCCTTCGGGATAGCAAGCCTGGGCTGTGGGACAGAACCCTTTCAGGGTTCACCCAACCGCGTTGATTGCGTATGTTCGGCTACCCCGAAGGGGTTGTGCTCCACAGCCCAGGGTTGCTACGCCAACTGCGTTGCTACCCTGGGCTACACGCAGGTTGCTACGCCAACGCCTGCCGGACCACAGCCACCCCACTCAACGACTCGCATCCCCCTCCCCAGTAGAGCAAAAAAAACCTGACCGCCCAGGCCGTGCACACGTCGGGCACGGAGGCGGTCAGGTAAAACAAATCCGAGTAGTTGCCGGGCCGAAGGCGGCCGACTCCCGTCAGGCCGCATTCGCCGCTCTGAGGCAGCTAAATCGGGCGGTCGCGTTCGCTAAGACCGAACGCAATGTCGGTCTTAGGCCGCCATCACCTGGGTGATGGGTTTCGCAACGGCCCGCAGGCCCGGCAACATTCGACTCGAACTAGACATTTAGTACCTCCTTTCTATTTAGTGAAACATCCGCGGTGCCTCCCGGCATACGCGCCGCAGCACCTTGCTGCCTGGCTGTAAAAGTAAAACGCGCCGCTTAGGTTTCACGCAATCGGAGAAAGTTTCACGAAATTTTTTTCGCTTTCGGCCGCCCCACCCGCTGGCCCGTTCCTTGCCCGGTGCGGCGCCGGCGCCGCACCGGGCACCGCCGATGCGCCAATCGCTTCATTTTCATTCCATTGAATCCTGCACTCACATCAATGCGCCTTCCTCTGCTGCTATCGTTGATTTTTGCGGCCTTGACGTCGCTGTCGGCTGCTGCCCAAAAACTCTCGCCGCTCGGCGTCTGGACCAATGCCGATAAGCAAGCCACCTTCGAAATCTATCAGTGCGGCTCGAAGCTATGCGGTAAAATAGTGACGCTTCGCGAGCCGAACGATGCCAACGGCAAGCCCAAAACCGACTCCGAAAACCCCGACCCGAAGCTCCGCTCGCGCCCGCGCCTCGGAATGGTCTTTATGACCGATTTCGCCTACGACGACGACAATAAATGGGACAACGGCAAAATCTACGACCCTGAGTCGGGCAAGACCTACTCGTGCTATATGAAGATGGAGAGCGCCAACCAGATGGAAGTCAAAGGCTACATCGGTTTCTCGCTAATCGGCCGCTCGCAGATCTGGACGCGGATAAAGTAAGGCCAGTTTTTAAGCTGGTTGCGGTAGCGGCAATGGACCGCGAACCTCCGGTTCGCTCGCGGTTGGGCAAGGCGGTCGGGCAAGGCGGTTAGGGAATGCCAAGTATTTGCGGCCTATCTGCCGTGGGCGAACCGGAGGTTCGCGGTCCATTCTCAGCCGCCGTGCGCTATCTCAACCAGCTTCTTAGTGGTGTGCATTCATCCATTGTACACGCAGGTCCCGTAGGGACCACTATCCGGTAGCACACGACGGACTCGGCAACAAGCTGGTCCCGTAGGGACCCACCATCCCGCATATGCCAAGCCGCAGCGGATGGTGGGTCCCTACGGGACCATGCATTCGCCGATGTTCCGTTTTTTACCGGAAAGTAGCTTCTACGGGGCTGCCGGTGCAACGATTTCGATCGCTGTCTTTGCTTGACATTTATAGCTCGTCCGTCTGCCTCTTACTCCACAGCGGTCAGGCGGTGCGTCTCACCCCGGAAGCTGAACGTTTCGCCGACGCGCCGCCCCACGAGCGCCTGCCCGATGGGCGAGCCGGTGGATACCACCAGCCACGGCGCACCGCCGGCCGGGTTGGGCACGGGGCCGAGCGAGACGGCGAGAAAAAACCGCCCGCCCCGGTCGGTTTCCACCAGCGCGCCCAGGCCGGCTACGGTCGCGCGGGTAGGGTGCTCCTCCAGTCGGCGTAGGGTGGCGAGGCCGGTCAGCGCCTCGTCGAGGCGGCGCGCGAAAAGGTCGCGCTGAATCTGACAGGCTTCGCGGAACGACTCAAATTTATCTTCCATCGCGCCGGAAGCGTCGTTGGCGCTGGCCTGGGCGTCGTCCATCGCGCGGCGCGCGGCGTCGGCCTTTTCCTGTTGGAGGCGACGGCACTCGGCCAACAACGTGAGCTTGGGCGAGGAAGAAGCGGTGGCGGAAGGAGAAATCATTGAGCTGAGCGGACGAGTGCATCGATGCGACCACCAAAATTGGGCAGCCATCGACAGTTCTCTTCTCGCATACGTAAACCATTGCGGGCGGTGCTGGTTGTCCGATACGCCTGCTTCGCGCGACACTCGCCGCCGAGTGCCCGCTTCTTCTCATCCTCTCTGCCCATCGCTCGTGCGCCAGATTCTGAACCGGTGGTGGCGGCGCGGCCCAACGGCCCGGCCAACCTGGCGCCCGTTGCGCGAGGCGCCGGGCCATTGGCGGCAGTTCGTGCGGTGGCGGGCCGCGCGCATTTACCTCAACTGGACCGGACCGTGGTTCGAGGCGTATCACTACCGCCGCGCCGGGCTGCCGGCGCCGTGGCCCGTCGAGCCGCTCGCACCGCCCGAGGGGGGGCCGCCGCGCGGCGTGGCGCTGCTCTACGACGCCCGCATCGGGCCGCGCAATTTCGGCTACCTGTTCACGCTGTTGCGCGAGCGGGTCATCGCGCTCGGCTACCGCGTGGCCCACGCCGACCAGCACCCGTGCCCCGCCGCGCTGCACCCGGCCGATGTGGTCGAGAAAGTGGTGCTCCACCCCCTCCCCGACCCCACGCACGGCGCCCACCCGCTCGACCAACGCTTCGGGCAAGTAACGGTGGACCTCGTGCGACGCGACCGCCAGCCCCTGCTGCTCCGGCTGCTCGCCGCGCCGCTGCCCGAGACGTGCGGCTTCAGCAAAGCGCCGCCGTTCGATGAGCTATTGCGCCGGGTGCTTGGGTGCGACGCCCAGTAGCGCCGCGCCGCTGCCTCAGCGCACCACCTGCACCCAGCCTTTGTAGGTGCGGTCGGAGTATTCGAGGAAATAGTAGTACAGCCCCGCCGCCACGTTGTCGGCAGACCACGTAGCCAGGCGGTCGGGTGAGCTGAACACCTCGCGGCCCCACCGGCTGAAAATCCGCAGGCGCCGGAACTCGGCCCCGCAGGCGGGCTTGAGGCCGGCGGCGGGACTGAAATCGTCGTTGCGGCCGTCGGCGTTGGGCGTCACGACGTTGGGCGGCAGCACCCGGCTCGTGTCGAGCGGCAGCACCGTCACGCGCACCAGCGTATCGACGACCATCGCGCGGCCACAGGCTTCGCCCTGGGTCTGGAGGTGAAGGTCGTAGTCGCCGGGCGGCATCGCGCAGTCCACGTCCCACGTCAGGCGGGTGGTGGCGGTGCGGTCGGCGGTGCGGCGGGGGCAGTCGATACGGGCACCGGCCAGCGGCCCGGTCGCCAGGTCGATGCCGCGCACGGTCACGCGCGTACCGGGGTCGAGGTCGGTGCCGACGAAATCAAACGCCACCTGCTGGCCCGGCCGCACGGTGTAGCCCCCGGCCGTGGCGGCGTCGGCGAAGGTGAGCACGGGCGGCGTGTCGGGGATGGCGCGCGCCTGCACCGTGAGCCACACCGTATCGCGCTGGGGCACGGGACACGCGCGGTCGGCGACGATGAGCGCCAGGCGCAGCTCGGCGCCGTCGCGGCCGAAACAGTCGTCGAAGCACAGCCGGGCCGTGAGCGTATCGCGGCGCCCACCGGGGTTCACGGTGCCGCCGCCCACGCTCAGCGAGGGCAGCACCGTGCCGGGCGCGGCGTCGGGCGCCACCAACTGAAAGGTCAGCCGCGAATTGTTTTCGCGGTCCACAGCATACAGCGTCAGGCAGCGGTCGGCGGGCGCGTCGGGGAGCTGATAGACGGTGCCGGGCACGTACGGCACGGGCGCGCCCGCCGGGCCAGGCTGCGTGAGCGCCAACTCGGGCGCCGCATTGGCCGGGCAATCGAGCACCAGCTCCTGAAACTCGCGGCGCACCTCGCCGATGCGAACGCCGGCGCGGTACTCGGTGCAGCGCACGGCGAATACGAACAGCCCGATTTGATTCGAGGTGAACGCGATTTCGCCGGTGCGCGGGTTGATCGTCAACGGCGCCGGCCCCGCGATTTGTTGCGTCGAATCGAAGCCCGGCATCCAGACGACACGCGGATAGGGCGCCGGCAGCGGCGGCACGGGCCGGTTGTTGAGCGGATCGGAATTGCCCCGTAGCGGCGTCACCATATCGTACACGAGCGAGTCGCCGTCGGGATCGGTGCCACCGAATGCCGTCCGAAACGGCACATTCCGGCACGCGAAATCGCGCACCGGGGCAAACGCCTCGGGCGAGGAGTTGATGAACCGCTGCCCGGCGCGCAGCAGCGGCGGAAACTCCAGGTAGAAGGTCTGCCCGGCCGCTTCGGGCTGCACGATGTTGCTGATGATGTGGTTGCGGCAACAGCGCTCCCACACGACGTAGTAGCCAGTAGGCGAGGTGTACCGGGCGGGGTTCAGGGTGATGTCGCCGACGTACGCGAGCTGGTCGGTCCGCAGCGACGGGTTCTGGCAGGCGGGATCGGTGTAGGCCACCGGCTGCAGCGAGGCCAGGTCGAGCCGCACGGTATCGACCCAGCGCCCGCGGGTGCCTTTCTGGTAGATGGCCAGCGTGGCCGACGGGTCCAGCGCGCCCATACTGCCGTTGACGGCATCGAAGTAGAGCATCAGACCGAACTCGTAGGTGTTGCCGGTCTGGTGTTTCATTCGGAGCTGACCGCCCACGATGTGGGTAGCTGCCGAGGGCAACGCGCTCAGCGCCCACAGAAAAACCACCGGCAGCGCCAGGCGACACAGAAAAGGTATTCGCTCGAACATATAGAGTAGAAACGGCAAGTAACCGGCGCCGACCCCCACACGCCAAGACGGCGGACCGGCGCATCCCGTCACCAACGTTGGGTTGCGGAAAGTTAGTGCGCGGCGGGCGGTGCGCTTCGTCGGCGCCCGCGCCGCGCTCGTCGGCGTAGATTCGCGGAACCTCCCGCCGCTGGGTTGGTCTTCTCCGTCTGATGCACCTCAACCGTTTCCTGCTGGTCGGCGCCGCAGCGTCGGCTTCGGCCCTGGTGGCCCCCGCCCAAACCATTGCGCCGCCGCTGGCCGCGCCGCGTCCGGCGCCCCTTGCATTTCGGGCCGATGGCCCCACGCCCGGCAGCCGGGCGTGTCAGAAGAGCCATTTGGCGAGTCGCGCAGCGGTGGCCGCGTACGCGGCGGCGCGGGTGTCGTCGGCCTCGCGGCGCCACGAACGCCTGATGAACCGCTACGACGTGACGTTCGCGCGGCTCGACCTCGCCCTCGAACGCACCGCCACCACGCTGGGCACCGGCTCCAACGTACTCACGACGGCGCGCAACCGCTCGGCCGCCGCACCGCTCGATTCCATCGGCTTCGAGCTGCACCCGAGCCTGACGCTCGACTCGGTGCAGGTCAACGGGCAGCGGGTGCCGACCACGCGCGTGGCGCGCGCCCTGACCGGCAACGTGGTCGTGCGGCCGGTGGTGCCCGTCGCGTCCGGCGCGGCGTTCAGCTACCAAGTGTGGTACCGGGGAACGCCGACGCCCACCGGCTCGGCGGCCATCGACGGCGGCATCACGTCGCGCAGCTCGCCGTCGTGGGGCAACCGCGTCACCTGGACGCTCTCGCAGCCCAACTCGGCCTACGAGTGGTGGCCCTGCAAACAGACCCTCAGCGACAAGCTCGACTCGGTGGCCGTATGGGTGACGACCAGCGCCGCCAACCGCGCCGGCGCCAACGGGGTGCTCGAAGCCGTGACGCCGCGCCCCGGCAACAAGCTGCGCTACGAGTGGAAATCGCGCTACCCGATTGCCTATTACCTTGTGTCGGTGGCGGTGGCCGAGTACGTCGAGTACACCATTTACGCCCGGCCCGCCGCCCTCAACGGCGACTCGATTCCGGTCGTCAACTACGTGTACGACAACCCGCAGACGCTGCCGTTCTGGCAAGCCGACATCGATGCCACGGTGCCGATGATCGAAGAGTTTTCCGACAAGCTCGGCCTCTACCCGTTCTGGCAGGAAAAATACGGCCACTCGATGGCGCCCCTCGGCGGCGGAATGGAGCACCAGACGATGACCACGCAGGGCACCTTCGAGTTCGACCTGACCGCCCACGAACTGATGCACCAGTGGTTCGGCGACCACGTAACGTGCCGCTCGTGGCGCGACATCTGGCTCAACGAGGGCTTCGCCACGTACGGCGAGTACCTGGCGCTTCAGGCCCTCAGCCCGCCCGACGCGCCCACGTGGCTGGACGCCACCCGCAGCGATGCGTTCGCGCAAGCCACCGGCTCGATTGCCGTGCCCGATACGCTCGACGCCAATCGCATCTTCGAGTACGGCCTTACTTACCAGAAGGCCGCCACCGTGGTGCATATGTTGCGCCACGTTGCCGGGTCGGATTCGGCGTTTTTCGCCTTGCTCCGCGCTTATCAAACCGAGTTTGCGTATTCGACCGCCGTTACCGCTGATTTACAGCGGGTGGCGGAGCAATCGCTCGGCCGCCCGCTGGGGTCGCTGGGGTGGTTTTTCGAGCAGTGGATTGCCGGTGAAGGCTACGCGCGCACCGATGCCGGCTGGAATCAGGTCGGCACTCAGCTGATTGTCGAGAGCAACCAAACCGCTACGGCACCCGCCGCGACGCCCTTCTTTCGGATGCCGCTGGAAGTGCTCGTCACGTACGCGGCCGGAGGCCCGGCGCCGCACCTGTTTCGGGTAGAGCAAACGCAGGCGTCGCAACGCTGGACGCTGCCGCTGCCCGCCGGGGCCACGGTGGCGCGCCTGGAGCTGGACCCGAATCAGTGGAATCTGCTGCAAATCCTGCGGACCCGCCGCAACAACGCCCTGCAACCCACCGGCCTCGCCGCCGACGCCGCAACCGAGCGCCTGAATGTCTTCCCGAACCCCTGCACCGACCGCCTGCACCTATCAGCCATCGCCGAAGCCCGCGCCGCCGACGTGCTCGATTTGAGCGGGCGCGTCATCAGTCGGCAACCGATTGCAAACGGCTCGACCGAGTTGAGCACGGCTGCGCTGGCGCCCGGCACGTACGTGCTGCGCCTCACGACGGATGGTGGGCATACGCGGCAAGTGCGGTTCGTGAGGAAGTAAGGATGGTTCGTTGGAAGTCGGCTCCGCGTTGTTTCCGGCACTAAACGGACAATCTTTATTCGTGGCCCCGGAGGGGCTATCTATCGGTAGTCACGCGTCAGCCCCGAAACCCGGTGGCCCCGGAGGGGCGGCTACCTATCGGTAACTCACGGCGAATTGGAATGAGTTACCAGTAGGTAGTCCCTCCGGGGCCACGATACCACCCCCGCACCCTACTTCCCGAGGCGGAGCTTGCTCGTAGCCGCCACGTTGCCGCGCGCGTCGTAGGTGGCTTCGCCTTCTTCCACCAAATCGCGCAGCAGCTCGGTGGCGTGGGCGTGGTCGCGCGGCTCGAAGTGGAGCAGCAGCAGCCGGGGGTGCTGGGGTGCGGCGCGCAGCTTCTCGCGCAGGGTGGCGCGTAGGGCGGCCGTGCGTTCGGCGTGGGCGCGTTCCTGCTTGCGGGCGAGGCACCAGTCGCAGATGCGGCATTCCTGGTCGTATTCCTCGCCGAAGTAGTCGAGCAGCTCGGCCGTGCGGCAGCGCGTGGGCGGGTGGGCCAGATATCCAATCACCGCTTCGGCCTGCCGGGCGGCGGTGGTGCGGCGGGCGCGCAGCACGGCCGTATCGAGCGGCAGGCGGGCGGCATCGTGGCGCGGCGCGAGCAGCGTGAGGCAGGCGGCGTCGCGGGCAGGTTCGTAGAGCACGACGCCGGTCTGATGCAGGTGCAGCAGCAGCTTGCGCGTCTCGGTAAGCTCCTCGCCGAATGTGTTGGCCACCGTGGCTTCCTGTAGGCGCGTAGGGGCTGCAAATACCTCTGAGCCGTGAACGCGCAGCACCGCCCGCAGTAGCCGGGCCGCCCGCTCGTGGCGCGCCTGATAGTCGTGCAGCGCGGCACCCTGAATCAGAATCTGTAGCCGCGACGGCGTAAAAACGGACTCCGTCAGATCGAGCAGCCCTTGCTGCATCAGCAGGCGCAGGGCGTGGTGCGTGTCGAGCACATCGAGCTTGCGCTTGTGCGCGAAGGCGGGCAAATCGAAGGAGAAGCTCTGCAAGTGCCCGCTGCCGACCGGAATCTGGAAGAAATCGGCCACGGCCTGGTACACGCGCCGGAGCGTGGCCGCGTCGGGGAAGGCGCGCGCGGCGGCGCGCGCGCGGTCAGCGGCGTCGGCCGGGCCGACCAGCACGGTGGCGTAGGCGTACAACTCGTCGCGCCCGGCGCGGCCGGCCTCCTGGTAGTACGCCTCCGGCGACTCGCTCATCTGCCAATGCACCACCAGCCGCACGTTGGGCTTGTCGATGCCCATCCCGAAGGCGTTGGTGGCCACCATCACGCGGGTGGTGCCGACGAGCCAGTCGGCCTGTGCGGCGGCGCGTTGCTGGTGCGTCAGGCCCGCGTGGTAGGCGGCGGCCGAGTGGCCGAGGCGCCGCACGAGGGCGGCCACGTCGTCGGTGAGGCGGCGGGTGGGCACGTACACGATGGCCGTGCCCGGCACCCCGGCCAGCGCGCGGGCGAGTGCGGCGGCTTTGTCGTCGGTGGGCAGCACCGAATACGAAAGATTGGGCCGCGCAAACGAGCGCCGAAACGTGCGCGCGTCGGGCCGAAACCGGAGCTGCTCGCGGATGTCCTGCCGCACCTGCTCGGTGGCGGTGGCCGTTAGTGCCACCACGGGCACCCCGGGCAGCAGGTCGCGCAGCTCGGCGATGCGGCGGTAGGCGGGCCGAAAGTCGTGCCCCCATTGCGAGATGCAATGCGCCTCATCGACGGCAATCAGGCGCACGTCCATTGCCCGCACCCGCGCCCGGAACAGGTCGGTGAGCAGGCGCTCCGGCGAGCAGTACAGAAAGCTGATTTCGCCGGGCCGCAGCGCCAGGTTGTTGAGCGTGGTATCGATCTGCTCGGGCGTCAGGCCCGCGTGTAGCGCCACGGCGCTGATGCCGCGCCGCCGCAGGCCGTCAACCTGGTCCTGAAGAAGCGCGATAAGCGGCGACACCACGATGCACAATCCGCCGCGCAACAGCGCCGGCACCTGAAAGCACACCGACTTGCCGCCGCCCGTGGGCAGCAGCGCCAGCACGTCGTTGCCGGTGGCCACGGCATCCACGATTTCAGCCTGTAGCGGGCGGAAAGCGGCGTGGTGCCAGTGTCGTTGAAGCAGATCGAGGGCGGTGGGCGCGGCAGAACTCATAGCGGCCACGAAGTACGGGCGGCGGCCGATGATGTGGCGGTTGGGCTGTGGCGGCGTCTGTCTCGGATGCCGGTCGAGCGAAGCTTGCTCAGAGGCTGATTGCGGTAGCCGACGGCGGCTGAGAATGGACCGCAACCAAGCTCTGAGGAAACTGCCGTTACAGCAAAACGCCCGACGGCCGTGGGGCCGCCGGGCGTTGCAAGAACAGAATCAGGGAAAAATCTACGCTGCCACGCGCTGCTCGCCTTCGCGCTCGGCGATGGCCTGGCGCAGCTTGTCGATGCTCTGCTGGGCGCGCGTCTCGTCCAGCTTGTTGATGTTGAGCAGCATTTTGGTCTTCTCGGCGCGCGTGATGACCGGGTTGTTGAGCAGACGGATGATTTCCTCCTTCTGCTTGGCGGTGGCGTAGCGCACGTCGGTCGCGTCGTCGGCGGCGGCGGCGACCGGGGCGGTGCTCGTCACCTGCATCATCGGCTGGGCCGGGCGGGCGTCGGCGGCTGCCACGGGCTGGGCGGCCGGGGCGGGAATGGTTTGGTAGTCCATTTCCTCGGCCGGGGTCGGCTCGTAACCGGCGGCGCGAATGATCCACGCCAGGATGTTGCGGTACGCCTTGCCGATGGCGCGGGTCTGCGCCATCGAAGCAATCGCGTATTCGGCGTAGAATTTCTTGCCGTTCTCCTTGTTGGAGCACACCGCGAAGCCGGCGCCAACGGTCTGCTGCGAGCGCAGGTCGAAGAGCGACACGCGCGCCGTGTATTTGATTTCAGCGTCGTGGCTCATATCAATCACCTGCTCGACGATGGGCACAATGCCCAGCCGCGAACCGGCGTATTGCCAGCCTTCGACGTTCACGTATTCCTTGCCCTGCACATTGTGCGTGAGCTTGTTCTCGCGGATGAACTTCGCCAGATCCGTCGCCAGCGAGAGCGTTTCATCGGCGCGGGCGATGTCGTACGACGCCACTTTCGGCGCCTTCACGGCCTTCGCCTCTTTCGTCAGTTGTTCTACTTGAGCTGCCATAACCAATGGGGGTGGTGGGTTGATACGTGTGCTTAACCCGATGGCAGGTGGTTTAGTGCGTTTTTCTCAGATTTTGAGCAAAAGTTTTGTGCTTGATTATCAGACGTTTATTGTGTCAATGAAAAATGTTTTTGCTAAAATAATTGGAATGCCCACAAAATTGTCTCGTGTGTGCGTACGCGCGTGTGCACACGCGAGGCGCCGATGCGGTAGGCTTCGGTGCGGGCATAGCCGTGCAGTGCTCGCGCGGGCCAAGCTGGCGCTTGGTGTTACGTGCTGACTGGTTGGAGAGAGTTGGGGGCTAGGGGGCGCCGTCCGCTGCGGGGATTGGGTTTGCGGGTATGCTTATGAAGCTGTTTAAGTTAGCGCACGGCAGCGACTGGAGCGCGGGGCTCTGGCCCGCGACGGCGGTTAGGCGTGTCGAGCGCGGTGCGCCCAACTGCCGTCGCGGGCCGGAGACCCGCGCTCCAGCCCTCCACGCCGCTAGTTTCAGTAACTGAAACAGCTTCTCAGTGTGCCCGTTCGGCCAGTACGCCGTCTTTCATCACGATGCGGCGGTCGGTCATTGCGGCTAGCTCGTCGTTGTGGGTGACGATAACGAAGGTTTGCTGCATCTCGTCGCGCAGACGGAAGAAGATTTCGTGCAGCTCGCTGGCGTTTTTAGGGTCGAGGTTGCCCGACGGCTCGTCGGCGAACACGATTTTGGGCGAGTTGATGAGCGCCCGGCTCACCGACGTACGCTGCTGCTCGCCGCCCGACATCTCGCTCGGCTTGTGGTGGAGCCGGTGAGCGAGGTTGAGCATCGTGAGCAGGTCGATGGCGCGGTCTTTCACCTGCTTTTCGGGCTTGCCGGCCAGCAGGCCGGGCAGCATCACGTTTTCGAGGGCCGTGAACTCCGGCAACAGGTTGTGAAACTGGAAGATGAAACCCAGATTCTTGTTGCGAAACCGCGCCAGTTCGGCCGATTTCATTTTCCTGACGCTTTTGCCGTCGAAGAGCACATCGCCGGAATCGGGCAAATCAAGCGTACCCAGAATGTGCAGCAGCGTTGATTTGCCGGCGCCCGACGCTCCCACGATACTCACCACCTCGGCGTCGCCGATTTCGACGGTCACGCCGCGCAATACATCAACGGTATCGTAGCTTTTCTTAACGTCAACGGCTTGCAGCACGGCAGGGAGCTTGGAAATGATGGTAGTTGTGCAAAGATGGGGATTGTGAAGGGATTGAGGTAGATTATGGGATTGATCTGGAGATGTGAGGATGTGGAGATGTGAGGATGTGAGAGCACGAATGCAGCCCCGTAGGAGCTACCTTCTGGTAGAACCCGCCACCACCACGGCCCACCTAGTCCCGTAGGGACCCACCATCTGCGGCGGCTTGGCACACGCGGGTGGGTGGGTCCCTCGCCTGGCGCGAGTCTTCCGCGAAGCGGGCGACTCGTGCCTGCCGATGCGCGGAGTCTCCAGACTCCGCCACCCTACCGCCGCCCACAGCTGCACTGAACACAGGTGCGAGTCTGGAGACTCGCAGCATCGGCAGGCACGAGTGACCGGCCTGCGGCCGAACACTCGCACCAGGCGCGTCTTGTCAGGCCCTCACATCTCCACACTCTCACATCTACACACCCTCACATCCTCCCATCCTCCCATCCTCCCATCAATCCCACAATCTCTTTCAATCCCTTCACAATCCCCATCTACCTTTGTGTCCCAATCATTTCGTTTTCCCGCACCCCGGAGTCAGCAATGAATATCCACGAATACCAAGGCAAGGAAATCCTCAAACGCTACGGCGTTCGCATTCAGGAAGGCATCACGGCCGACACCGCCGAGCAGGCCGTCGAGGCCGCCAAGCAGCTCACCGAGCAGACCGGCACCGGCTGGCACGTGATTAAGGCGCAAATTCACGCCGGCGGGCGCGGTAAAGGCGGCGGCGTGAAGCTCGCCAAAAACCTGGAGCAGGTGAAGGAAATCGCCGGCCAGATCATCGGAATGCAACTCGTGACCAAGCAGACCGGCACCGAAGGACGCAAGGTGCATAAGGTGCTCGTGGCGCAGGACGTGTACTACCCCGGCGCCTCGGCCGTGAAAGAGTTTTACGTTTCGATTCTGCTCGACCGCACCACCGGCCGCGACGTCATCGTCACGAGCACCGAGGGCGGGATGGACATCGAGGAAGTGGCCGAAAACCACCCCGACAAAATCAACCGCGAATTCATCGACCCCAGCGTGGGCCTGCGCCCGTTCCAGGCGCGCAAAATCGCGTTTGAGTTGGGTCTCGAAGGCGCCGCGCACAAGGAGATGGTGAGCTTCATCACGAATCTCTACCGGGCGTACGTCGAGACCGACGCGGCGATGTTCGAAATCAATCCGGCCCTGAAAACGTCGGACGACAAGATTCTGGCCGTCGATGCCAAAGTGAGCCTCGACGACAACGCCCTCTACCGCCACAAAGACCTCGCGGCGTTCCGCGACCTCAACGAGGAAGACCCGCTCGAAGTCGAAGCCTCGAACTCGAACCTCAACTACGTCAAGCTCGATGGCAACGTGGGCTGTATGGTGAACGGCGCGGGGCTGGCGATGGCCACGATGGACATCATCAAGCTCTCGGGCGGCGAGCCGGCCAACTTCCTCGACGTGGGCGGCGGCGCCAACGCGCAAACCGTCGAAGCGGGCTTCCGCATCATCCTGAAAGACCCGAACGTGCAGGCCATCCTGATCAACATCTTCGGCGGCATCGTGCGCTGCGACCGCGTGGCCAACGGCGTGGTGGAAGCCTACAAAAACATCGGCGACATTCGTGTGCCCATCATCGTGCGCCTGCAAGGCACCAACGCCGAGGAGGGCGCGCGCATCATCAACGAGTCGGGCCTGAAAGTGCGCTCGGCCGTGGTGCTCAAAGACGCCGCCGAGCTGGTGCGGCAGGCCGTGGCCGAAGCCCGGTAGGGGCGGGCCTTGCGCCCGCCCGCGCACATCACCACCCGCGCAAAAGGCCGCCCCGGACGCTGTTCGGGGCGGCCTTTTGTTGTATCCGGTGCCGGTCGTGTGACTGATTGCGTGACAGGTTATAGTCGTGGATAAAGAGTTTGACGGC
>ERZ1066122.1164-NODE-1164-length-22430-cov-39.599642_pt1 | contig 22430 bp, 16 predicted proteins | sample MGYA00382769_ERZ1066122 | MGnify/ENA primary metagenome ERZ1066122 (study PRJEB33369, sample SAMEA5778352) | biofilm metagenome | biome: Industrial cooling water; feature: Water cooling tower basin; material: Biofilm | place: United Arab Emirates | collected... | reverse complement strand
CCTCTCTCAAGCCCGCTATCCGTTCCCCACATTCGGCTGAACCGGAACGCCGGGCTCCGCCAGGCGGCTGAAGCCGCGGCTGGAACTGCACGAAGCCCGCCTGCGCGGGCTGGTCTGTACCCGGAGCGGTTCAGCCCGCGCAGGCGGGCTTCGGGTCGTCGTAGCCGCGGCTTCAGCCGCCGGGCGCGAGGGCTGCAGAACTGCTAAGAACCCGGTGCTCGCTTCCCTAGTGGGTCAGTTGGCTCGCACAGTGCCGTCGCCGCGCCGCCGGGGGCATGAAGCCCCCGGCAGGCAACCCCTCGCCCTCGCGGGCGAACAGCGAACCGGGTGTCACGCGGGTAGGTCCGCCCGGCAGGGCGGGCCGTGCCTTGCCGGGGGCTTCATGCCCCCGGTGCCGTTCGGCCAGACCCAAGCCAACTGACCCTAGTCGGGCACGGGCGCGCAGGCGGAGAGTGGCGTGCCGCGAACTGGCTCCGCGGCGCGTGGCCCGGTGCTACGCGAGCGGGTCGCTCGGTTCGGCGAGTGTGTGGAGGAATCGCGCCGTGTCGGCGGGTGAGCGGAGATGCGCGTGCGCGGCGGTGGTGGGGGGCAGCTCCTTCGCCACCAGGATGCCCGCGCCGCCCGGGTGGCGAGCCACGGCGAGAAAGGCGTCCTCGTCGGTCGCGTCGTCACCCAGATAGAGAATCGGCGCCAGCGGAGGCGGGGCGAAACGCGCGCGCAGGAACTCCACCGCGCGGCCCTTGTCCCAGGCGACGGACGGGCGCACCTCCACCACCTTCTTCCCCTCCGTGATCCGCAGCCCCGTGCCGGAGTCGACGCTCCGGCGCACCACGCCCCGCACGAACGGCTCGGCAGCGGGAGCAGCCCGCCGATAGTGTACGCTCAGGGTGAGGCCCTTGTCCTCGACCTGCACGCCCTCGACCGACGCGAGCTCGGCCGTGAGCCGGCCGAGCGCACGCTGCAGCGCGGGCCGCGCGGCGTCGGCGGCTGGATGGATCTCCTCGCGGCCGTTCCAGGCGAGTTCCAGGCCATGGTTGCCGGCGTACGCGATCTCCGGGAGCCCGACCAGCGCGCGGACGTCGGCGAGCGCGCGGCCGCTGACCACCGCCAGATGCACCGTGGCGTCGCCGGCCAGCCGCGCGAGCGCGCTGCGCGCGCGCGGCAGCATCCGCGCCGCCTCGGGCCGGCTCGCGATCGGCGCGAGGGTGCCGTCGAAGTCCAGCATCAGCACGATCCGCCGCGCCTCGCGCCAGGCGCGGCGCCACTCGCCCAGCAGGCGGTGTGCGTAGATAGGGTCGCCGGTTCGTTCGGCCAGGCCCGGCGAGCCGTGCGCTGCGCCGGGCGCGAGGTGCGCGCTGCCGGCAGGCAAGCGCGTCACGCCGGTACCGACAGCGGGACCTCGGCTGGCTCCGCCCGGATGGGCTCCGTCCAGCTTCGGCTGCAGGCGCGGCACTGCCAGCCCAGGCTTCGCACGGACCCGCGCGCCCCGCGGCACGCGGCATGGTGGACGTGCCAGGCGATCCGCTTGCTCCCACACTCCGGGCACTGGCCCTGTGGCGGCTGCTCCATACATCCTCCGTCGTCTGGAGTCTCTCGATACGGCGCAGATCAAGACGGCGGCTTCCCGGCCCACCCGCCGCAGTGGCTCGCGCTCACCTCGCCGGTGAGGTGGGCGCCTCGACGGCCGCGGCCGCCCCGCCCTCGGCGAGGGCCTCCGCGCCGAGCGCGGCCAGGAACTCGCGCACCCACGCGTGCACGTCGTAGGTGAGCACGCGCTCGCGCAGCGCGCGCATGCGCTCGCGGCGTTCGGGGGCGGGCATCATCAGCGCGTCATGGTACCGCTCCGCGCTGCCCGTCAGGTCGTACGGGTTCACCGCCACGGCGCCGCCCAGCTCCGCCGCGGCGCCGGCGAACTCGCTCAGCACCAGCACGCCGTCCTCGTCGCTGCGGGTGGCGACGAACTCCTTCGCCACCAGGTTCATGCCGTCCCGCACCGGCGTCACCAGCATCACGTCGGCGGCGCGGTAGAGCGCGAGCAGTTGCGCCTCCGGAATGCTGCGGTAGAGGTAATGCACCGGCGTCCAGTCCGGCGTGCCGAAGTTGCCGTGAATGCGCCCGACGATGGCATCGACCTCCTGACGGAAGGCGCGATAGGCCTCCGCCCGGGTGCGCGACGGAACGGCGACCTGGATCAGCCGCACCCGACCGCGCCACTCCGGACGCCGGTGCAGCAGCTCCTCCAGCGCGAGCAGCCGCCGCGGGATCCCCTTGGTGTAGTCCAGCCGGTCGATGCCGATCAGGAGCTTGCAACTGCCGTCGCCGCGCAGCCCGTGGACCTCGCGCAACACCTCCGGGCTGCTCACCCGCTGGCTGAAGGCGTGCGCATCGACGCTCATCGGGAACACGCCCAGCCGGGCGCGCCGCCCGCCGATGCGGACGTGCTCCTCGCCGCAGCGGATGCCCAGCACCCGCTCGACGGTGGAGACGAAGTGGCGGCGATAGGCCGCGGTGTGGAAGCCGACCAGGTCCGCGCCCAGCATCCCGTGCAGCAGCAGCTCGCGCTGCGGCAGCGTGGTGAAGAGCTCGGAGCTCGGGAAGGGGATGTGCAGGAAGAAGCCGATCCGCGCGCGCGGCAGGCGCTGCCGCAGCAGCGCGGGCAGGAGCAGCAGTTGGTAGTCGTGGACCCAGATGGTGTCGCCCGCTCGGTAGTGCGCGGCCACCGCGTCCGCGAAGCGCGCGTTGACGGCGCCGTATTCCCGCCAGCCGTCCGGCCGCAGCGCGATCCGGTCCGGCAGGTAGTGGAACAGCGGCCAGAGCACTCCGTTGGTGAACCCGTCGTAGAAGAGCTGGACCTCCTGTTCGCTCAGGTCCACGGAGACGGCGTTCAGCGTGGCGAGCCGGGCGGCGAGCTGGGCCTGCCGATCGCGGTCGACCGGCGCGGCGGACCCATGCCAGCCGACCCAGAGGCCGCCGAGGCGCCGATGCGGCGCGCGCAGGCCGCTCGCCAGCCCGCCGCTGCTCGGCCGCACCGACAGCGCCCCGCCATCCTCCTCCACCGTCACCGGCAACCGGGTCGAGACGAGGATCAGCCTACCCATCGCGGGGCTCCTTGTCGCAGCGCAGTCGCGTCGCTTCCATCCGCCACCCCGCCGGCAGCCCGCGCCACGCAGGATTCCTGCCGAATCGGCAGCTACTCGCCTGCCGCGCCCGGCGCCTCCAGACTGCTCCTGCGCTCCCTGCGGGCCGGGCGCGGCGCGCGGAGGTTGCGCGGCGCGGCCGGCGAGCGCAACGTAAGCGGCGTCGAGCAGGCGCAGGTGCGGGTCTCCCGGAGGGCGAGAAGGGTTCCTTACTGCGGAGGCGCTATGGCGACGGTCTTCTTCACCGGGTTCCCGGGGTTCCTGGGCTCCGAGCTGCTGCCGCGCGTGCTGGAGCGGGACACGGGCGTGGAGGCGGTCTGTCTGGTGCAGGCGAAGTTCGCGGAGCTGGCGCGCCGGCGCGCCGGCGAGATCACGGCGCAGCGGCCCGGCCTCGCCGGCCGCGTCCGCATCGTCGAGGGCGACATCACCCAGCCGGGGCTGGGCCTGAGCGATGCCGCCCTGGCGCGCGAGACGGCGGAGGTCTACCACCTCGCCGCCGTCTACGACCTCAGCGTCGCACGCGACCTGGCGATGCGCGTCAACGTGCAGGGCACGCGCCACGTGCTGGAGTTCGCGGCCGGCTGCCCTGGGCTGCGCCGGCTGCAGTACGTGAGCACCTGCTACGTCAGCGGCCGCTATCCCGGTGTCTTCTACGAGGACGACCTGGAGAAGGGGCAGCGCTTCAACAACCACTACGAGGAGACGAAGTACCTCGCGGAGGTCGAGGTGCGCCGGCGCATGCGCGAGGGGATGCCGGCCTCCATCTACCGCCCCGCCATCGTGGTCGGCGACAGCCGCACCGGCGCGACGCAGAAGTACGACGGGCCCTACTACGTCATCCAGTGGCTGCTGCGCCAGCCGGAGGTCGCGGTGCTGCCGGTGGTCGGCAACACGCAGGAGACGGTGCTGAACGTGGTGCCGCGCGACTTCGTCGTGGCGGCGATCGCCTATCTCAGCGCGCACGCCGAGGCCGCGGGCAAGACGTTCCAGCTCGCCGACCCCGAGCCGCTGAGCATCGACGCCATGCTCAAGGCGCTCGGCCGCGCCACCGGCCGCAGAATCGTGCGCGTGCCGCTGCCGCACGCCGTGGCCAAGTGGGCGATCGACCGCGTGCCGGGCGTCTACCCGCTGATGCGCATCCCCTCCAGCGCCCTCGACTACTTCGTGCACCCCACGCGCTACGACACGCGCCACACGCGCGAGGCGCTGCAGGGCAGCGGCCTGGCGCTGCCGCGCTTCGCCGACTACGCCGAGGCGCTCACCTCCTTCGTGCGCGCGCACCCGGAGGTGGAGGCGAAAGCGATGGTGTGAACGGCAGGATTCGGAATTCAGGGGGTAGGCTGCCAGCTACCGGCTGCCTGCTACCGGCGAACCCCAGGTGTTGCCGGTAGCTGGTAGCTGGCAGCCGGCAGCCCAACCCCCTGAATCCCGAATCCTAAACCAGCTCCGCCACCTCGCCGTGGGCCGGCACCCGCACCGTCCAGCCCAGCTCCTCCTCGATGTGCAGCCGCAGCGCGTCGGCGGCCGTCGGCTCGCCGTGGGTGACGAAGGTGCAGCGTGGCGCGCTCCGAAAGCCGCGCAGCCAGCCCAGCGTCTCGGTGTAGTCGGCGTGGACCGACATGTTCTCCAGCACCGCGACCTCGGCGTGCACGGGGACGTAGGCGCCGTGGATCTTCAGCGATTTCGCGCCGCCGAGCAGCGCGGCGCCGCGCGTGCCCGCCGCCTGGTAGCCGACGAGCAGGATGGTGTTGCGCGCGTCGGGCGCCAGCGCCTTCAAGTGGTGCAGCACGCGGCCGCCGGTCGCCATGCCGCTCGCGGAGATGATGACGCGCGGGTAGCGCATGCGGTCGATCTCCTTCGACTCCTCCACCGTGCTGGTGGCGCGCGGCAGGGCGCGCACCGCCTCGGCCTCGCGCGCCGGCAGGCGGTGCTCCTCCGGGTGCGCGTGGAAGACCCGGGTGGCCGCCTCGGCCATCGGGCTATCCAGGAAGACCGGCACGTCGGGGATGCGTCCGGCCTGCTGCAGCCGGTGCAGCAGCACGAGCAGCGCCTGCGTGCGCCCGACGGCGAACGCCGGCACCACCACCGCGCCGCCACGCCGGACGGTGCGCTCGACCACCTCCGCGAGCTGGTCCGCCGGGTCGACCTCGGCGTGCCGCCGGTCGCCATACGTGGACTCGATCACCAGGTAATCCGCGTGCTCCACGCGCTCCGGCGGCGGCATCACCAGGTCGTGCGGGCGGCCGAGATCGCCACTGAAGAGCAGGGTGCGGCCCTCCCCCCGCAGCCCGACCAGCGCCGAGCCGACGATGTGCCCGGAGCGGCGGAAGTGCAGCACCCCGCCGTCCACGTCGAACTCCTCGCCGTAGGGCACGGGGCGCAGCCGCGCCAGCGCGCGCTCGGCGTCTTCGCGCGTGTAGAGCGGCAGCGCCGGCCGGTGCTTCGAGTAGCCGGCGCGGTTGGCGTACTCCGCCTCTTCCTCCTGCAGCCGGGCGCTGTCGGGCAGCAGGATCGCGCAGAGGTCGGCGGTGGCGGGCGTGCAGTAGACGGGGCCGCGGAAGCCCTCGCGCGCCAGCACCGGCAGGTAGCCGCTGTGGTCGATGTGCGCGTGCGAGAGCACCACCGCGTCAATGCTGGCGGGCGCCACCGGGAAGGGCTCGCGGTTGCGCAGGCGCAGGCGCTTGACGCCCTGGAAGAGCCCGCAGTCCACCAGCAGCCGCATCGGCCCGGCGTCGACCAGGTACTTGGAGCCGGTGACCGTTTCGGTGGCGCCGAGAAAGGTGAGCCTCACCCAACCCTCGCAGGCGAAGGTGAACGACGGGACCGCACTGGGCGAGGAACATAGAGTGCGGCACCACGGCCCCGCCACCCCGGCTACCGGCTGCCGGCTACCGGCTGCCGGCTGCCGGCTACCGGCTGCCGGCAACGGCGGCCCTCACCCTATCCCAGCATTGGGCTATGCATCGCCCACATCTGGCTACACCGGAACGCCGGGCTCCTCCAGGCGGCTGAAGCTGCGGCTGGAACGGCACGAAGCCGCCCTGCGGCGGCGGGTCTGTACCCGGAGCGGTTCAGCCCGCGCAGGCGGGCTTTGCGCAGTCGTTGCCGCGGCTGGCGCTGCATCGCTGCGCGATGTACCGGACCACCCAGCCGCCCGGCGCGGCGCTTTCCGCTCCCCTGAACTGGGGGCAATGCATCGCAGACTTGGGAGAGGCGGCCGGGGGTGAGGGCCGCCGTTGCCGGCAGCCGGCAGCCGGCAGCCGGCAGCCGGGGTGGTGTTGCGGCCGCGTGGCCGCTACGGCAGCTCCACCTGCAGGGTAATGCCGATCACCGACTCCAGCGCGTCGCTGAAGTCGTCGTCCAGGGGGACGCGGATCATGATGCCGGGGCGCACGCGCCCGGTGCCCACGTCCACGTTGAGCCCGAGCTGATGAGCGCTGGCCTCGCTGAAGCGGCGGAGGTCCTCGTTGGACACGAGCCAGCGGCCCATCAGCCCGAGGCCGATCCGGCCGCCGCCGGCGTCGTAGGAGCCGAAGAGCCCGTAGTCCAGCAGCGTCGCGTTGTCCTCGTCGCTCTCCGTGGGCAGCACCAACGTCAGCCCGCCGCGCGCGTGCAGCGTAAACGCCGGCGCCAGCGGCCGCTCCAGCACCAGGGCGCCGCTCAACGGCACGATGCGGGGGATGAACGCGTCCGACCGGTTGTAATCGGCGAAGGCGCCGAGGACCTGCGCTGCGTCGTCGCCGTCGTCGGGCGTGAGCGGCAGGCGTGCGCCCAGCTCCACCCGCACCGCGTCGCTCGCCAGCAGCTCCAGCACCAGCAGCGGGTTGCCGAGCGCCGAGCCGCTCTCGTCGCGGAAGGGGCCGCGATCGGCGTCGACGTACGCGAACGGCAGCTCGAAGAGCAGCTTGGCGTGCTCGGTGATCGGCAGCCGGCCGGAGAGGTACCAGGCGCTCGAGAGCGTCGAGACGTCTGCCCGGTCGAAGCGCGGGTGCAGAACCTCCAGCCACAGTCCCTTCTCCGGCGTGGGGTTCATCAGGAACGTCTGTGCCGGGGCGGGCGCGGCGGCCAGGATCGTCGCGAGCGTGGCGCCGAGCAGGGAGAAGCGTCTCTTCGTCATCTGCGGATCGGTGGAGTACGGAAAAGGAAGCGGCGGCACCGCTCCGTCGGGAGCGGCGCCGCCGTTGCCGGGGCAGGTGCCGTGCCGCGCGCCACGCGCTCAGCCGCGCAGCCGCTCGTCGAAGAGGGCACGCACCATCTCGCCGTTCGCGCTGCCGCCGGTGCGCCGCATCACCTGGCCGACGAAGAAGCCCATCAGGCCGGTCTTGCCGGCGCGGTACTCCTCGGCCTTGCCGGCGTTCGCGGCCAGCACCTCATCGACCAGCGGCGCGAGCGCGGCGGTGTCGCTAAGCTGGCGCAGCCCGCGTCGCTCCACGATCGCCGCCGGCTCGCCGCCCTCGCGCGCCAGCTCGGCCAGCACGGTGCGGCCCGCCGCGCTGGAGATGGTGCCGTCCTCCACCAGCCCGATCAGCGCGTGCAGCGCGGGCGCGCCGAAGGCGATCTCCACGAGGCCGCGCTCCTTCAGCTCCGGCTGCAACACGTTGACGATCCAGCTCGCCGCGGCCTTCGCGGGCGCGCCCAGCGCGAGCGTCGCCTCGAAGAGCCGCGCGAACTCCTCCACGCGCGTCAGCCGCTCGGCCTCGTCCTCTCCCAGACCCAGCTCGCGCTGGTAGCGCTCGCGCGCGGCCTGCAGCTCGGGCGAGCGCGCCAGCTCGAACTCCGCGGCTCGCGCCCTCGACGGCGCCTCGTCCGCGCGCGGCTTCTCCGCCTCGCGCGCCGGCTTCGCGGGCGCCGCGGCGGGCTGCGCGCTCTGCTTCGCCCAGGTGTCGCGCAGCGTGACGGTGCGGTTGAAGACCAGCGCGCCCGGCCGCGAGTCCACCGGGTCGCTGCAGAAGTAGCCGACGCGCTCGAATTGGTAGCGGCTGCCGGGCGGGTCGTCGCGCACGAACGGCTCCACCCGCGCGCCGGTCAGCGTCACCAGCGACGCGGGGTTGAGGTAGGCGGTGAACTCCTGCTCGCCGGCCTCGGGGTCCGGCACGCTGAACAGCCGGTCGTAGAGCCGCACCTCGCAGGGCAGCGCGTGCGCCGCCGAGACCCAGTGGATGGTGCCCTTCACCGGCCGCCCGTCGGGCGTGCTGCCGCCGCGCGTGGCGGGGTCGTAGCTGCAGCGCAGCTCCACCACCTCGCCGCGCTCGTCCTTCACCACCTCGTCGCAGCGGATCACGTAGGCGTAGCGCAGCCGCACCTCCGCGCCGGGCGACAGCCGGTGGTAGCCCTTCGGCGGGCTCTCCGCGAAGTCGTCGCGCTCGATGTACAGCTCGCGCCCGAACGGCAGCGCGCGCGAGCCCTGCAGCGGCACGTCGTGCGGGTAGAGCGGCGCCTCCAGCTCCTCCGTCCGCCCCGCGGGGTAGTTGGTGAGCGTGACCTTCAGCGGCCGCAGCACGCAGAGCACGCGCGGCACGCGGCGGTTCAGGTCGTCGCGCACGGCGTACTCGAACTTGCCCAGGTCCACCCGGCTGTTGAACTTCGCCACGCCGATGCGCTCCCAGAAGGCGCGGATCGCCTCGGGCGTCACCCCGCGGCGGCGCAGGCCGGCGAGCGTGGGCATGCGCGGGTCGTCCCAGCCGCGCACGTGCCCGGCCTTCACCAGCGCGAGCAGCTTGCGCTTGCTCATCACCGTGTAGTCCAGGTTGCCGCGCGCGAACTCGTACTGGTGCGGCCGCGCCGGCGTGCCGCCCTGCGCGCGCACGAAGTCCTGCCAGTGCTCCACCACCCAGTCGTAGACGGCGCGGTTGTTGTCGAACTCCAGCGTGCAGAGCGAGTGCGTGACGCCCTCGATCGCGTCTTCCAGCGGGTGCGCGTAGTCGTAGAGCGGGTAGATGCACCACGCGTCGCCGGTGCGGTAGTGCGAGGCGTGACGGATGCGGTAGAGGATCGGGTCGCGCAGCAGCATGTTCGGCGAGGCGAGGGCGATCTTCGCGCGCAGCACGTGCGCGCCATCGGGGAACTCGCCCGCGCGCATGCGCCGGAAGAGGTGCAGGCTCTCCTCGCGGGCGCGCTCGCGGAACGCCGTCGGCCGGCCCGGCTCGGTGACGGTGCCGCGCGCCTCGCGGATCTCCTCCTCGCTGGAGGAATCGACGTACGCCAGCCCCTGCCGGATCAGGAACTCGGCGAAGGCGTACATCTGCTCGAAGTAGTCGGCGGCGTGGTAGAGGTGCTCGCCCCAGTCGTAGCCGAGCCAGCGCACCACGTCGATGATCGACTCGACGTAGTGCACGTCCTCGGTCTCGGGGTTGGTGTCGTCGAAGCGCAGGTGGCAGCGCCCGCCGGTCTCGGCGGCGATGCCGAAGTTGAGCGCGATCGCCTTCGCGTGCCCGATGTGCAGGTAGCCGTTGGGCTCGGGCGGGAAGCGCGTGACGACGCTGTCGTAGCGGCCGGCGCGCAGGTCGTCGGCGACGAGCGCGCGGATGAAGTCGAGCCCGGTCGGCGCCGGCGTCGCCGCGTCAGCAGCGGCCGGGCCGCTCGCGGCGCGAGGTGCAGAACTCGCCACGGTCGTGTTCCAGGTGCGGGTGCGGGAAAGGCGCGGGCCGCGGCGCGCCGCCGTCCTGCGCTCGCGCGTAGGATAGCGCCGCGCGCAGCCGCGTTCAACCGGCCGGCAGACGAACGCGCCGCCGCGGCCTCTGCAGGCCGCGGCGGCGCGTGGCTGGATTGCCCCTCCAGGGCTCGAACCTGGACTTTCCTGATCCAGAGTCAGGCGTGTTGCCAGTTACACCAAGGGGCAGTACCCGGTACGGGAATCGAACCCGTGTTTTAGCCTTGAGAGGGCTATGTCCTAGGCCACTAGACGAACCGGGCTTACAGCAGGTGCTCCCGAGAGGACTCGAACCTCCACGAGCTTACGCCCACTAGATCCTGAATCTAGCGCGTCTACCAATTCCGCCACAGGAGCACATCCGCTCGGACGGCGTGCGCGCTCGCCCGCCTGCGCCGCCCAGGTGCGCCCGGAGAGATTCGAACTCCCGGCCTTCTGATCCGTAGTCAGACGCTCTATCCAGCTGAGCTACGGGCGCACGCGCTTCCCACTTTCACCAGCGCACTGGCAGTGCACCGCGTAGGAATCGAACCTACAACCTTGGGATTAAGAGTCCCCTGCTCTGCCAATTGAGCTAGCGGTGCTCGCAGCGAGCGAGCAAAGATAAACGCGCGGCGGCGCGCGATCAAGCCCCGCGGCGGCGCAGCGAGCGTCATGCTTGCTGAAGCTTTTCGCCCGCCATACCGTATACCGGTCGTCCGGCGTTTCCCCACTCCTCGCACCGCCGCTCGCCCGATGCCCCGCAGATCGCCGTCGCCACCGGTTGACGTTCCCCCCGCCGTCCTCCCCGCCACGGGTGCGGCATCGCAGGTCCCCACGCCGAGCGGCACACCCGGCGCCGCGGACGTCCTCGCGCTGCGGCGGGAGCTCGCCGAGGCCGCGGGCGAGCTGCGGCAGCGCGAGCAGCAGATCGCCGAGATCGAGGCGCTGGCCGGGCTCGGCAGTTGGGAGCAGGTGCTGGCGCCGGAGCTGCCCGCCCAGCCGATCACCTGGTCTGCGGAGCTGGCGCGCATCCATGGGCTGGAGCCCGGCGAGGCGCCCACCACCTTCGAGGCGTTCCTGCCGCTCGTCCACCCGGAGGACCGCGCGCTGGTCGTGGCGCGTACGGCGGCGTTGAGTGCCGCCGGCGAGGGCGGCGACGAGCTGCAGTACCGCGTGCTGCGCCCGGACGGTGAGTTGCGCGTGGTGCGCGCGCGGGCGCGCATCGTGCCCAGCGGCGCCGGCCGGCCCGCGCGCATGATCGGCACCTCGCGCGACGTCACCGAGCGCGTCGCGGCCGAGCGCGCGCTGCGCGAGCGCGAAGCGCAGCTCGCCGAGGCGCAGGAGATCGCCGCGCTCGGCCACTGGGAGTGGGACGTGGTGGCGGACCGCATCGCCTGGTCCGACATGCAGTTCCGGCTGCACGGCGAGGAGCCGCGCGCGCAGGTCACCTACGCCTGGTTCTTCGGCCACGTGCACCCGGACGACCGCGCCTGGATGGCGCCGCTGATGGAGCGCACGCTGCGCAGCGGCGAGCCGTTCGAGTTCTGCTACCGCATCGTTCGCCCGAGCGGCGAGGTCCGTTGGCTGCAGGCGCGTGGGCGCATGGAGATGTCCGCCGCCGGCGAGCCGCTGCGCATGGTGGGCACCTCGCAGGACATCACGGCGCAGCGCCAGGCCGAGGAGGCGCTGCGCGCCGGCGAGGAGCGCTACCGCGCGCTCTTCGAGTTCTCCAACGACGCCATCCTGGTGACCGACCCGGCGAGCGGCGAGGTGGTGGAGGCGAACCGGCGACTGCTGGAGCTGTGCGACGCCACGCTCGCGGAGCTGCGCGCCGACCCGGCGCGCATCCTCTGGAACGGCCCGCCGCCCTACACCCCTGAGGTTGCGACGGACCAGGCCCGCCGCGCTGCCGCCGGCGAGGCCCAGCGCTTCGAGTGGATGACGATCCAGCCGCGCACCGGCGCGGAGATCTGGGGCGAGGTCTCGCTGCAGGGCCTGACGCTGAACGGGCGGGCGCTCTGCCTGGCTGTCATCCGTGACATCCGCGCGCGCCGTCTCGCCGAGCAGGCGCTGCGCGAGAGCGAGGAGAGCTACCGCGCCATCTTCGACTCCTCGAACGACGCGGTCTTCGTGCACGAGCTGCCCTCCGGCCGCGTGCTGGACGCCAACCGTACGGCCTGCGAGATGAACGGCCGCACGCTGGCGGAGCTGCGCGAGGGCGGGCTGGAGCTGATCGGCAGCGGCCCGCCGCCGTTCACGCCCGAGCGCGCGCTGGAGCTCATCCAGAAAGCCGCCGGCGGCGAGGCGCAGCGCTTCGAGTGGTGCACCTACCACGCCGTCACCCGCGAGGAGATGTGGGTGGAGGTCAGCCTGCAGAAGGTGATCATCCGCGAGCAGGAGCGGCTGCTGGCGCTGGTGCGCGACATCCGCGAGCGCAAGCAGCGCGAGAGGGCGCTGCGCGCCAGCGAGGAGGCGTATCGCACCATCTTCGAGAACTCCAGCGAGGGCATCTGGGTGCACGACGCCGCCACCGGCGAGATGGTGGACGTCAACCTGGCGGCCGCCGAGATGTACGGCTACACGCTGCAGGAGATGCGCCGCCTGACGCACGAGGCGCTCAACATGCCCGGCAGCGAGTACACGCCCGAGCGCGTGGCCGAGTACATGGCCTGGGCCGTCGCCGGCGAGACACCGCGCTTCGAGTGGATGGGCCGCCGCAAGGACGGCGGCGCCGTCTGGGCCGAGGTGACGCTGCGGCGCGTCAACGTCGCCGGCCAGGACCGCATCCTCGCCGCCGCGCGCGACATCACCGCTCGCAAAGCCGCCGAGGAAGCACTGCGCCAGAGCGAGGCGAGCTATCGCAACATCTTCGACAGCGCCGCCGCCGGCATCTGGCTGCACGACCTGGAGACGGGCGACTTCCTCGACGTCAATCAGACGGCGTGCGAGATGTACGGCTACAGCGTCGAGGAGCAGAAGCGCGTCGGGCTGGCCGGCATCGCCTGGGGCGAGCCGCCCTACACGGTGGACGACGCCTGGCAGTACGTGCGCCGCGCCATCGCCGGCGAGCCGCAGCGCTTCCCCTGGCGCGGCCGGCACCGCGACGGGCACGAGGTCTGGGCCGAGGTCACCGTCCGCCGCGAGACGATCGGCGGGGTGGACCGCGTGCTCGTTACCGGGCGCAATATCAGCGACCAGAAGAAGGCGGAGGACGCGCTGCGCCGCGCCAACGAGGAGCTGGAGCGCCGCGTCGCCGAGCGCACCGGCGAGCTGGCGATGCTGAACCGGATGCTGGAGCAGGAGATCGAGGAGCACAAGGCCGCGCGCGAGGAACTGCTCACGCGCACCGGCGAGCTGGAGGCGATCTTCCAGACCTTGCCCGACCTCTACTTCCGCCTCGCCGCCGACGGCACCATCCTCGACTACCGCACGGGCAACGCCGCCCTGCTGCTCGTCTCGCCCCAGTTGTTCCTCGGCCGCCGCATGCAGGACGTGCTGCCCGCCGAGGCGCAGGCCGCGCTGCTCGACGGCATGCGCAGCGTCGCGGAGACCGGCGACATGGTGTGCATCGAATACGCTCTGCCGCTGCAGGACGGCGCGCACGACTTCGAGGCGCGGCTCGTCCCCGCCGGGCGCGGCGAGCTGGTGGCGGTGGTGCGCGACATCACCGAGAGCAAGCAGGCCGAGGCGGAGCTGGTGCGGCAGAAGGCGTACTTCGAGCAGATCATCGACAGCGTCGACGCGGGCCTCGCCATCTTCGACGCCACCGGCCGCTACGAGTACGTCAGCCCGCGCGCCATCCCGGACCCGGCGGTGCGCGCCTGGGCCATCGGCAAGACGATCGCCGAGTACGGCGCCTATCGCGGGCTGCCGGCCTCGGTCATCGAGCCGCGCCTGCGCAGCCTGGAGGCGGGCCTCGCCAGCAAGCGCGTCACCGAGTTCGAGCAGGAGATGGAGGGGCCCGGCGGCGACACGCGCACGATGCTGCGCCGGCTGCTGCCGATGCTCGACGAGGCTGGCGAGGTCGTCCGCCTGATCGGCTACAGCGTCGACATCACGGACCGCAAGCGCGCCGAGGCGGCGCTGCGCGAGAGCGAGGAGCGCTTCCGCCGGCTGATCGAGAACGCGTCGGACATCATCACGGTGATGGACGGCTGGGGCACCTACCTCTTCCAGAGCCCGTCGGTGCACCGCGTGCTGGGCTACCGGCCGCAGGAGATGCTGGGGCGCAGCTCGCTGGAGTTCATCCACCCGGACGACGCGGAGGCGGCGCGCGAGGCGGTGCAGCGGGTGCTGAAGCAGCCGGGGGTGGTGCACACCGCGGAGTACCGCTTCCGCCACGCCGACGGCTCGTGGCGCGTGCTGGAGAGCACCGGCCAGCGCCTGAACGGCGAGGCCGGCCGTGCGGAGGTCGTCTTCAACTCGCGCGACGTCACCGAACGCAAGGCCGCCGAGGAGGCACTGCGCCAGGCGACCGCCGCCGCCGAGCGCGCCAACCGCGCCAAGAGCGAGTTCCTCAGCCGCATGAGCCACGAGCTGAGGACGCCGATGAACTCCATCCTCGGCTTCGCGCAACTGCTGGCGCGCGTGGAGCTGGCGCCGGAGCACAAGCGCGGCGTGCAGCACATCCTCAAGGCCGGCCGGCACCTGCTGGCGCTGATCAACGAGGTGCTGGAGATCGCGCGCATCGAGGCCGGCCGCGAGCACTTCTCGCTGGAGCCGGTGTGCATCGGCACCGTGGTGCAGGAGGCGCTGGCGCTGGTGCGCCCGCTGGCCGCGCAGTGGGAGGTGCTGCTGGTGGACGAGACCGGCGCCGCCGGCGCGCGCTACGTGCACGCCGATCGTCAACGGCTGACGCAGGTGCTGCTGAACCTGCTCAGCAATGCGATCAAGTACAACCGCCCCGGCGGCCGGGTGCGGCTGACCTGCGGCGACGGGCGGGACGGGCGCGTGGCGGTGCGCGTGGCCGACACCGGCCGCGGCATCGCGGCCGAGCGGGTGGAGCAGCTCTTCACCCCGTTCGCGCGCCTGGGCGCGGAGCAGAGCGAGGTGGAGGGCACCGGGCTGGGGCTGGCGCTCTCGCAGCGGCTGGCCGAGGCGATGGGCGGCGCGCTCGCGCTGGAGAGCAGCGGCCCCGCCGGCAGCGTCTTTCGGCTGGAGGTCGTCGCCGCGCACGACCCGCTACACGCGCTGGAGGCGAGCGGCGCCGTGCCCGCCGCCCGCGCCGCCCCGCCCGCGCCCGAGCACGCGGCGACGCTGCTCTACGTGGAGGACAACCTCGCCAACCTCAGCCTGGTGGAGACGATCCTGCTCTCGCGCCCCGCCTGGCGCACGGTGCCGGCGCTGCAGGGGCAGCTCGGCATCGAGCTGGCGCGCGAGCATCGCCCCAACCTCATCCTGCTGGACCTGCACCTGCCCGACTTGCCGGGCGAGGAGGTGCTGCGGCGGCTGCGCGGCGACGCGCGCACCGCGCACATCCCGGTGGTCGTCATCAGCGCCGACGCGACGCGCGCGATGATCGAGCGGCTGCGCGAAGCCGGCGCCGACGGCTACCTCACCAAGCCGCTGGACGTGGACGAGTTCCTCGCCACGCTGGAGCGCTTCCTCGCGCCCGCGCCGCCCCGATGACTGCACCCGAGCCCGCCGCACCCACGCTGCTGCTCGTCGACGACGAGCCCGCCAACCTCGACCTGCTGGAGGCGATCCTCGCCGGCGCCGGCTACCGTTCGCTGGTGCGCACCGCCGACCCGCGCGAGGCGCTGGCGCTCTTCGCTGCGCACCGGCCGGACCTGGTGCTGCTCGACCTCCACATGCCGCACCACAGCGGCTTCGAGGTGCTCGGCTGGCTGCGCGCGCGCACCCCGCCGGGCGACTACCTGCCGGTGCTGGTGCTGACCGCGGACGTCACCAGCGAGGCCAAGGAGCGCGCGCTCTCCGCGGGCGCGCGCGACTTCCTCACCAAACCGTTCGACGTGGTGGAGGTGCTGCTGCGCGTGCAGAACCTGCTGGAGACGCGGCGGCTGTACCAGGCGCAGCAGCGCGCGCGCGCCGCCGCCGAAGCCGCGGCGCGGCGCGCCGCGCTGCTGGCCGAGGCCAGCCGCGTGCTCGGCGCCTCGCTCGACGGCTCCACGCTGCTGGCCCAGCTCGCCCGTCGGCTGGTGCCCGACTTCGCGGAGCTGGCCCTGGGCGCCGGGCACGGCGGCGAGGCGCAGCCCGCCGCCTGTGCGCACGCCGACGCCGACACCGAGGCGCGGCTCGCCGCGGCGCTGCGCGACGACTGCGCACTCGCGCGCGCCCTCGGGCGGGCGCTCTGCCGCGGCGCGGGTGGCCTCGTGCCGCCGGAGGTCGCGCGGCGCTTCCTGCGGCGGCACGCCGCGGCGCTCGCCACCACGACGCTGCTGCCCGGCTCGCTGCTGTGGGTGCCGCTGGCGTCCGCGCGCGGCGCGCAGGGCGGCCTGCTGCTGGGCCGCGGGCCGCGGCAGGCGCCGTTCGATGCGAACGACCTGGCCTTCGCGCGCGAGCTGGGGCGGCGCGCCGGGGCGGCGCTGGAGAACGCATGCCTCTTCGCCAGCGCGCAGCAGGCGGTGCTCGCGCGCGAGCAGGTGCTCTCCGTCGTCGCGCACGACCTGCGCAACCCGCTCGCCTCGCTGAGCATGGGCGCCGAGATGCTGTTGCACCTGCTGCCGCCGCGGGGCAAGAGCTTCGAGCGCGAGACGCTCACCACCATGCTCGACGCCGCCGCACGCATGCAGCGCCTGATCGCCGACCTGCTGGAGGTCGCGCGGCTGGAGCAGGGCACGCTCACCCTGGAGCTGCGCGACGGCTCGCTCGCGGACGTGCTCGCCGAAGCCGCCCGCAGCTTCCGCCCGCTCGCCGAAGCCCGGCAGATCCGGCTGGAGGTGCAGACCGCGGCCGGGCTGCCCACACTGCGGCTGGACGCGGCGCGCGTGCTGCAGGTGCTCTCCAATCTGCTGGGCAACGCGCTGAAGCACACGGAGCCGGGCGGGCGGGTGCGGCTCGCGGCGGCGCTCGCGGGCGAGCGCGTGCGCGTCTCCGTGGCGGACACCGGCTGCGGCATCGCACCGGAGCAAGTGCCGCACGTCTTCCGCCCGTTCTGGCAGGCGAGCGCGGGCGACCGGCGCGGCGTGGGGCTGGGGCTCTGCATCGCGCGCGGGCTGGTGGAGGCGCACGGCGGCGAGCTCTGGGTGGAAAGCGAGCCCGGCCGCGGCGCCACCTTCCACTTCACGCTACCGCTGCGGGCGGCGGGGGCGCGCGGCGCCCCGCTCACCGTGGTCTCCGCACGGGTCGGCTGACCCATGCGGCCGCGCCGCGCCCGCGCATCTTTGCGCAGCGTCGTGCGAGCGCCGCTCTCCACCCCACCTGCGAGCGACCGATGAAGCGGATTCTCGTCGTCGAAGACACGCCCGAGATCGCCCAGACCGTCCTGCGCAACCTGGAGATGGACGGCTACGACACCGTGCTCGCCAGCAAGGCCGCCCAGGCGCTGGCGCTCGCCGCCAGCGAGAAGCCCGACCTGGTGGTGCTCGACCTCGGCCTGCCCGACCGCGACGGCTACTACGTGCTCAGCCAGTTCCGCGAGCGCGGGCACCTCTTCCCGGTGATGATCCTTTCCGCGCGCAACCTGGAGGCGGACAAGGTGCAGGGCTTCCGCCTCGGCGCCGACGACTACGTCACCAAGCCGTTCGGCAGCCTGGAGATGCTGGCGCGCGTCGCCGCGCTGCTGCGCCGCGCCGCGCGCAGCGCACCGGCCCCCGCGCAGCCGGCGCCCCGGCCCAGCCTCGGCGACGAGGAGCTGAGCGCGCGCTACGGCCTGACCAAGCGCCAGATCGCGGTCGCGCGCCTGCTCGCCCGCGGCTACAGCAACGCAGAGATCGCGGCGCAGCTCTCGGTCAGCTACTTCACCGCGCGCAACCACACCGAGCAGGTGCTCTCGAAGCTGGGCGTCGGCGCGCGCGCCGCGGTCGGCGCGGTGCTCTTCGGGCAGGAGTGATCGGGATTGCGGAGTGCGGAGTGCGGATCGAACGGCGCCGAGGGCCGGCTAGGGAGCGGCCGAATCGGGGGCGAGGGCGCCGCCGAGCGGCAGCGGCACCTCGCCGGGGCGCCAGTCACGGCCGAGGACGACCGTCACCTCCAGGTAGAGCGAGGTGTCGGGCTGCGAGCGGACGCGGGCGATGCGTAGCGCGGCGGCGACCTCGCGCGCCTGGTCCGGCCGGCCCGCGCGGGCGAGCACGACGGAGGAATCGCCCGCCGGCGCGCGCGCGTTCCCGAAGTAGACGACGTCGAAGCCGCGGCCGCGCAGCTCCTGCGTGGCCAGGCGCGCCAGCCCGGCGCGCCCGGCACCGTTGAGCACCTCCACCCGCACGCGCTCGCCGCGCCGCACCCTCGCCGCCGCCCCGCCGCGCGCCTCGCCCGCCGGCTCGGCGCGCAGCCCCCAGACGAGCGAGCCCGCCAGCACCGCGACTGCCGCAAGCGTCGCCAGCAGCCCCACCGTCTGCATCCGCTTCACGCCGCCTCCGCCACCAGCGCGCTCCAGAACGCCGCCGTCTCCGGGCGGATCGGCTTGCGCTCCTGCAGCAGGTGCTGGATGCGCGCGGCAACCACGTCCTGCAGCACGCTGCCGATCTCCTGCGGCATGCGCGCGCGCAGCGTCGCGCGCCAGCCGGGCAGGAAGCCGCGGCCGGGCTCCAGGAAGTCCGCCAGGTAGAGCGACTGGCCGAGCAGCCCGAAGCCGGGGTGGCCGATGGTGTGGTAGCCGACGGCGATGCACAGCTCGGTGTCGGCGTGCGGGCGCAGCCGCTCCATCACGGCGGGGCCGTGCAGCAGCGGGCCGGGCACGGCGCGGTACTCGGCCGGCAGCTCGGCGCGCAGCTCATCGGGGTCCGCGTCGCGCAGCGCGTCGTGCAGCCAGCCGGCGGCGCGCCAGCGCGTGCGCTCGCGCTCGTCCAGGCCGGCGCGCAGCGCCCACTCGTCCAGCAGCGCGACCACGCGCGCGATGTGCTCGCGCCGCGGCGCGCCCGCCGCCGCCCACCGCGGGAGCCGGCCGGCGGCGGCGTCGAGCAGGATCGGGGAGAGCGGCTCGTCGGCCTGGGTCCGAGCCTCAGTCGTAGCCACGACGCACGTACGGCTCGAGGATGGCGCGATTGCGGATGGAGGTGTGCGAGACGTAATTCCAGCCCTTCAGCTCCACGCCGCTGCCGATCCAACTGTCGACGATGCGGCAGCCGGGGCCGATCACCGTCTCCTGCCCGACCGTCGTCTGGCCCTCCAGCATCACCCCCGGGTAGAGGATCGTGTCGCGGCCGACGCGCACGTCCACATCCACCAGTACGCTCTGTGGCAGCAGCACGCTGGCGCCGTTCTCCATCAGCCGCCGCACCAGCCGGTCGCGCGTCAGGGCGACGGCGCCGGCGAACGCCACGCGGTCGCGCACGACGAAGCCGTCGGGCGCGGCCGCGCGGCACACCTCCGCCGGCAGCCGCCCGGCGAGCCCCGCGAGGTCGTCGGCGGCGTGGAGCAGCGCCAGCCGCTCGGGCGGCAGCCACACGGCCACCGGCAGCCCGTCGGCGCCCAAGAGCGCGAGCGGCTCCGCGGAGGCGGTCAGGTGCGGGAGGTCGGCGTGCAGGGTGGGCGCGGCGGCATCGACGAGCAGCAGCGCGGGCGGCGCGCCGCCGCTCGCGCCCAGCGCGGCGAGCAGCGGCGCCAGGTCGCCGTCCACCTGCGCGGCGACCGGCAGGTCGGCGAAGAGGTCGGCGCGCAGCTCCGCGTTCGTCACCACGTGGAGCCGCGGCGGCGGCGGGTCGTGCGCGGCCAGCGCGGAGAGCGTATGCCAGTACAGCGGCCGGCCGGCCATCGGGTGCAGGTAGGTCGGCAGGCGCGAATCCATCGCGTCGGCGCCGGCGGGCGCAGTGGCGAGCGCTACCCCGATCCAGGCGGTCATCCCGCTTCAGCAGCCCTGCGCCCGCAGGTGGTCGCGCGCGATGCGGTTCTGCTCGTCGACGAACAGGAAGACCGGTCGGTAGCTCTCCAGCTCGGCCTCGCTGTAGTGCGCGTAGCTGATCACGATCACCTTGTCGCCCGGGTGCGCCAGCCGCGCCGCCGCGCCGTTCAGGCAGATCTCGCCCGCGTTCGGCGTGCCGGGGATGACGTACGTCTCCAGCCGCGCGCCGTTGTTGAGGTTGACGACGTGCACCTGCTCGTAGGGCAGCAGGTCCGCCGCCTCCATCAGCACCGGGTCGATGGTGATGGAGCCGACGTAGTTCAGGTCCGCGCCGGTCACCGTCGCCCGGTGGATCTTGGACTTGCACATGATGCGGGTCATAGCGGCAGCGCCCCTTCGCCGGCGGGAAACACCGTGTTGTCGATCAATCGCGTCGTGCCCACCCGAGCGGCCACGGCGCAGACCGCGCCGGGCACCAGCCGCCTCAGCGGCTCCAGCGTCGCCGCGTCCACCAGCTCCACGTACTCGACTTCCACCCCGGCCTCGGCCAGGCGCGTGCGCACGGCGCTGCGCACGGCCTCGGCGTCCGTCTCGCCCGCTGCAAAAAGCGCTCTTCCGCGGGCCAGCGCCTGCGAGAGCGCGCGCGCCTGCACGCGCTGCTCGGGCGTGAGGTAGCGGTTGCGCGAGCTCATCGCCAGCCCGTCGGGCTCGCGCACCGTCGGCGCGACGTCCAGCGCGACCGGCAGGTCCAGGCCGCGCACCATGCGGCCGATCAGCGCCGCCTGCTGGAAGTCCTTCTGCCCGAAGACGGCCACGTCGGGCGAGAAGATGCCGAAGAGCTTGGCGACGACGGTGAGTACGCCACGGAAGTGGCCCGGGCGCGCGCGCCCACAGAGCGCCTCGGCGCCTTGTTCCGGCACCACGGCCACCCGGGGCGCGCCGTCCGGGTACATCTCGGCCGCGCCGGGCGCGAAGAGCAGGTCCGCGCCGGCGCCGGCCGCCAGCTCGGCGTCGCGCGCCAGGTCGCGCGGGTAGCGCTCCAGGTCCTCGCCGGGGCCGAACTGCAGCGGGTTGACGAAGAGCGAGACGCCGACCCAGCCGGCCTGCTCGCGGGCGCGGCGCACCAGCGAGAGGTGACCTTCGTGCAGGTAGCCCATGGTGGGCACCAGCGCGATGCGCGCGCCGCGCGCCCGCGCCGCCGCCACCGCGGCGCGCACCTCGGCCTTCGTGTGGACGATCTGCATGCCGCTCGCTCAGGCGAAGGTGTGCTCCGCCGCCGGGTACTCGCCGGCCTTCACCGCCCGGACGTAGTCGCCCAGCCCCTGCGCCGCCTGCTCGCCCAGCTCGGCGAAGCGCCGCAGGAAGCGCGGTTGGAAGCCGGGGTTCAGCCCCAGCATGTCGTGCAGCACCAGGATCTGCCCGTCGCACCCCACGCCCGCGCCGATGCCGACGGTGGGGATGGCGAGCTGCGCCGTGACCTCGGCGGCCAGCGCGCCGGGCACCAGCTCCAGCACCAGCGAGAAGGCGCCGGCGTCCTGCACCGCGCGCGCCTCGTCCAGCAGCCGCTGGCGGCCGCCTTCGTCGCGGCCCTGCACGCGCGCGCCGCCGAGCGCGTGCACCGACTGCGGCGTGAAGCCCAGGTGCGCCATCACCGGGATGCCGACGCGCGCCAGCGCGCCGATCGTCTGCGCGATCTCCGGCGCGCCGCCCTCCAGCTTGACCGCCGCGGCGCCCGTCTCCTTGAGCACCCGGCCGGCGTTGCGCAGCGCGTCCTCGCGCGAGACCTGATAGCTGAGGAACGGCAGGTCCACCACCACCAGCGCGCGCTGCACGCCGCGGCGCACGGCGCGCGCGTGGTAGATCATCTCGTCGAGCGTGACGGGCAGCGTGGAGTCGAGGCCCTGCACCACGTGGGCGAGCGAGTCGCCGATGAGGACGAGATCGGTGCCGGCCGCGTCCACCAGGCGGGCGAAGAGGTAGTCGTACGCGGTCAGCGCGGCGATGCGCTCGCCGCGCCGCTTCATCTCCTGCAGGTCGAGGACGGACACACTCCGACCCTTCGAGCCGCTCTGCGTGGACATGGCCGCTGGAGTCGCGCGCCGGAGCCGGCGCCGGCAGACGTGCGTCGCCCGGTGCGGCCCAGGCTGGGCCGCACCGGGCGCGTTGACGAGGCGGAAAGCTAATCCCATCTTCGGGGGGTGTCAAACACGATCCGCTACGACGCGCTCCTCGTCCGCTACCTCGCCCGCGAGCTGCACACCGTGCTCCGCGGGCGAGGCTGTGCTTTCGCGCCGCTCTTCCTCAGCGGGCGTGCCGCGCTGCTGCCGCTGGACGGCGGCGAGGCGCTGCACGCGGAGCTGCACCCCGCGCGCGGCTGGCTGCGCCTGGTGCGCACGCCCGCCGCGCCGGCCGCCCTCGCGCCGGAGGCGCGCGTGCTCGCCGTCGAAGCGCCGCCCGACGAGCGGCTGCTGCGCCTGACGCTGGAGGGCGGCAGCCGCTTCCAGCCGCAGCGGCGCACGCTGGTGCTGGAGCTGCACGGCAACCAGTGGAACGCGCTGCTGCTCGACGAGGAGGAGCGCATCGTCTCGCTGCTCTGGGCGCGCGGCGCGGGCGAGCGCCTGCTGCGCGCCGGCGCCGCCTACCGGCCGCCGTCTCCGCAGCCGCGGCTCGGCGCCGGGCCCGCAGCGCGCGACGAGCTGTGGGC
>ERZ1066122.1158-NODE-1158-length-22581-cov-9.791485_pt1 | contig 22581 bp, 17 predicted proteins | sample MGYA00382769_ERZ1066122 | MGnify/ENA primary metagenome ERZ1066122 (study PRJEB33369, sample SAMEA5778352) | biofilm metagenome | biome: Industrial cooling water; feature: Water cooling tower basin; material: Biofilm | place: United Arab Emirates | collected... | reverse complement strand
CATGCGCACCGGACCATCGGTGCGATCCAGCGGGGCCTTGACGGCGGCGACCGGCGCCGGGGCCAGATCGCCATCCACCGGTTCGGCTTCCGGCTCCTCCTCTTCGGGGCCTTCCGCGTCTTCGGCGCTGTCCTCGTTCTCGACGACGTTGATGCCCATCTCGTTGATCGCGGACATGATGTCCTCGATCTGCTCGCTGGTCATCTGGTCCTGCGGCAGGGCCTCGTTGATCTCGTCATAGGTGATGTAGCCGCGCTTCTTCGCCTTTGCGATCAGCTTCTTGATATTGGCTTCGTTGAGATCGATGAGCGGGGCATCGCCATCGCCCTTGGCGTCGGCGGCTTCATTGGCACCTGCTTTGGCCATCCGGTTCCCAGTCCTTCGTCAGGGGCGGCCTTCGCCGCCCGGTTTGTGGCGCATAACGTAACACAGCCCGCCCACCGGATCGCTTGACCGGGCGGGGCAGGCTGAAGCTGCGCACATATTATACCGCAGCTCTTAGCCTTCCCGGCGCGATTCCGCCAGCTTCATCATCGCCGCATCCAGCGCCTCGATGTCCTGGCGCAACGATTGCTGGGCTTCGTAATCCTCGTCTGACAGGCTGGCCTGGAAGCGCAGGGTGGTTTCGGCGAGCGCCTGCACCAGCCCGGCGCGCGCCGTCACCTGTGCCAGGGCCATGGCAAAATCCGCGTCCGCAACCGCTACCGGCGCTTGGGCCTGCGTGAACGACAGCGCCAGCCGGTTGGCCTGCCGCACGCGGGCGGCAACGCCGTCCAGCCCGGCCTGCTGCAGATGGGGATCAAGATCGCCGGCTGCAAGGTCTGGCTGGACCGCCACCCGGTCGAGCAGCAGGGCCAGCAGGGCGGCCTCGTCCGGATCGGCAGGGCGCATAGCCGCCAGTGCATCGCCATGGGCATCGGCAAGGGCCGGCCGCAGCAGCAGCCCGGCCAGCACTGCACCCAGCAGCGGATCGCGCGCCTGCGCCACCATCTCTTTCAGCGCCGGCGAGGCGCCTGGCGTGGGCGGCTGCCATTTCTGCCCCGGCTTTCTTGGCTGCCAAGCCGGCCGCTCGGGCCGCGCCATGAAGGCGGCCTCGAAGCGGCGGCTGAACTCGGCCTGATACAGCGATTTGACGTCCGGATCGGCGATGCTGGCCGCCGCCTCCCGCAGCCGCGCCCGTGCCTGCGCGCGGCGTTCCGGTGTCGCCGTCTCCAGCCCGGCCGTCTCGCTGGCCCAGACATGATCGATCAGCGGCACTGCACCGGCCAGCACTGCTTCGAACGCCTTGGCGCCGCCGGTGCGGCAGATATCGTCCGGGTCCTGGCCGGCGGGCAGGGTGGCGATCCGCAACGACTTGCCGGGCTTCAACAGCGGCAGCGCCCGCATGGCCGCGCGGGTGGCAGCGCGGCCACCGGCGGCATCGCCGTCGAAGCACAGCATCGGCTCGTCCACCAGCCGCCAGGCCAGTTGCAGCTGGGTTTCGGTCATAGCGGTCCCCAGCGGCGCCACCGCCTCGGCGATGCCAGCCTGCGCCAGGCCGATCACGTCCATATAGCCTTCCACCACGATCAGGCGATTGGCCTTCCTTGCCGCCGGCCCGGCGAGATCGAGATTGTAGAGCAGCCGCCCCTTGTCGAAGAGCGGGCCATCGGCGCTGTTGAGATATTTGGGCTGCACATCGCCCAGCGCCCGGCCGCCAAAGCCCACCACCCGCCCGCGACGGTCGCGGATCGGGAACATCAGTCGGCCACGAAAACGGTCGAATGTTTCGCCCTCGTCGGATCGGCCGATCAGCCCGGCTTCCAGCAGCTTGTCGGCGGTCGCATCCTTCAGATGGCCGCGCAGGGCGGTGCGGCTGTCGAGCGCGAAGCCCAGCGCGAATTGACTCACGGTGGCCCGCGTCACCCCGCGCCGTTCAAGATAGGCGCGCGCGGAGGCGCCAGCGTCGCCGGCCAGTTGGGCCTGGAACCACTGCGCCGCCCGTGCCGTCAGATCGGCCAGGCCGTCCGCCACCTCGGCCTTCGCCTTCGCCTCGGGGGAGGGGGCCGGCACCTCCAGCCCGGCTTCGGCCGCCAGTTGCTTCACCGCCTCCATGAACGGCAGGCCCATGTTGTCGGTCATGAAGCGGATCACGTCGCCGTGCGCGCCGCAGCCGAAGCAATGATAGAAGCCCTTGTCGTCGTTGACGTAGAAGCTGGGTGTCTTCTCGTTGTGGAAGGGGCAGCAGCCCTTCATCTCGCGCCCGGCGCGCGTGAGCTTCACGCGCCGGCCCACCACGCCCGAGACGGGAACGCGGGCGCGCAGCTCGTCGAGGAAGGCGGGCGACAGGCTCAGGAGAGAGCCGCCTTCACCAGCCCGCTGGCCTTCGACATGTCGAGCTTGCCGGCCAGCCGCTCCTTCACCGCCGCCATCACCCGGCCCATGTCCTTCACCGATGTTGCGCCCAGTTCGGCCACGATGGCGCGGATCGCCTCGGCCGCCTCGGCCTCGTCCATCTGCTTGGGCAGGAAGCTCTCGATCACCGCCAGCTCGGCGCGCTCGGCCTCGGCCAGTTCGGCGCGGCCGCCCTTGTCGTACATCTCGATCGATTCGCGGCGCTGCTTGGCCATCTTCATCAGCACATCGGCCACCACCACATCATCATCGGCCGGGGCGGTGCCGGTGCGCAGCTCGATGTCCTTGTTCTTCAGCGCCGCCGAAATCAGTCGCAGCGCCCCCAGGCGGGCGGTGTCGCGGGCCTTCATCGCCTCGGTGGTGGCGGCCTTGATGGTGTCGCGGAGCATGTTTTTCCTCATGCGTTGAATATCGTGTTGCGCTTGGGCAGCAGATAGCGTCTTGAGCCGCGAAAGAACAGATTGACGGGCAGCGCCGGCCCGCTTAAGCGCCCGGCCGTTTGCCCGCCAGACAAAAGGAATCAGCCATCATGGCCGTCGCCAAAGCGCCCGTCCAACCCAAAGGCGCAACTGGCGTTCTTGTGCTGGCCGATGGCAGCGTGATCTGGGGGCACGGCTTCGGCGCCGAAGGCGTTGCGGTGGGGGAGGTGTGCTTCAACACCGCCATGACCGGATATCAGGAAGTGATGAGCGATCCCAGCTATGCCGGGCAGATCATCACCTTCACCTTCCCGCACATCGGCAATGTCGGCGCCAACAACGAGGATATCGAATCGCCGAACCCGCACGCGCTGGGCTGCGTGGTGCGCGAGCCCGTCACGCCGGCCGCCAATTTCCGCTCGAGCAAGCGCTTTGACGACTGGATGAAGGCCTGGGGGCGCATTGGCCTCTCCGGCGTCGACACCCGCGCGCTGACCAAGCGGATCCGTGAAAATGGTGCGCCCAACGGCGTGATCGCCCATAACAAGGCCGGCCAGTTCGACATCAACAAGCTGCTGAGCCAGGCCAAGGCGTGGCCGGGGCTGGAGGGGATGGACCTCGCCTCCGTGATCAGCGCCACCCAGAATTACACGTGGGATGATGGCCTTTGGACGCTGCAGGGCGGCTATGCGGTGCACAGCGCCAACGCCAATGGCCCGCACGTGGTCGCCATCGATTATGGCATGAAGCGCAACATCCTGCGCAATCTGGTCGCCGCCGGTGCGCGCGTCACGGTCGTGCCGGCGACGGCGACCTTTGACGAGATCATGGCATTGAAGCCCGCCGGCATCTTCCTGTCCAACGGCCCCGGCGATCCTGCCGCCACCGGCATCCATGCGGTGCCGACCATCCAGAAGATCCTGAATGCCGGCCTGCCGCTGTTCGGCATCTGCCTTGGCCACCAGTTGCTCGGCCTCGCCGTGGGTGCGAAGACCGTGAAGATGACGCAGGGCCACCGCGGCGCCAACCATCCGGTGAAGCGGCTGGAGGATGGCCGGGTGGAAATCACCAGCATGAACCACGGCTTTGCCGTCGACACCGACACGCTGCCCGCCAACGCGAAGCCCACCCACATCTCGCTGTTCGATGGCTCGCTGTGCGGCCTGGAACTCACCGACCGGCCAGCGTTCAGCGTGCAATATCACCCCGAAGCCAGCCCCGGGCCCCAGGACAGCCAGTATCTGTTCGAGAAGTTCGTCGGGGGGCTGAAGTGACCTCGTTGGGAGAGGAGCCATTCACCTCTCCCCGCCGGGGAGAGGTCGACTCGCCGAAGGCGGCGGGAGAGGGGCCTTCTCAATCCGTCATGAATGATGTCGAGCCCCTCTCCCGGGCCGGCGCTGCGCGCCGTCTCTCGGCCTCCCCCCGGCGGGGGGAGGTGACTGCTGACCGAGCCAAGGCGATGCGCCGCGAGATGACTCCGCCGGAAGCACGGCTTTGGAGTATACTGCGTGCCGGACGGCTGAACGGCTGGAAGTTCAGCCGGCAGGTACCCATCGGGCCCTTTATTGCTGACTTTGTAGCCCGCCGTGAGAGGTTCATCGTTGAAGTCGACGGTCAGTCGCATCAGCAAACCTATGGTCATGACACGCGGCGCGATGCCTGGCTGATCGGTCAAGGCTACCAAATCCTGCGGATCGCCGCCGCCGACGTGCTGACCCAAATCGACGGCGTCGCCTCCACCATAGACAATGCGCTGACCACACACACAGCCCGGAACGCCTGATGCCCAAACGCACCGACATCCAGTCCATCCTCATCATCGGCGCCGGCCCGATCATCATCGGCCAGGCCTGCGAGTTCGATTATTCGGGCACGCAGGCGGTGAAGGCGCTGAAGGGGGAGGGCTATCGCATCATCCTGGTCAACTCCAACCCGGCGACGATCATGACCGATCCGGAGCTGGCGGACGCGACCTATGTGGAGCCGATCACGCCGGAGATCGTCGCCAAGATCATCGCCAAGGAGCGCCCGGACGCGGTGCTGCCCACCATGGGCGGCCAGACGGCGCTCAACACCGCGCTCGCCCTGCACCGCGATGGCACGCTGGAGAAATATGGCGTGCAGCTGATCGGTGCGGATGCCGAGGCCATCGACAAGGCGGAGGACCGACTGAAGTTCCGCGACGCGATGGACAAGATCGGGCTCGAATCCCCGCGCAGCCGCATCGCCCACACGGTGGAAGAAGCGCTGGCGGCGCTGGAATTCGTTGGCCTGCCCTCGATCATCCGGCCGAGCTTCACCATGGGCGGCACCGGCGGCGGCATCGCCTATAACCGCGAGGAGTTCATCCGCATCGTCACCGGCGGGCTGGATGCCAGCCCCACCACCGAGGTGCTGGTGGAGGAAAGCGTGCTGGGCTGGAAGGAGTATGAGATGGAGGTCGTGCGGGACAAGCACGACAACGCCATCATCATCTGCTCGATCGAGAATATCGATCCGATGGGCGTACACACCGGGGACAGCATCACCATTGCGCCTGCACTGACGCTGACCGACAAGGAATATCAGATCATGCGCAACGCCAGCATCGCGGTGTTGCGGGAAATCGGCGTGGAAACAGGCGGTTCCAACGTGCAGTTCGCGGTCAATCCGAAGGATGGCCGCCTGGTGGTCATCGAGATGAACCCGCGTGTTTCGCGCTCCTCGGCGCTGGCATCGAAGGCCACCGGCTTCCCGATCGCCAAGGTCGCGGCATTGCTGGCGGTGGGCTATACGCTCGACGAGATTACGAACGACATCACTGGCGCGACCCCGGCCAGTTTTGAACCCACCATCGACTATATCGTCACCAAGATCCCGCGCTTTGCTTTCGAGAAGTTCAAGGGCTCGGAAGCGCTGCTCGGCACCGCCATGAAGAGCGTGGGCGAGGTGATGGCCATCGGCCGCAACTGGCAGGAAAGCGTGCAGAAGGCGCTGCGTGGCCTCGAAACCGGCCTGATCGGCTTTGACGAGGTCGAGCATCTGCAGGGCGCCACCATCGAGGAGATCGAGGCGGCGCTGAGCCGGCCGACGCCCGATCGCCTGCTGGTCGCCGCCGACGCGCTGCGCGCCGGCATGAGCGTCGAGCGCATTCACCAGATCGCCAAGTTCGAGCCCTGGTTCCTGCGCCAGATGCAGGAGCTGGTGGAGGTGGAGGCCGACGTGAAGGCAAACGGCCTGCCCACGGACGCCCAGGGCTTCCGGCGCCTGAAGGCCATGGGCTTTTCCGATGCACGGCTGGCGACGCTGGCGGGCACCACGGAAGCGGATGTCGCCCGCGCCCGCCGCGCGCTGAACGTGCGCCCGGTGTTCAAGCGCATCGACACCTGCGCCGGCGAGTTCGCGGCCAAGACACCCTACATGTATTCAAGCTACGAAGCCCCCAGCTTCGGCGAGCCCGATTGCGAAAGCCAGCCGACCGCCGCGCAGAAGATCGTCATCCTGGGCGGCGGGCCCAACCGCATCGGCCAGGGCATCGAGTTCGACTATTGCTGCTGCCATGCCTGCTTCGCGCTCGACGAGGCCGGCTATGAGACGATCATGGTCAACTGCAACCCGGAGACCGTCTCGACCGACTATGACACGTCGGACCGGCTCTATTTCGAGCCGCTGACCGCCGAGGACGTGCTCGAAATCCTCCACACGGAAGCGAAGAATGGCGAGCTGGTCGGCGTGGTGGTGCAGCTGGGCGGTCAGACGCCGCTGAAGCTCGCCGCCGCGCTGCAGGATGCCGGCATTCCGATCCTGGGCACCAGCCCGGACAGCATCGACCTCGCCGAAGACCGCGAGCGTTTTGCCGCGCTCATCAACCAGCTGGGCCTGAAGCAGCCGGACAATGGCATCGCCCGCAGCGCCGAGGAAGCCGTGCGGGTGGCCGAGAGCATCGGCTATCCGGTGCTGATGCGCCCTTCCTATGTGCTGGGCGGCCGCGCCATGGAGATCGTCGACACCCGCGCCCAGCTGGAAACCTATATCCGCGAGGCCGTGGTGGTGTCGGGCACGTCGCCGGTGCTGATCGACCGTTACCTCCGCGACGCCATCGAGGTGGACGTTGATGCGGTGGCCGATGGCGAGACGGTGCATGTCGCCGGCGTGCTCCAGCATATCGAGGAAGCCGGCGTCCATTCCGGCGACAGCGCCTGCACGCTGCCGCCCTACAGCCTGCCCGCCGACATCATTGCCGAGATCGAGCGGCAGACCGCGGTGCTGGCCCATGCGCTCAAGGTGAAGGGCTTGATGAACGTGCAGTTCGCCGTGAAGGATGGCGAAGTGTATCTCATCGAGGTCAACCCGCGCGCCAGCCGCACCGTGCCGTTCACCGCCAAGGCGACCGGCATTCCGGTGGCCAAGATCGCGGCGCGCGTGATGGCCGGGGAGCGCCTGGCCAGCTTCGACCTTTCGCCGCGCAACGTGGGCACCCATATCGCCGTGAAGGAAGCGGTGTTCCCCTTCGCGCGCTTCCCCGGCGTGGATCCGGTGCTTGGCCCCGAAATGAAGTCCACCGGCGAAGTGATGGGCATCGATACGGATTTTGCCATCGCCTTTGCCAAGAGCCAGCTCGCAGCCTTCACCAGGCTGCCCGATACGGGCGCGGTGTTCATCAGCGTGAAGGACAGCGACAAGCCGCAGATCCTGGGTGCCGCGCGCGACCTTGTGGGCCTGGGCTTCAGCCTGGTGGCGACCAGCGGCACGGCCGAGGCGCTGGAGGCCGCCGGTATCGCAGTCACCCGGGTCAACAAGGTGGCCGAAGGGCGGCCGCACATCGTCGATCGCATCAAGGATGGCGAAATCGCGCTGATCTTCAACACCACCGAAGGCCTGCAGTCGCTGAAGGACAGCCAGTCCATCCGCGCCTCTGCCCTCTATGGCCGGGTGCCCTATTACACCACGGCGCCGGCCAGCCGGGCCGCAGTGGCGGCAATTGCCGCGCTCAGGCGGCATGATCTTGAAGTGAGGCCGCTTCAATCCTATCATCACCAACCCTGACGGGTTTCTTGCCCGCAGTTTCGCCCCTGGCGGCCAGTCCTGGCCTTCAGGGGCAAATCATTGAGACGACGATCAGAAAGTGCGTGAGATCATGGCGACGGTTGACAAGGTGCCGATGCTGCCGACCGGGCATGAAGCCCTGCTGGCCCAGCTGCGGCGCCTGAAGGAAGTGGAACGGCCGGCGGTGGTGGAAGCCATCGAGGAGGCGCGCGCCCATGGCGATCTGTCGGAGAACGCCGAATATCACGCCGCCAAGGAGCGCCAGGGCCAGATCGAGGCCCAGGTGATCGAGCTGGAAGACATGCTGGCACGCGCCGTCGTCATCGATCCGAAGACGCTCTCGGGCGACAAGGTGATGTTCGGCGCCACCGTGCACCTGCTCGACGAAGCCGATCGGCAGATCAAGTACCAGATCGTCGGCCAGCATGAGGCCAATGCCCGCGAAGGGCGGATCAGCTTTTCCTCGCCGCTCGGCAAGGCACTGATCGGTCGCCGTATCGATGACGAGGTGGAGGTGCACACCCCGTCGGGCGACAAATATTACCAGATCGAGCGCATTGAGTTCATCTGATCCCCTCTTGGTGGGCGGCGACAGCGCGCCGCCGCAAACCAGCATGGCCGATCCACCGCAGGTGACCCGCGCGCTGGTGCTGGTCAACGCCATCATCGCCATCCTGATGGGGTTGGCGGGCGAGCAGATCCGGCAGATCCTGGTGTTCTGGGGCGGCCTGGTGCCGCTGCGACTGACGCTCGCGCTTGATGGCCAGATGGCGCTGGGCAGCGCCGTCTCCACCCTGTTCGGCCACATGTTCCTGCACGGCGGTGCGCTCCACATCGTCATGAACATGGTGATGCTGCTGGCCATCGGCCGCCTGCTGGAGCCGGTGCTGGGCAGTGGCCGCTTCCTGCTGCTCTATCTGCTGTCGGGCCTCGCCGGCGGCCTCGCCGAATGGGCCTGGGCGCCGATGAGCACGGTGCCGGCGGTGGGGGCTTCAGGGGCGATTTCCGGGCTGGTGGCGGCCCAGGCCATGCTGTTCGGCCAATCGAAGCGCAGCCCGCTGGTGCAGGCGCTGGGACTGGCGGTGGCCTGGGTGGCGCTGCAGGTGCTGGCCGGGGCGGCGCTGGCCGGTCCGGGCCTGCGGATCGCCATCATGGCACACATCGGCGGCTTCATCGCCGGGCTGGTGCTGGCGCGGCCGCTGGCCCGGGCGGTGCTGCGGGGCGGTTAGTCGACAGGCACGCCCGGGCGTGAAAGCGCCGTGCGGATCACGAAGCTGGTCTTCACGCTTTCCACGTTCGGCGCCGGGGTCAGCTGGCTGGTCAGGAACTTCTGGAATTCCTGCAGATCGTGGGCGACGACCTTCAGGATGAAGTCGATCTCGCCATTGAGCATATGGCATTCGCGCACCTGGGGCAGGGTGGCGCAATGTTCCTCGAAGGCCTTCAGATCGGCTTCGGCCTGGCTCTTCAGGCTGACCATGGCGAACACGGTGATGCCATAGCCCAGCGCCACCGGATCGAGATCGGCGTGATAGCCAAGGATGGTGCCGTTTTCCTCCAGCGCCCGCACCCGCCGCAGGCAGGGCGGCGCAGTGAGGCCGGCGCGGGTGGCCAGATCGACATTGGTGATGCGCCCTTCGGCCTGCAGATGCCGCAGGATCACGCGATCGATATCGTCGATCGGCAGGCGCGAGCGATGTACCAACGGAAACTCCCCATCCCAAATCCCGCATTCCTGATAACATTGTTTCACGGATGCGCAAGATGCGGCTTGGCAAGCGGGTGATTTGGGCAAGCTTGCGTTGCCCACTGGAATTGGCCGCGATTTGCCTTAAGTCAGGCCGCACATCGGCCGGCCGCTGCCGGCAAGCAGGAGATTCGTGTCCATGTCCCGTCATGCCAGGGTGCTGATCATCGGTTCCGGTCCGGCCGGCTACACCGCGGCCGTCTATGCCGCCCGCGCCATGCTGAACCCGGTGCTGCTGCAGGGCCTGCAACCGGGCGGCCAGCTGACCATCACCACCGAAGTGGAGAACTGGCCGGGCGAAACGATGGTGATGGGCCCCGATCTGATGGTGAAGATGGAAGCCCAGGCTGCCCACGTCGGCACCGAGATCATCACCGACATCGTGACCAAGGTTGATCTGTCGCAGCGCCCCTTCGTGCTGGAAACCGACAGCGGCCAGGGCTGGACCGCCGACACGCTCGTCATCGCCACCGGCGCCCAGGCGCGCTGGCTCGGCCTGCCCAGCGAGACGAAGTTCCGTGGTTTCGGCGTGTCCGCCTGCGCCACTTGCGATGGCTTCTTCTTCCGCGGCAAGGAGGTCGTGGTGGTCGGCGGCGGCAACACCGCCGTGGAAGAGGCAATGTTCCTCACCAAGTTCGCCTCCAGGGTGCATCTCGTCCATCGCCGCGGTGAGCTGCGTGCCGACAAGACCAACCAGGCCCGGCTGCTCGAAAATCCCAAGGTGGTGATGCACTGGCACAGCGAAGTGGCCGAAGTGCACGGGGCAGATGCGCCGCTCAAGGTGGAGGGCGTCACCCTGCAGGACACCCGTGATGGCAGCGCGCGGCACCTTGCCGCCGATGGCCTGTTCGTCGCCATCGGCCATGTGCCGGCCACCCGGCTCTTCACCGGCCAGTTGCGGATGGACGAGGAAGGCTACATCATCACCGCGCCCGACAGCACGGCGACCAGCGTGCCGGGCGTGTTCGCCGCCGGCGACGTGAAGGACAAGCTGTACAGGCAGGCCGTCACCGCGGCCGGCATGGGCTGCATGGCGGCGCTGGAGGCGGAGCGGTTCCTGGCGCACGGCTGAGCAGGGAAGGGGGAGGGGTGCAGGCTGGCATCAACCTTGATTGGGAAAAGCTGCGGCTGTTCGACACCGTGGCCGAAGCCGGCAGCTTCACCGAGGCCGCGCGCCGCCTGCACATGAGCCAGCCGGCGCTGTCCCGCCAGATCGCCGCGCTGGAGGAAAGCCTGGGCGCCAAGCTGTTCCATCGCCATGCGCGCGGCCTCGCCATGACGCACGAGGGCGAGCAGCTGCGCAGCGCCACCGCCGACATGCACGAGCGCATCGACAGGGCGGCGCAGGCCATCGATGCCAGCCGCGACCGGCCGACCGGCGCCATCCGCCTGACCACCACCGTCTCCTTCGGCTCCACCTGGCTGGCCCGCCAGCTGGGCGATTTCCTCGATCTCTATCCCGATATCAGCGTCCACCTGATGCTGGGCGATGCCGATCTCGATCTTGCCAAGCGCGAGGCCGATGTGGCCATCCGCTTCCACCGGCCGTTCCAGAGCGAGTTGATGCAGCGACCGCTGGCCGGCATCCGCCACCATCTGGTGGCCAGCCCCGAGTATCTGGCCCGCCACGGCGAGCCGCGCACGGTTGCCGATCTCGATCACCACCGGCTGATTGCCTATGGCGATGCCGCGCCCGACTATCTGAAGGGCATCAACTGGATTTTGGAGCTGGGCCACGAAGGCAGTCCACGCGCTGCGGCGCTGACCATCAACAACAGCCATGGCGTGCTGCAGGCGGTGGAATCCGGTGCCGGCATCGCGGCGCTGCCCTCCTATCTGATCCGTTTTTCCGGCAAGGTGAAGGTGGTGCTGCCGCAGGTGGAAGGGCCGGTGTTCCGCACCTTCTTCACCTATCCGTCCGAACTGCGGCGGTCCCTGCGGATCGCCGCGCTGCGCGATTTCCTGGTGGAACGGATGACGAGCGCGGCGCTCGACATCTGAGGCTCAGTTGCCGGCATATGTCCGGACAAATGCTGCGGCGGGCTGCCGCAGTGTTTTCCGTTCGATCGAATTATGGTTTGCGCACAACTGGTTGCATCTGGCGCCTCGGTCCAGCCATGCGTCCAGTGCATGGCTGGTGCGCGTCATGGTGCAGTGCAAAATAAGCCCCCTCTGCTCTATATGAAGCTGGTCGCCGCGATATGCGGCAACGCCGGGCCTGCTGCTTCCTCCCCTCCCTTGCAGGCGCCCGGCCGGACTGGCCCGCCCTCTCCCTCCCCCTTTGCGGGCAGGCCAGCCGACCCGCCAGCGCCTCTCCCCCCGGCGCGCGGGTCACGATCAAGGGCCGGACGCATTCCCCCCGCGTCCGGCCCTTTTTTCGATCCCGCATTGCCCTTGCGGCAGTGTGCTGCCCTTCCCATCTCACCCAACATTGGCTAACCGCTTGAGCGCCGGTCGGGCCTGTAGCTCAACGGTTAGAGCTGGCCGCTCATAACGGCTAGGTTGGGGGTTCGAATCCCTCCGGGCCCACCGGTGTTGAGGAGGAATTGTTCTGGGCGTTGCGGCAGACGAGGCGACAGCGGACAAGAAGCCGCGCGCCAACTGGAAAAGCTGGATCGGCGCCCTGCTCGGCCTTGTCGTGCTGGGGCTGGCGGCCTGGGGCCTGAAGAAGATCTCGGGCCAGGTGACGCTGGCCGACGTGATGGCCGAAATCCATGCCACGCCCACGCACCTGATCGTGGCGGCGGCGGTCTCCACCTTCTTCTCCTATGTCGTGCTGGTCGGCTATGACTGGTTCGCGGTGCGGCACCTGGGCTACAACCATATCCGCCTGCCCACGCTGGCGGCGGCCAGCTTCTCCAGCTTCACGATGAGCCACACACTGGGCCTCACCGTGCTCACCGGCGGCACCGTGCGCTACCGCATCTACACGCGCGAAGGCGTGACGCCCGTCGATATCGCGATGATCATCCTGTTGTGCGGCTGGACCTTCTGGCTGGGCATCATCTTCGTGGCCGGTGTCGGCCTGATCGTCTCGCCAACGCTGGCCCAGCCGATCCGTGAATGGGTGCCACCGCAGCTGGAAGAGTTCACCGGCGCGCTGCTGCTGGCCGGGGTTGTGCTCTACACGCTGCTCGCCACCTTCTGGCGCGGCGATTTCCGCATCTGGCGCTATCGCTTCGCGCTGCCCACCGGCAAGGAAACCCTGCAGCAGATTGCCATCGGCACCGTCGATCTGGCGCTGGCGGGCGGGGCGCTCTACATCCTGCTGCTGCCGGTCGGCGGCATCCCCGATCTGCTCACCTTCCTGGTGATCTATGCCGTCGCCATGGTGACCGGCGCGCTCGCCCATGCGCCGGGCGGGCTGGGGGTGTTCGAGCTCGTCATCGTGGGCCTGATGCCGGATGCCGACAAGGCCGGCGTGCTGGCGGCCGTGGCGCTGTTCCGGCTGCTCTATACCTTCATCCCGTTCGTGCTGGGCGCCGCCCTGATCGCGGTGCTGGAGGTGCGCGCGCTCAGGCAAGCCAGGGCTGCGGCGAACGGGGCTGCTGCTCATCCAGACGGCGCTGCAGCTTCGCCCGCCAATAGCCACTGAGGCCGGGTAGGGCGGCCAGTTCCGCCAGCTCCTCGATGCGCCCGGCCTTGCCGGCGGCAATCGGCGTGAAGCGGCTGATCGGCCAGGCCGGATTGGGCCGCTCGATCACGTCATGCGCATCGCCCGGCGCGATGTGGCCGGGTTCCAGTACCCTGAGATACCAGCCGCAGCGGCCCGATCGCGTCATCGCCTTCACCACCCGCGCAGTGCCGAGCACGGCGGCGAAGGTGGAGCAGGGCTCGCGGATCTGGGCCACCTGCAGCGTGGCCGTTCCGCAGCGAATCACGTCGCCCAGGTGCACGCTGGCTTCATCAAGGCCGTCGACCACCAGATTCTCGCCCATGGCGCCCGGCCCCAGCCGATCGGCCAGCGCCGGAAACTCGGCCTGCCAGCCGGCATAGCCCGACAACGGATATGCATAGATGGCCTTTTCCGGTCCGCCGTGGACGCGCCGATTGCCGACCTGATCGCCATCGAGCCCCAGTTCGCCGACCGCCACCGGTCCGGCCACCGGCTGGCGGTGATAGGCAGACGCGTGCACCAGCCCGGCGATGGCCTGCGGTGTGCCGATGCGCAGCTGCGCGATTATGCCACTTGCGATCATCGCCCATTGCCCTGACACTGCAGCCCTTGTTCCACAAGACGAAAGGAGGTGATCCAGTGTCTCATTGCTTCATCAACGGCGCGAAGGCGCTGGTGGCCACGGATGGGATCGTGGCGCGCTGACACCAGACACCGGCCTTTTGTGACCGGATGACAATGCGAAGGGGCTGCCGGGCAACCGGCGGCCCCTTCTTCATGGCGCCAGCAGCGCCGCCGCCTTCTGGACGGTGAACCAGCCACCCCAGGCCAGCGGCCCCAGCACGGCACTCCAGGCGGCGAGGCGCAGGCCCCAGCGGGCGGGGGCGACTGCGTGCGATTGCGCCATGCGCGCAGGGGCCGGGGCGCCATCGCTTACCCACAAGGCAGCGTCCACCGGCTTCACCAGCGATGCCGCCAGCAGGCCGATCAGCAGCAGGCCGGCCAGCATCAGGAAGATCGGGCCATAGGCATCGGCGCGGGCCACACCGGCGGCCAGCCGGGCATCGCGCACATAGGCGACCAGCAGCGGACCCAGCACCCCGGCGGTGGACCAGGCGGTGAGCAGTCGGCCATGGATGGCGCCCACCTCCCGCGTGCCGAACAGATCAGCGAGCCACGCCGGCACCGCCGCAAAGCCGCCGCCATACATGGAGGCAATCAGCGCGAAGCAGGCAAGGAACAGCGGCAGCGCCACCGGGCCAGGCAGGGCGAGGCCATAACAGGCAGCCGCGAGCGCCAGGATCAGCAGGAACAGAAGCTTGCGTCCGATGCGGTCTGACAGGGACGACCAGGCGAAGCGCCCGGCGATGTTGAACAGGCTGATCAGCCCCACGAAGGCCGCGCCAACGGCGGCTGCGGCGGCCTTCTGCGGCTCATCGAATGCCTCGAACGCGGTGCCGGGTGCGCCGACGAGGGCGCCACCGAAGATTTCCTGCACCATTGGCGAGGCCAGGCCGATGATGCCGATGGATGCCGACACGTTGAGCAGCAGCACGCACCAGACAAGGGCGAACTGCGGCGTGCGCCAGGCCCGGGCCAGTGGCACGAACCGGCCACCGGCAACCACCTCTGCCTTGCCCGGCGGTGCCCAGCCCGGCGCCGGCAAGCGAAAGCCGAGCGCACCAGCCAGCATGAACAGGGCATAGAGGCCGGCCAGCACCAGCATGGCCGGGGCAGCACCCACTTCGTGCGGGCCGGCAAAGGCCGCCATCAGCCGATCGGCCAACGGGCTGCCCACCATGGCGCCGCCGCCAAAGCCCATGATCGCCATGCCGGTGGCCAGACCGCGCCGATCCGGGAACCATTTCAAAAGGGTGGAAACCGGTGTGATATAGCCGATGCCAAGGCCGATGCCGCCGATCACACCAGCGCCCAGCCACAGCAGCCACAGCTGGTGCAGCGCCACGCCGGCCGCGCCCACGGCCATGCCGCCGCACCAGCAGGCCGCCGCCACCAGGCCCGACAGGCGCGGGCCGACCCGTTCCACCCAGGCGCCGAACAGCGCCGCCGAAGCGCCCAGCACCACGAAGAACAATGTGTAGACCCAGACAAGATCGCTCACCCGCCAGTCGCAGGCGGTGCTGGTCAGCGCATCGGCAAGGCTGGGGCAGGCCGGCGCGCCCAGCGCGTGGCTCAGCGGCAGCCAGAACACCGAGAAGCCATAGGCCATGCCGATGCACAGATGGATGGCGAGCGCGCAGGGCGGCACCAGCCAGCGGTCAAAACCCGGCTCTGCGGTGATGCGCGTGCGTGACAGGAAGGCTGACATGCGGCTGCTGCTGCCCGTTGCCGGGCCGCCGGTCAATCGCAGCGACGACGCACAAGCAAGCAGATACTCCCCATGCTTGCATGGGGAGGGGGACCACGCGTCACGCGTGGTGGAGGGGGGTGGCGGAGGGGGAGTCCGCCCGCCCCTCCGTCGCCTTCGGCGCCACCTCCCCATTCCGAGAATGGGGAGGACCTGCTCAAACTAGCGCCCCTTCCATTCCGGCTTGCGCTTCTGCGCGAAGGCCAGCGGGCCTTCCTTCAGATCCTCGCTGCGGAACAGCGCCTGCACCGCCGGATAGCGGCCCTGGCCTTCATAGGCGGCGCGCAGCGACGGCTCTTCCAGCCCCTTGAGCACGGCCTGCTTGGAGGCGCGCAAGGAGAGCGGCGAAAGTTCGCACATGGCGGCCGCCAGCGCCTTCGCGCGCGTCAGCAGATCGGCCGCCGGCACCACTTCGGCCACGAAGCCGAGGTCCCTGCCTTCGGCGGCCGATACAGTGCGGGCGGTAAGGATCATCGCCATGGCGCGGGAGACACCGATGGCGCGCGGCAGCCGGTGCAGGCCGCCGGCCAGCGCGGCCAGGCCCACCTTGGGCTCGGGCAGGGCGAAGCTGGCGGTTTCGGCGGCGATGATCATGTCGGCGGCCAGCGCCACTTCGAAGCCGCCGCCCATGGCCACCCCGTTCACCGCCGCGATCACCGGCTTGTCGAGGTCCCAGCGGCTGGTGAGCCCGCCAAAGCCGGACGGCGGCACGGTCACGGCGTTGCCTTCGGCCTGCCACCTGAGATCGTTGCCGGCGCTGAACGCGCGGTCCCCGGCGCCGGTGATGATGGCCACCCACAGATCGGGGTTGGCGGCGAAATCGTTGAACACCGCGTCAAGCTCGGCATTGGCCGGCGGATGCAGTGCGTTCATGCGTTCGGGCCGGTTGATGGTCACCAGCAGCACGCGGCCTTCGGTTGCAACCGTCACATGTTCATAGGCCATGGCACATCCTCCCTCTGCCGGGCGTTGTGCCATGCCTGGATTAAGGGGGCGGCCTGATGAAAGGATGGGGCCGCAACGCAAGAGGGCCCGGCCGTTTGCCTGGCCGGGCCCTCCTGTGACGAGACTGTGCCCAAGGCCACCACCAGCGCCGGCCAGGGCCAATGCCCCCATCTGCCCTGGCCGGCGCGCGCAGCCAGACCCGAAGGCCGGCGCGCCGCGGTGGAGACCCTGCCGCGATGTTGCCACCGCAGCCATTCTCCCCGAACCCAATGCGGTTGCCCGCCCGTGTCCGATGGCAGGTGATATGCCAAAACAAGGGCCGAGTCAGGCGGTTGCCGGGCGGTGGAAGTGATGAAATGCAAAACTGTTGCAGGGCGGCAACAGTGCGGGCGGCGGCGGCCTGTTGCGGTGCGGTGCAGCCATGCTAAGGCCCCGTTCACATCAGCCCTGAAAGAGCCAATATCGTGCGCCTGTCCCGCTATTTCATGCCTGTCCTCAAGGAAACGCCCGGTGAGGCGCAGGTGATTTCCCACCAGCTGATGCTGCGCGCCGCCATGATCCGGCAGACGGCGGCCGGCATCTATGCCTGGCTGCCGCTGGGCAAGCGGGTGCTCGCCAACATCGAGCGGATCGTGAGGCTGGAACAGGACCGCGCCGGCGCCATCGAGGTGCTGATGCCCACCATCCAGTCGGCCGATCTGTGGCGCCAGTCCGGCCGTTATGATGCCTATGGCCCGGAAATGCTGCGCATCACCGATCGCCACGACCGCGAGATGCTGTTCAGCCCGACGGCCGAGGAATTGTTCACCGCCATCTTCCAGAATGGCGCGAAAAGCTATCGCGACCTGCCGCGCAACCTCTACCAGATCCAGTGGAAGTTCCGCGACGAGGTGCGCCCGCGCTTTGGTGTGCTCAGGGGCCGCGAGTTCCTGATGAAGGACGCTTACAGCTTCGATCTCGATTTCGCCGGCGCCCGCCACAGCTACAACCGCATGTTCATCGCCTATATGCGCACCTTCGCGGCGATGGGCCTCAACGCCATCCCGATGCAGGCCGATACCGGCCCGATCGGCGGCGACCTCTCCCACGAGTTCATCGTGCTGGCGCCGACCGGCGAGAGCGATGTCTTCTATCACGAGAACTGGCTGCGCCCACGCGATACCGATGGCGTGAACGCCGATGATGCCGCAGCGCTCGCAGCCTTCATCGATGGGCTCAATGCCGATTATGCCGCCACCGATGAAAAGCGCGACCTTGCCGCCGAGGCCGCCTGCGGCGCCGCGCTGAAGCAATCGAAGGGCATCGAGGTCGGCCAGGTCTTCTATTTCGGCGACAAATATACCGCGCCTATGGGCGTGACGGTGCAGGGCCCGGATGGCGCGCCGGTGACGCCGCTGATGGGCAGCTATGGCATCGGCGTGTCGCGGCTGGTGGGCGCCATCATCGAGGCCTGCCATGATGAGGCCGGCATCGTGTGGCCCGAAGCCGTGGCGCCGTTCAAGGTGGCGCTAATCAACCTGCGCGCCGACGATGGCGCCTGCACGGCCGCCTGCGAGCAACTCTATGCCGATTTCGCCGCCGCCGGCATCGACGTGCTCTATGATGATCGCGACGAGCGCGGCGGCGCCAAGTTCGCCACCGCCGATCTCATCGGCCTGCCCTGGCAGGTGATCGTTGGCCCCAAGGGCCTGGCTGCCGGCTTGGTGGAACTGAAGCGCCGCGCCACCGGCGAACGCGTGGAAGTGCCCATCGAGGCCGTGGTGGGCCGGATTTGATCACCGCCCCATGATCACCGCGTATGAACGCATGGTCGTCCGGCGCTACCTGACGCCGGGTCGAGGCCGAACTGGGGGGGAGGGCTTCATCTTCCTCGTCGCCGGCATCAGCCTGGTGGCGGTGGCCATTGGCGTCGCTGCGCTGATCGCGGTGATGAGCGTGATGAACGGCTTTCGCGCCGAGCTGTTCGACCGGATGGTGGGCCTGAATGGCCATGCCGTGGTGCAGGGCTATGGCGGCAAGCTGAACGACTGGCAGCAGGTGATGCGTGAGGCGAAGGCGCAGCCGGGCGTGACGGCCGCGCTGCCGCTGATCGAGCAGCCGCTGATGGGCAGTTTTGGCGGGCGCGTCGAAGGCGTCATCGTGCGCGGGCTGCGGCTGGCCGACATCAAGGGCAATCCGACGCTTGCCGGCAATGTGCGCGGCGGCAGCCTCGATGCGCTCAAGCCGGGCGCCGGCACCGTGGCCATCGGCGCGCGGCTGGCGGAACAGTTGGGCCTCAGGGTGGGTGACCAGATCAGCCTGATCAACCCGGCCGGCCAGTCCAGCCCCTTCGGCACGGTGCCGCGCATCGTCGCCTACACGGTGGCCGCGGTGTTCGAGGTTGGCCTCTATGATTATGACAAGCTGTTCGTGATCATGCCGCTGGAAGACGCGCAGACGCTGCTGCGGCTCGATGCGGCGGTGGGCATGATCGAGGTGGTGACCGAGAATCCCGACACGGTGGCCCGCACGCTGGCGCCGCTGAAACAGCAGCTGGCCGGCATCGCCGTCATCAACACCTGGCAGGACAGCAATGCCGCGCTGTTCTCGGCGCTGGTGGTGGAGCAGACGGTGATGTTCTGGGTGCTGTCGATCATCATCGTGGTCGCGGTGTTCAACATCCTCTCCTCGCTCATCATGCTGGTGCGCGCCAAGACGCGGGACATCGCCATCCTGCGCACCATGGGCGCCAGCCGGGCGGCGCTGATGCGCGTGTTCGTCGGCGTCGGCACGCTGATCGGGGCGGCCGGAGTGGCGGCGGGCCTGGTGCTCGGCTTCACCCTGCTCACCTTCCGCCAGCCGATCGTCGATGGCGTCTCGCGGCTTACCGGCACCGACATCTGGGATCCTTCGGTGCGCTATCTCACCCTGCTGCCGGCAAAGACCGATCCGATGGAAGTTGTCTCCATCGTCGTGCTGGCACTGCTGCTGTCGTTCCTCGCCACGCTCTACCCGGCGTGGAAAGCGGCTTCCACCGATCCGGTGACGGTGCTGCGCTATGAGTGAGCCCGTTGTCGCCGTCCGCAACCTGTCGCGCAGCTTCGAGCAGGGCGGCACCCGCATCGACGTGCTGACCGGTGTCGATCTCGACGTGGCGCCCGGCGAGATCGTGGCGCTGCTCGGGCCCTCGGGCTCGGGCAAGTCGACGCTGCTGCAGGCGGTCGGCCTGCTGGAGGGCGGTTTCACCGGCTCCATCCGAATCATGGGCGAGGAAGCCGCCAGCCTCGACGATCTTGGCCGTACCCGCGTGCGCCGCCAGCGGCTGGGCTTCGTCTACCAGTTCCATCACCTGCTGCCGGATTTCTCGGCGCGCGAGAACGTCATGCTGGCCCAGATGGTGGCCGGGGTGCCGGCTGCGCAGGCGCAAGGCCGCGCCGACGAACTGCTCGGCGCATTGGGGCTTGGCGCCCGGCTTACCCACAAGCCGGCGCAGCTTTCGGGCGGGGAGCAGCAGCGCGTTGCCGTCGCTCGTGCGCTCGCCAACCGGCCGGCGCTGGTGCTCGCCGATGAGCCGACCGGCAATCTCGATGAAGGCACGGCGCAGCTGGTGCTGGCCGCCTTTCTCGATCTGGTGCGCTCCTCGGGCGCGGCGGCGCTGGTCGCCACCCACAATCTCGATCTGGCCCGCCGCATGGACCGCATCGTGACGCTGCACCAGGGCCGCCTGCAGCCGGCCTGATTTAACTGGGGACAAGATGACCGCACCGGTTGGAAAGCCGGGCAGCTTTTCGTCATAGTCCTGCCATGGCTCACGCCGGATTCGTTCCCCTGCGCTGCTTCAGCGCCTATTCGATGCTGGAAGGCGCCTGCCAGCCCGAAAAGCTGGTGGCTGCGGCGCGCTCTGCCGGCTTCCCGGCCATTGGCCTTGTAGACCGGGCCAACATGTTTGCCGCCATGGATTTCTCGGCCGCCGCCAAGGATGCCGGTGTGCAGCCGCTGATCGGCGCGCTGCTGCCGGTGGTGCGGCCGCACAACGACGGCCCGGCACAGCGGCCGGTCACTGACTGGCTGGTGCTCTATGCCCAGGACGAGACCGGCTATGCCAATCTCATCCAGCTGGTCTCGGCGGCGCACATGGAGGCGGAGATCGCCGGCGAACCCATGCTGTCGCTGGATCGGCTGGAGGGACACACCGAGGGCCTGATCTGCCTCACCGGCGGGGCCGATGGCGCGCTGGCGCGGCTGGCCGCCGATGGCCAGTCCATCGAGCCGATGGCCGATCGGCTTGAAGCACTGTTTCCCGGCCGGCTTTACATCGAGATCAGCCGCAGCCACGAGCCCATCGAGCTGAAGAGCGAGGCAGCGCTGCTGCGGTTGGCCGAGGCGCGCGGGCTGCCGATCGTTGGCACCGCCCCGGTGAAATATCTCACCGCCAGCATGCACGAGGCGCATGACGTGCTGCTGTGCATCGCCGATTCCACCTATGTCGAGGCCGAGGATCGCCGCCGCTCCAACCCCGAGCACTGGCTGAAGCCGGGGCCGGACTGGCACGCGCTGTTCGCCGATCTGCCCGAAGCCATCGCCAATACCCTGGTGATCGCCCAGCGCTGCGCCGTGCTGGCGCCCAGCCGCAAGCCTATTCTGCCGCGCCTTTCGGAAGGCGGCGAGGACGAGATGTTGCGCCGCGAAGCCACCGCCGGCCTGGAAGCGCGGCTGGACGTGCTGGGCCTTGAAGAGGCGGCGCGCGCCGCCCATCGCGAGCGGCTCGCCTTCGAGCTGGACGTGATCGGCGGCATGGGCTTTGCCGGCTACTTCCTGATCGTGGCCGATTTCATCAAGTGGGCGAAGGGGCAGGGCATCCCGGTGGGGCCGGGGCGCGGCTCCGGCGCCGGCTCGGTGGTGGCCTGGGCGCTGACCATCACCGATCTCGATCCGCTCGAACATGGCCTGCTGTTCGAACGCTTCCTCAACCCCGACCGCGTCTCGATGCCGGACTTCGACATCGATTTCTGCGAAACCCGGCGCGGCGAGGTGATCGATTATGTCCAGCAGCGCTATGGCGCCGGGCAGGTGGCGCAGATCATCACCTTCGGCAAGATGAAGGCGCGCGCCGTGCTGAAGGATGTCGGGCGCGTGCTGCAGATGCCCTATGGCCAGACCGACCGGCTGGCCAAGCTGGTTCCCAACCTGCCGGCCGATCCCTGGACGCTGGAACGCGCGCTCGGCATCGGCGCCGACAAGGACGGTGTGCCCTATCGGGGGGACGCGGCCTTCATCGCCGAGGTGGAGCGCGATCCCAAGGTGAAGCGGCTGGTGGACATCGCGCTGCAACTGGAAGGCCTGCCGCGCCACAGCTCCACCCACGCCGCCGGCGTGGTGATTGGCGACCGGCCGCTGTCGCAGCTGGTGCCGCTGTATCGCGATCCGCGCTCGGACATGCCGGTGACGATGTTCGAGATGAAGGCCAGCGAGAAGGCCGGCCTGGTGAAGTTCGACTTTCTCGGCCTGAAGACGCTTTCAGTGCTCGATCGCGCCGCGGCGATGCTGCGCGAACAGGGCATCGCGGTGGACTGGGCGACGCTGCCCACCGATGATCCGGCGGTTTACAAGCTGATCGCCGATGCCGACACGGTGGGGGTGTTTCAGTTCGAATCCGATGGCATGCGCCGCGCGCTCACCCAGGTGGGGCCGACCTGCTTTGCCGACATCGTCGCACTGGGCGCGCTGTTCCGCCCCGGCCCGATGGAGAATATCCCCAGCTTCGCCGCCCGCAAGGCCGGCCGCGAGAAGGTGGAGCTGCTGCATGCCAGCATGGAGCCGATCCTGCGCGAGACCTATGGCATCATTGTCTACCAGGAACAGGTGATGAGCCTGGCGCGCGAGCTGGCCGGCTACAGCCTGGGCGAGGCCGATCTGCTCCGGCGCGCCATGGGCAAGAAGATCCATGCCGAGATGGTGGCGCAGAAGGCGCGCTTCACCGAAGGCGCGGCGGCCAACAATATCGATGCCGCCACCGCCGATGCCATCTTCGAATTGATCCTGAAGTTCGCCAACTATGGCTTCAACAAGAGCCACGCGGCGGCCTATG
>ERZ1066122.1157-NODE-1157-length-22618-cov-8.167930_pt1 | contig 22618 bp, 15 predicted proteins | sample MGYA00382769_ERZ1066122 | MGnify/ENA primary metagenome ERZ1066122 (study PRJEB33369, sample SAMEA5778352) | biofilm metagenome | biome: Industrial cooling water; feature: Water cooling tower basin; material: Biofilm | place: United Arab Emirates | collected... | reverse complement strand
GTGGGGTGGCGGCGACCATCGATGGCGTAACGTATGAGATGGGCGGACCGGCGCTGCTCGAGGAGCGCTCCGCAGATGTCCCGGCGTGGCTGACGGCAACGGTGTCGGAGGCCAAGAAGAGCGGGCAGGCTGTCATCTATCTGCTGCAAGACGGCCGTGTGCTAGCCGCACTCGCTATCGCCGACGCGATACGCCCGGAGAGTCACGAGGCCATTCGCGCGTTGCACGCTCTCGGCGTGCAGGTGACCATGATGACAGGCGACGCGCGCGAGGTGGCGACGGCCGTGGCTGCAGAGTTGAGGATCGATGATGTGCTGGCGCAAGTGCTGCCCGAAGACAAGGCGCGGCATGTGCGCGAGATCCAGGAGTCACGACGAGTCGCGATGGTCGGCGATGGGGTGAACGATGCACCGGCTCTGGCCACGGCTGACGTGGGCATTGCGATTGGTGCAGGTACGGACGTTGCGGTCGAAGCCGGTCACATAGTGCTGGTTCGATCCGACCCACGAGATATTCCGCGCATCATCACGCTGTCGCGCGCGACGTACCGCAAGATGGTTCAGAATTTGTGGTGGGCGGCGGGCTACAACATTGTGGCCATCCCACTGGCCGCGGGTGTGTTGGCGCCGTGGGGCGTTGTGCTCACGCCGGCGCTGGGTGCGGTGCTGATGTCCGCGAGCACGGTCGTGGTGGCCATCAATGCGCAGTTGCTCAAGCGCACTCCAATGTGAACAGGACTGCGACTGGAACGCATGGGGATCGGGTTCGTCTCCATCCCGACTAGAACTATTCGGCAGTGCCGATACTATTTACAACTGTGTCCTTCCGCCGATCCGCCGCCGCTCTCTTCGCAGGGCTTTTCGCGCTCCAGCTCGTGCTGGCGGGCGTTACCGCATGTGCGACGTCGTATGACGAGGAACAAACGGCGTCCGCCGCGACCTCTTCGGCGAGTGTCCACGCCGAGCCGAGTACGACGCCTGACATGCTTGGCGTGACGACGACGGCGCAGTACGCCGCCACACACACGGACGACGCGCCCTGCGAACACCCCGTTTCGCCCGACCAGTGTCGAATGATGGCGTTGTGCATCTCTGGCCTCCTGCCTGCCGCACCATCGGCTGCTGCACCTGCGAACGCAATCGAAACCGTTGTGGCCTCGCGCGTTGCGATGCCGCGATCGGTGTGCTTCCCTCCCGAACGCCGACCTCCTCGAGCATAACTCAGACCACACGTTGTCGTCGATTCCGCGCGTAACGCGCGGCGCAACTGAGGCTTTCCGCGTGACCGATCTTCGGTCGAGTGCGGCGAGCGGTCCAGGTACTCCGAGGAGTTATGTCTTCTTTGCGTTGTCCACCGGCGTTCCCGCTGGGTGGGCGCAGGACTTCGTCGTGCAGCGGTATCGCGCGTAGGTTGGCCACCGCCACGCCTGGTGCGATCGGCCTGGCACTCGCCGCAGTCATTCCTCTCTCGGAATCGATTGCGCAGCGCGGTCTCGAGCGCCTCCCGCAGCCCGTCGCTCAAGCGGCGCCCACCGTCGATTCGCTCGTCGCGTCGGCGCTCGTGGTTAGCCCGAAGTTGCGGGCCGCACAGGAGCGCATCCGCGCAGCCAAGGCGCGCGTGGAGCCAGCCGGAACGCGCCCCGACCCGATGCTGATGGCCGGCATTCAAAACTTTCCGGTGAGCGAACCGGGATTCCGCGACTTCATGACCATGAAGATGGTTGGCGTGGCGCAGGCGATTCCGTATCCCGGGAAGCTGTCCCTGAGCTCGCGCGCAGCAGTGCATGAGCTCGCGGCGGTCGAGGCCGAACTCGACGGGGCCCGACTCGAAGTCGAGCAGGAGGTCAGGAATGCGTACTACGAACTGGCCTACCTGGATCGGGCGCTTGAAATCGTCGAGCGCAATCGCCGTCTACTGCTGGACTTCATGACGGTGACGGAAACGAAGTACGGCGTCGGAACAGGCGGCCAGGAAGAAGTGCTGCGAGTTCGGGTGGAGCTCGCGCGGCTTGGCGAGGAGTCCGTAGCGCTGCTTGAACAGCGGCGGTCGACGCAGGCCCGCTTGAATGCAGAGCTCGATCGTCCAAGCGAGACGCCAGTCACCGAGGCCACGATCCCGCACCGCGTTGCGCGAGCCGCGATCGCCGATTCGGCCGGCGACATTCGATTTGCGTCGGCAACGATGGGCGCTCGCGCTGCGGACTCGCCACTTCCGCCGCTGCACACACTGCAAGTCGCTGCCTTGGGGCAGAATCCAATGGTGCGCGCCCACGAGGCGAGGATCGACGCGCAGCGAGCGCGCGAAGCACTCGCACGGAAGCAGCACTTGCCCGACTTTGATGTCTCGCTTTCCTACGGCCAGCGCGACGGATTCAGCGACATGATTTCGGCGCAGGTCTCGATCCCCATTCCTTTGCAGAGAGGTCGCAAACAGGACCAGCTCGTCGTCGAGGCGCGTGCGGAGCGCTCCTCGCTTGAAGCGGAGCACCATGACCAGGAAAACGTGCTGCGCGCCGAGGTCGCTCGGCTCCACGGTCAGCTCGAGCGAGACCGGGCGCAGCTCGCGCTCTACGTGAAGGCTATTCTGCCACAGGGGCGAGCGGCGCTGACATCGGCGACTGCCGGCTATCAGGTCGGTCGCGTTGAATTTCTTACTCTGCTCGATGCGCAGGCCATGCTGTTCAACTACGAACTGACCTATTTCCGCGTTCTCTCGGACTTCGCCAAGACGCTGGCGGAGCTGAAACGGGTCGTGGGTGAGGAGATCCTGCCATGAGCGGCGACCTCGGGAACACGCACGAGCCTGTTGACCAGGCGCGTGTTGTGGACAAGCGCGCCCGGACGCGGCGAGTGGCGCTCGGGGTGTCGGCAGTGGCCCTCGTAGCCGTTGTCGCCGCTGTGGCGTGGAAGACGGTGGCAGGCCGCGACCACGATGGCCGTCAGACGACCGACGCGAAGAACAGCATGACCGGAATGGACGACATGGACGGCATGGACATGAGTGCCGACGGTTCCGTGCGGCTTACCGCCAACCAGTTGCGCGAGTTTGGCGTCACCTTCGGCACCGCAGATGTGCGCACGCTGCAGTCCACGATCCGCACGACGGGCGTCGTCACCTTCGACGAGACCCGCATGTCGCAAGTTGTCCCCAGGTTCGGCGGCTTTGTCGAGCGATTGTACGTCGACTTCACGGGTCAGCCAGTGCGCCGAGGGCAGCCGCTGCTCGAGATCTACTCTCCGGCGCTCGTTGCAGCGCAGGAGGAGCTGCTCATTGCGCGGCGGCTTGAGGCCACGATGGATCAGAGCGGGGTGCCCGGTGTGCCGGCGGGCTCGTCGAATCTGCTGGCCGCGGCCATGCGACGACTTCGTTTGTGGGATATCTCCGAGGCGCAGATTCAGAACATTCTGCAGCGCGGCGAGGTGCGGCGAGCGCTCACGCTGCATGCGCCCGCGTCCGGCGTCGTGATCGAGAAGAACGTGGTCGCGGGTCAGGCAGTCGAGTCCGGTCAGACGCTGTACGTGATCGCCGACCTCGCCGAGGTCTGGGTCGAGGCCGAGCTTCAAGAGAGTGACGCGGGAAGCGTTCGCCAAGGATCGGCTGCAACACTCGATTTCGCGGCCTTCCCCGGTCGCCCGCGCGAGGGACGCGTGGAGTACGTGTACCCAACGCTGCAGGAGGCGTCGCGCACGATCAAGGCGCGCATTGCGCTCGCGAATCCAGACGGCCGGATCAAGCCCGGCATGTTTGCCACGGTGCGCTTCACCTCGCGGGGCCAGAGTACGCTCACGGTGCCCGCGGCGGCGGTCATTCGAACGGGCGAGCGGTCTGTGGTTTTCGTGGACATGGGCGGCGGCCGTCTTATGCCCCAGGATATCGAGACGGGCCAGATCGGCGACGGGTTCATCGAGGTGCTCGCGGGGCTGGAGCCCGGTCAGCGAGTGGTGACGTCGGCGCAGTTTCTGCTCGAGTCAGAGTCGAACATCGGCGAAGTGATGAAAGCCATGATGGGCATGGGCGGCGACATGAGCGACATGAGCGACATGGAAGGCATGAAAGGCATGGACATGAAGGGCGCAAGCATGCCCGGAATGAGCATGCCCGGAACAGGTAAGCAGCCATGATCCGGCATGTCATTGACTGGTCGGTGAACAACAAAGCCGCGGTGTTGCTCGCCACGCTGGCCGTGACGCTCGGCGGCATGTGGGCAATGCTCCGGACCCCGGTCGACGCCATCCCCGATCTCTCGGATGTTCAGGTGATCGTGATGACCGAGTGGTCGGGTCAGGCACCCGAGCTGGTGGAGGATCAGGTCACCTACCCACTCTCGACCGAGCTGCTCAAGGTCCCGAGCACGAAGTTTGTGCGCGGTATGAGTCAATTCGGTCTCTCCGCTGTGTTCGTGGTCTTCGAAGACGACGTAGATCTCTACTGGGCGCGATCGCGCGTGCTCGAGTACCTGAACGGCGTGCGCGACAAGCTGCCCGAAGGTGCCATGCCGATGCTGGGTCCCGATGCCACCGGCGTCGGCTGGGTGATGCAGTACGTCCTGGCCGACACATCGGGACAGCTCAATCTGGCCGAACTGCGCAGCCTGCAAGACTGGACGGTTCGGCCAGCACTCACGGCGGTGCCTGGCGTGGCGGAGATCGCCTCGTTGGGTGGCTTCGAGAAACAATACCAGATCGAGGTCGACCCGGCGAAGTTGCTCGCCTTCGCCATTCCCATGTCAAAGGTGGTGAGTGCCGTTCAGGCGTCGAATCAGGATGTGGGCGGCCGCATGATCGAGATGAGCGGCTCGGAGTACGTCGTGCGCGGCCGTGGGAGATTTACTGGTCTCGATGACATTCGGTCCGTGGCGGTAGGCACAGCGTCCGGCGGAACGCCGATTACCGTGGGTGACATCGGCACCGTGCAACTCGGACCGGAGCTCAGGCGTGGAATTACCGATCTGAACGGCCAGGGCGAGGTGGTCACCGGATGGGTGGTCATGCGCTTCGGTGGTAATCCGCTCGAAGTGATCAACGGCGTCAAATCGAAAATGCAGGAGCTGGAGCGCGCGCTGCCCGCTGGCGTGACGTTCGTTGAAGGCTATGAGCGCTCAGGACTGATCAAGGCGGCGATCCGAACGCTGCAGGAGAAGTTGGTCGAGGAAGCGATCATCGTCGCCTTGGTGACCATCCTGTTTCTGTTGCATGCCTCAAGTTCTCTCGTCGCCATTCTGACGCTCCCCATCGGAATACTGATGGCGTTTCTCGCCATGCGCGTGCTCGGGCTGAACGCCAACATCATGAGCCTTGGCGGGATTGCCATTGCGATTGGCGCGATGATTGACGCGGCCATCGTGATGGTGGAGAACCTGCACAAGCACATGGAAAGAAACGAGCACGAGGGCGGCACGCGAAGCCGCTGGGAACTCGTCAGCGATTCCTCGAAGGAAGTGGGGCCCGCACTTTTTGTATCGCTGCTCATTATCACACTCTCGTTTCTGCCGGTGTTCGCGCTCGAAGCACAGGAGGGACGACTCTTCAAGCCACTGGCGTGGACAAAGACGCTATCGATGGCGGCGGCAGCGCTGCTCTCGATCACGCTCGTCCCGGTGATGATGGGCCTGTTCATTCGAGGGAAGGTGAAGCCCGAAGCGGCCAACCCCATCAACCGCTTTCTCATCCGCGCATACCGCCCGGTCATCGAGCTCGTGCTGCGCTTTCGTTGGACAACCATCGCCGTAGCGGTGGTCGTGTTGCTGGTGTCGATTGTGCCATGGACTCGGCTCGGCAGCGAGTTCATGCCGCCGCTGAATGAGGGCAGTGTCATGGACATGCCCTCACTGTTCCCGGGCGTCGGTTCAGCACAGGCGAAGCAGATTTTGCAGCAGCGCGACGCGGCACTGGCGCGAGTTCCGGAAGTGCACATGGTGCTCGGCAAAATCGGACGCGCCGAAACGGCCACCGACATGGCGCCGATGTCGATGATCGAAAGCATCGCCATTCTCAAGGATCGCGATCAGTGGCGAAAGGGCGTGAGCTACGACTCCATCATGACCGAAATCAACGCGTCGGTGAAGACGCCGGGCGTGGCCAACATGTGGTCGATGCCGATCAAGAATCGGCTCGACATGTTGGCCACCGGCATCAAGACCCCCGTCGGGATCAAGGTGTTCGGCCCTGAACTCGCCGAGCTGGATCGCATTGGCAAGCAAATCGAGGGAATCCTGCCCGCCGTCGAGGGCACGAACTCCGTTTTCGCCGAGCGAGCCGTTGGCGGACGGTACCTGGACATCGAGATCGACCGGGCAGCGGCGGCGCGCTATGGCATGACCGTTGACGACGTGCAGATGGCCATGATGGCGGCCGTGGGCGGCACGCCTGCGGGCACTGTCATCGAGGGACGCGAACGGTACAGTGTGCTGGTGCGCTATCCGCGTGAACTCCGTGACGACGCGCAGGCCATCGCCAATGTTCTCGTCGCTACGCCGTCCGGCGCGCAGGTCATGCTGGACCAGCTCGCCGAAATCAAGGTGACGAGAGGTTCGACGCTCATCAAGTCGGAGAACTCGTATCTCAACAACATTGTGTACGTCGACGTACGGGATCGCGACATCGGAAGCTATGTGGCCGATGCGCGGGCGCTCGTGGACGAGCGCATTGAGCTGCCACCGGGATACCGACTGGAGTGGTCGGGGCAGTTCGAGGCAATGGAGCGAGCGGGCAAGAAGCTGCGCATCGTGGTGCCGATCACGTTGGCGATCATTTTCGTGCTGCTGTACTTCAACTTCAACAGCGTAACCGAGAGCGCCATTGTCATGCTGTCGCTCCCCTTCGCACTCGTCGGCGGTGTCTGGCTCATGTGGATGCTTGATTACAACGTGAGCGTGGCCACGTCGATTGGCTTCATCGCACTGGCCGGCGTGGCCGCAGAGACGGGTGTCATCATGCTGCTTTACCTGGATCAGGCGTACCACCAGAGACGAGGGAGCGGGCTACTCAGGACTCGCGCCGACGTGGACGCCGCCGTGGAACACGGCGCCGTGGAACGCGTGCGGCCGAAGCTGATGACCGTCACGGCCATCACCGCCGGGCTGCTGCCGATTCTCTGGAGCCAGGGCACTGGGGCAGATATGATGAAGCGCATCGCCGCGCCGATGGTCGGCGGGATGGTGTCGAGTACTGTGCTCACACTCGTTGTGATTCCGGCGATCTACTCGCTCTGGAAAGAGCGCGTGCTGCGGCGTGCGCAGGAACTTTCCTGAGGCGCGGTCGCGTCTGATTTTTCTCCTCACTTTTTCCAACTCGGAGATTTTATGAAGTCAGTACATCGCACACTTGGCCACAGATCGCTCGTAATCCTGGTTTCGGCGCTCTCCCTCGCCGCCTGCTCTGGCAAGGACACGGCAGCCGACGCCAACGCGGATCAGACGCCCATGGCCGCGAGTGACACCGGCGCCATGTCCGGCATGAGCGGAATGCAGGGCATGCAAGCGATGGGCGACGGCAGCATGATGCAACAGATGCAGACGCACATGCGAATGATGGACGGCGCCGCTGCAGACAGTATCGCGTTCTTGCTCCCGACGCACCGGCAGATGGTGGCGAACATGATCGCGCAGTTCAACAAAGACATGCGCGACATGAACATGGCAAGCGACAACGCATGGAACGCGACCGTCGACTCACTGCGTCAGGACCTGACGCGAATGCCGGAGATGCAGAGCTCCGAACTGCAGCAGCTTATGTCAGCGCACAGAACACGTGTGACACGCCTTATGGAATCGCACCGAAAGATGATGAGTGACATGAAAATGTGAGAACACGCTGACCGGTGTGTGGGCAGCAGCGTCGTGGAGATTCGACGCTGTGGACGCGCTCGCCCCGGTGTCGAATGAAGCGGCGTCGCCCGCAGCGCCGTCGACTGCAGCATGCGCATGACGAGTAGCTTAGGCCCGTCGGGATGAGCTGCGCTCATCGTGCCGCGGTTGATGCCCTGCTTGAAGCGCGGCCTTCCGGAGCTCGCGTTGCCCGTCACGGATGATCGACCAGGATGACTGCAGAAACAACGCGGCGATCACCACCGCGACGACGAGATCGGGCCACGGCGTCGCGGTCCACGCGACCAGCGTGGCCGCGATCACGACCGCCACGTTCGCGAAGGCGTCATTGCGGGAGAAGAGCCAAATGGCGCGAGCCCCTGCATCTCCTCCCTTGCGATGGGGCATCAGCACTGCCACGGATGCCACGTTTACGACCAGAGCGATCAGCCCGAACAGGCCCATGAGCTCCGCTTCGGGTTGCTGCTGCACGACGACCCGGTACGCCGTCGCGATGAGGACCGAGGCACCAAGTAGCCCGAGAAACACGCCCTGCACCAAGGCGACCCGCGCGCGCCAGACGAGGGGCCATGCCAGCGCGATCAGCCCGACGAACGAGATCAGTCCGTCACCCAGAAAGTCGAGCGCGTCGGCCTTCAGCGCCTGTGAACCGGAGAGAAACCCACCCCCCGCCTCCACGATGCCATAGCCGACATTCAGGAGCACCACAACCCAGAGCGCCCGCCGGTAACCAGGCGCGACGGGCTCTGGCCCCGCACCCCCTGAGCCCTCAGCGGCTCCGAGCCGGTCGAGCTGGTACCCCACCGCGCCAACGGCTCGCTCCATCTCGGGCAGCACAGACTCATTCGCCTCCGCAGTCATGATCCCTGACGCAATGGACACTTCCACCGCGGCGACGCCGGCGATCCGTTGCGCCACTTCGGTGATCTCCGCCGCGTCGTGTGCGCAGTCCATTCCCGTCACACGATACCGCGCGACCACGGCGCCAGACGTTACGGCGTCGCCGGGCTCTACCACTGAAACCGCATCCTGTTGATACCCAACACGTCGAGGCTGATCTGGGGTTTGTGACCGAGCGGACGGACGGCACGGGTTGGTCGTCGCACGTTGGTAGCGCGATAGCGCGCGGGGTGCGCCTCAAGTTGTGCCGCGCGCGTCACGACCCTGATTCCCCGACTTCCTCAACGTGGCCAAGGCCTTCTGCCACGAGTTGGGCCACATGTGCATCATCCAGTGAGTAGTAGGCGATCTTCCCAACCTTGCGAAACCGGACCAATCGGAGCTGCCGAAGCGTTCGGAGAGAGTGCGAGACGGCCGAGTTTGACACGTCCACCAGCGTTGCCAGATCGCACACGCAGAGCTCCTCTTGCGCCAAAGCCGACACGATGCGGAGCCGCGTCGGGTCGCCGAGCGCCTTAAAGGTCTCGGCAAGCGCCAGCAGGGTCGCACCGGTCGGCGCCATCTCTCGTACCCGCGCCAGCTTGTCCTGATCGACGCAGTTCACTTCGCACCGGTCAGCCGTCGAGAGGTCGATGGTGGGCTCCGTCAGCCCCACCACCGCTGCGGCAACCGAAAGGCGGCGTCTGGGTTGCGTGCGTGTCATCGTGCTCCTAAGTTAGCTGAACGACTGAACGTGCGTTCATGCGTTTGTTCAAAATAGGAAAGGTCCAGATGCTCCGTAACGGGTGACACCAGATCGGCGCCGGATCGCGCAGCTCGTGTCGGCCGTCGGCCCATCGCTCCGTATTCACGTTTTTCGGTACCGCATGCTTCGGTCGCTCCGCCGTTGCACACTCGCACCCACGCTGCGCCGCCTCATGGCGGTGCTGCTGGCGTTCTGCGTGTCTGTCGCATTCGCGGAGCCGATGATCGTTGATAGCTGCGACGAGGATGCGCCGCGCTCGGAGGCGCCATCGGTGGTCACGGAGATGGGGTCGGCCGGGATGCTGGCCCTCGGCGCTGCTCCAGCATCTCCAACCGATCCGACAGGCACACCGCAGCATGCGTTCCACCTCTGCCACTGCTCTCACGCGCACGGGAGCACGCTGACCGCCCGACACGACATCGCAGAGCGCGTGCAACTCGTGGTGGTCGTGCTCGCGGGGCGCTCCGACCGTCGCCCGCCGAGCGTCTTTCAGGAGCCCCAGCTCCGCCCTCCTCGAGTGCTGGGCGCCGCTTAACCGCGCCAGCTCTCGCCGCGCCCATGTAGCGCCCTCGTAGCGAGCTGCTGACGCGACACCGCGTCCGGCCGCCCCCGTGCCCATTGCACGTGGCCGGTGGCCTCGCTCCTTCGAGGATCTCATGACAATTGCTCGAACTGACGACAACGTCTGTGTCGTCGACCCTGCTTCCGGGAGATCCCATGACGCGTCCTCACAGATGCGGCACGGGCTGCCTCGCTCGATCACGGTAGCCCTCGCGCTGACGGTCGGACTGATCTCGATCACTGCTGGTGCACCCGGACTTGGCGCACAGCCGGGTCAAGACTCGATGCGCGTGCGCGCCGCACAGGACAGCGCGCGGGTCAGCCGCGTGCTCGAACGCCTGCGCGACGGTGCACAGCGCGGAAGTCCGACCCTTCGTGCGGCGCAGGCAAAAGTGGATCTCGCGACCGCACAGGCGGCGGCGGCCGGCGCAATGGCCCCCGCCTCTCTCACGGCGGGCCTCTCCGAAGCGCCGGCCCGCAACATCGACCAGGGCAACTTGAGGCTTGAGGTCGGGCGCGATCTGATGACCGGGCCGCGACGTCGCGCCGAGCGCGCGCTGGCCGACGTGGAGGTGCAAGCCGCCGCTATCGCGCTCTCCCTCGAACAACGCCGACTCGATGGCGTCGTGTTGCGTGACGCGATGCGCACTGCCGGTGCACGCCGGATCGCGCTGCGCTTGGCCGCCGAAGACCAGCTCCTCGTTGGTATCGAGGAAGGGGTGCGTGGACGCTTCAGTGTGGGGGAGGCGCGCTATGTCGACGTACTGCGCGTTCGGACCGAGCGGCTCCGTGTCCAGAGTGATCGGAGTACCACGCTCGCGGAGGAGCGCGGAGCGCGGGCCAGCCTCGCGGCATTCCTAGCCGGTGCGGAAGAGGAAGTATCGCTCGACGCGCTCATCGACACCTTCGCGAGCGACGGGGGGGCCGACGCATGGCGGGCCATCCTGCCGGAGCTGCCGTCGCTCGACGCCTTGATGGCACTGACGGAACCGGCGCGGCTTGCGGCGGTGGGCGCCGCCCGCACGACGGCGGCGCGTGCGCTCCTTCTCTCTGAGCAGCGGCCTCAGATCAACGCCTATGCCGGTATTCAGCGCATCGGTCAGGCGAACAACGGGCCGACGCTGGGCCCATCGTTCGGTGTCACGGTGTCATTGCCGTTTACGGCGGCGCGGGGCAATCGACTCGCACTCGCTGCGGCCACGCAAGGCATCGCCACGGGCGAGGTCGTGCGGGACGCCGAGTTGGTGGAGACGCGCGCTCGACTCGTCGCGGCGCGCGAACGCTACAGCGCTGCGCGTGTCCGCCTGGAAGTGTTTGATGTGGCGTTGCTACGCGGCGCGCGCGACGAACGCGAGAGCGCGCTGGCGGCATACCGCACGGGAGGCTTGTCCCTCCTTGAGTTACTCGACTTCGAGCGCGCGTTGTCGCGCGCCGAGATCGAGCGCATTCGCGCACTGGTCGACGCGGCGGACGCGTGGGCCGACCTCCTTGGCGCCGACGAGCGCAGCGACACTCATGCCACTCTCCGTCCGACGGACGCTGACCGATGACCACTCTAGTGCTACATCCTCTCGCGAGTCGTGCGCCACGCATCCGCGCCGCTACAGGACTTTCGAAATTGCTGTTTCGGCACGCGCTCTTGCTATCGCTCGCGCTCACGGCCGCATGCGGTGACGACAACGCAACGCCGGCTACACGCACAGATGCGCTAGCAGTCCGAGACACGTTGTCGCGCGAGCCTGGCGTGACCGAAACCGGCGAGGCGCATGAGGACGAACACGCCGAGTCCGACAACGTGACCTTGTCCGAAGCGGCGTTCCGCACCGCACAAATCGAAGTGGAGCCGGTGGCGACGGCCCCGGCGGTTGGCGAGGGCCTCGAGGTTCCCGGGCAGGTAGAACTCGATCCACGCCGGGTGGCACTCGTGTCCTCGCGTATCGCCGGTCGCCTCGAGCGGCTGTCGGTGGCTGAAGGTGACCGAGTGAGCGCCGGTCAATCGGTGGGCGCGTTGTTCAGCCCGGACTACCTCACGGCGCAAGTCGATCTGGCGCAAGCGACGCGTCGCGTGGGAACGCTCGCCGGGACGACGGACGAGACAGGCGCTCGCGCACTGGCCGACGCCGCGCGTCGTCGCCTGCGCCTACTGGGGGCGAGCGACGCGGAGATCGACCGCGCCGAAGCTGGCGGCGAGCCAGCAAGTACGATGTCCCTCCGATCACCCGTCGGCGGCAGTGTCATCGAGGCGCACGTGTTGCCTGGCGCAGCGGTTGAGGCGGGCGCGCCCGTCTTCACCGTCGCAGACCTCTCGGTGATCGACGTCGTGGCGGAAGTTCCCGAGCGCAACCTCCCGCTGCTCCGAACCGGACAGCGTGCCACCGTCAGCATCGCCGCGTATCCGGACATGCGATTCGAGGGACGCGTGGAGCGGCTGCGCGACGCGCTCAACGCCGAAACGCGAACACTGCGCGCGGTCATCCATGTCCCCAATGGCAGCCGGCGCTTACGCCCGGGCATGTTCGCCACGGTACGGCTCGACATACCGACGTCGACCACCGTGCGTGAAGGAGTGACAAGCACGCTCACGATCCCAGAAAGTGCCATCGTCACGGACGGGGAGCGGCGGTTCGTGTTCGTCGAGACCGGGCCGCGTGCGTACGAGCGACGTGAGGTACGCACGACACCGCTCTCGTCACCCGGCTCCGCAACACAACGCATCGCGCGAGTGATTGTACAGGATGGGCTTCGTGCGGGCGAGCGCGTAGTGGTCCGGGGTGCGTTTACGCTCAAGAGCGAGCTCGCCAAGGCGTCGTTGAGCGATGAGCACTGAGATGCGCTCTGACCCATCAACCCCAAACAACCCCGCCGACGTACCTGACGGTGCCGTCGAGCGACTGGTGGCGTGGTCGATCCGGCACCGCCTGACCGTGCTCGGCCTGGTAGTGGCCGTCGCCGCCGCAGGTCTGTGGGCTCTGCGTACGCTTCGTGTCGATGCCTTCCCGGATCTCACCGATGCGCAGGTTCAGGTGCTCATCGAGGCGCCTGGACTGTCGCCGGTGGAAGTCGAGCGCCTGACCACCTTCCCCATCGAAGTCGCGATGAACGGACTCCCGGACGTCACGCTCGTCCGATCAGTGAGCAAGTACGGCTTTGCAGCCGTGACCGTGGTCTTCGAGGATGGCGTCGACATTCAGCGTGCCCGCACGTTAGTGAACGAACGGCTGCAAGGGGTGCGTGAGGCGCTGCCGCCCGGTGCCGATGCGACACTCGGTCCGCTGTCGGCGGCAAACAGCGAGATTTACATGTACACCGTCGAGTACGCGGATTCCGTGAAGGCGGGGGACACGCTCGACATGCGGGCGCTGCGCACATTGCAGGATCGCGTCATCCGTCCTCAGCTCCGAACGGTCGCCGGCGTGACGGAGGTGAACAGCTTCGGGGGCGAGGTTCGACAGGCGCAGGTGATCGTCCGCCCCGAGCGCCTCGTGAACTTCGGCCTCACGCTGCACGACGTGGTGGAAGCGGTGGAGTCGAACAATGCTGTCGCCGCGGGGGGCTATCTGGAGCACCTCGACGAGCAATACATCCTTCGAGGGTTGGGCGCGGCCGCGACCCTAGACGATCTCCGCCAGACCGTGATCCGAGCGAGTAGTGCAGGCGTGCCCGTACTGATCGGTGACGTGGCCGATGTGCGCTACGGTGCGGAGCTGCGACAGGGAGCCGTGTCCCATGACGGTCGCGGCGAAGTCGTCAGCGGCATCGTGATGATGCTCCGCGGAGAGAACGGGCGCGAGGTGGTGCAGAGCGTCCGTGACCGCGTGGACGACATCAATCGTTCACTGCCGCCCGGCATCAAGGTGATCCCGTACTACGACCAAACTGACTTGGTGGCGGGAACGCTCCGCACCGTGCGCACGAACCTCGTCGAGGGCGGACTGCTCGTGATCGCGGTGCTGCTGCTCTTCCTCGGCAACGTGCGCGCGGCGCTGTTGGTGGCGGCGACCATTCCACTGTCGCTGCTGTGCGCGTTTCTCGGCATGCGTTGGCTTGGGCTCTCGGCAAACCTGATGAGCCTGGGCGCCATCGACTTCGGCATGATTGTCGACGGCGCCGTGGTCATGACCGAGCACTTTGTACGCACACTGCACGGCGACGAAGAGAAGGGAAAGCTGCCCACCTCGAGCGACGGGATCGCCGTACGGCTCGTCGCCGCAGCGCGCGAGGTGGCTCGTCCGATTGCCTTCGGTGTGCTGATCATCATGCTGGTCTACGTGCCGATCCTGAGCCTGCAGGGCCTCGAGGCGCGCATGTTTCGCCCCATGGCGATCACGGTCGCGATTGCACTGTTTGGTAGCCTGCTGCTGGCCCTGTGCTTTATCCCGGCCGCGAGCACCTGGGTCTTTCGACGGGGCGCTCGCGAGTCGAAGCTCGCGCAGCGCGTGGAGCACCGATTGGACACGTGGTACGCTCGCACGCTTGGTGCGGTGGCGTCCCGGCCCGCGGTGACGGTGCTGACCGCGCTCGCGATCCTGGTCGCCACGGTCTTCGTCGTCCCGCGACTCGGGACAGAGTTCCTTCCACAGCTTGACGAAGGATCGCTGCTCATCGCCGCCACCAAGGACCCCACGATCTCGCTCACGCGCTCCGTCGCGATGCAAACGGAGCTTGAGCGCACTGTGCTCATGTCGCCTGAAGTAACAACGGTCGTGAGCCGCGTAGGCCGCGCGGAGATCGGCAGCGATCCGATGGGCGTCAACCAAGCCGACATCTTTGTTATGCTGAAGCCGCGCGACCAATGGCGCCCCGGGCTCACGAAGGACTCGCTTGAACACGAAATCACCGAACGCCTCGAGGATCGCGTCCCGGGCATTGCTATCGGCATGACGCAACCGATGCAGATGCGACTCGACGAGCTGGTATCGGGTGTGCGAGCGGATCTGGCCGTCAAAATTTTCGGCGACGATCCCATCGTGACACGCGCGGTGGCCGAACAGGTCGCAGCCGTGGTACGCAGCGTACCGGGCGCGGACGAAGTGCAGATCGAACAGACCGCTGGTCAGGGCTACCTGAACGTACGGCTCGACCGCGCCGCTATGGCGCGCTTCGGCATCCCGGTGTCCGAGGTGCAGGAGGCACTGGAGACCGCCGTCGGGGGCCGTCCCGTCTCGCAACTCGTCGAGGGCAGCTACGCCGTTGATGTGGCGGTCTACTATCCGGAGGCCCTGCGCACCTCGCCCGAGGCTATCGGCGCGATCACCGTGCCAGCGCCGGTTGGTGGGGCCTCCGGCAGTGCACGCATCGCGCTCTCCCAGATCACCGACATCCGGCTCGAGAACGGCCCGGTCCAGGTGAGTCGCGAGCGCGCACAACGCTTCACGCTCGTGCAGTCGAACGTGGCCGGGCGCGACCTGGGCGGATTTGCCGCGGACGTTCGCCGGGCCGTGGAGTCTCGGGTGCAGGTCCCGCCAGCAGTATTTGTGACCTATGGGGGCGCGTTCGAGAACCAGCAGCGTGCGATGGCGCGCCTGCAGGTCGTCGTGCCGCTCTCGATCCTTCTAATCGCGCTGCTGCTGTGGGCGTCGCTGCGATCCTGGTGGCTCGCGGGGCTGGTGCTCGTGAACTTGCCGTTCGCCGCCGTCGGCGGGGTGCTCGCCCTCTGGATGCGCGGGCTTCACCTCTCAGTGTCCGCCAGCATTGGCTTCATCGCGCTCTTCGGCGTCGCCGTGCTCAATGGCCTTGTGCTCCTCAGCACGGTGCAACGGGCACGAGCCCGCGGCGCCTCACCATTTGATGCCGCGTTAGGCGGTGCCCGCGAGCGCCTGAGGCCGGTGCTGATGACCGCCCTGGTCGCGAGTCTTGGCTTCGTGCCGGTTGCATTGTCCCACGGCACCGGCGCGGAGGTCCAGCGTCCGCTTGCCACCGTGGTCATCGGCGGCCTCGTCACGTCGACGCTGCTCACCCTCTTGGTGTTACCCACGCTGTATGCGTGGATCGAACAATGGCGGACGCGCCGTGCGACGCGCCGCACGGAGCGCGCCGCCGATACAAACCTTCCACTCACCGGACTTCCCACATGAGCGACGACGTCAGAGGTTCCGCGTCGCAGGCATCTCCTCCTGCGCTATCCGCTGCGTGGCCTTGCCAGCGAGGCACGAAGCGCCATGCTCGCGGTCCGTTTTTGGTTTCGTGCACACCGCACACCGTTGCCGTGTTGCGTTGCGTTGCGCCGGCAGACAAGGCACGCGGCGTGGTGCTTCACCCCGACTGAGCTCACGATGAAGCGAACCACACGGCTTGACCTTCCGCTCTTACTCCCTGACGTGTCGGACCTTCGCGATGCGTGCATCACTCGGCTCACGTCCGTGATGCGCGCGCAGCCCGGTGTGGCACGGGCGCACGTGCTCGACGTCGGTGAAAATGAACCCGAGGCGGCGACGGCCGTCACGAGTCCCGTGCTGTGCCTTCACTACGACGCCGAACGCATCACGCTCGCGGACGTTGAGGCGCTCGCTCGTGTGACGGGGGCGTCGATCAGCGAGCAGTTCGCCCATGCACTCGTGCCGATCCATGCGGTTGCGACCGAAGACGACGGAACGCGGATCGAAGCGATGCTTCGCGCAGCACCCGGGGTGACGGCCGCGACGGTGAGCTTGGCAGCGCAGGTCGCCCGCGTGGAGTTCGACCGCCGCGTTACCTCCCGCGCGAAGATCGATACCGTTCTACGCGAGGCGTTCGCGAAGCCGCTCGCGGGTCCCGATTCGGCAGTGTACGACGACGGAGTGTCCGCAGCGGTGACCACCGCTCCCGAGCACACCCTCGATGACGGGCACGGGCATGATGCGGCGGCGGACCGAGGGGAGATTCCCGACGCGACCCGTGGATGGTACGGGCGCAACCGCGAGCTCGCGTGGAGCCTGATGTCTGGCGCGCTGCTGCTGGCAGGCTGGCTGGTGGAGCGTGGGGTTGACGGGGCGCCATGGATGGCCATCGCGCTCTTCGTCGCCTCCTACGTGTTTGGCGCCCGCGACAACGTGGGGCATTTCCTCGCTGATCTCCGGCGCGGCAAGTTCCACTTCAACATCGACTTGCTGATGGTCGTGGCGGCCGCCGGTGCGGCGGCCCTCGGAGAGTGGGCAGAGGGTGCGCTTCTGTTGTTCCTGTTCAGCCTGGGCCACGCGCTCGAGCACTATGCATTGGGCCGGGCGCGGAACGCCATCACCTCGCTTGCCGAACTGGCGCCGTCGCGGGCCACCGTGCTCCGCACGGACAACGGCGTTCGACGTGAGGAAGTGGTAGGGATCGAGGCCGTGCGGCCAGGCGATGTGGTCGTGGTGAAGCCCGCGGAGCGTATCCCCGTGGACGGCACGGTGCAGGAAGGCCGATCCGGTGTGAACCAGGCACCCATCACCGGCGAGAGCGTGCCCGTCGACAAAGCTGCCGGCGATCCGGTGTTTGCCGGGAGTGTGAACGGCGAGGGCGCCCTGGTCATCGACGTCACGGTGGCCGTGGGGGACCGGACGCTGGATCGCGTGATCAAACTGGTGTCCGAAGCGCAGACGCAGAAGGCGCCGACGCAGCAATTCACCGAGCGTTTCGCGCGGGTTTTCGTGCCGGTGGTCTTGATCGGCGACTTGCTCCTGATCGTCGTGCCGCCACTTCTCGGACTACTCTCATGGCCGGACGCGTTTGCGCGCGCCATGGCGGTGCTCGTGGCTGCGTCCCCGTGTGCGCTGGCCTTGGGCACTCCCGCTGCGGTGCTGGCTGGCATCGCGCAGGCAGCCCGCAACGGCGTGTTGATCAAGGGTGGCGCACATCTCGAGGCACTGGGCTCGATCCGCTCCCTTGCGCTCGACAAGACGGGGACGATTACCGTCGGCGAGCCGTCGGTGACCGACGTGGTGCCGATGGATACGGTCGACAAAGCTTTCCTTCTCTCCACCGCTGCCGCGGTCGAGCTTCGCTCGCAGCATCCGTTGGCAAAAGCCGTGGTGCGTCACGCATCCGAGCAGCAGCTCACCGTGCCCGAGGCGGGCGAACTGACGTCGATCACGGCACGAGGAGTCCGTGCGCCCGTGGACGGCGACGTCGTCGAAATCGGGCGCGCGCTCCTGTTCGAGGATGCGGGCGTTGACGTGCCACAAGTGGTGAGGGATGCGGTGCAGCGCCTCGAGGAGGCGGGACGCAGCACGATGATCGTGCGTCGCGTCGGACATACGCCGGAGTTTCTCGGCGTGCTTGGTCTCGCGGACGAACCGCGCGCCAACGCCCGCGCGACGATGGTGGCGCTTCGTAGCGCAGGCATTCACCGCATCATCATGCTGACCGGGGACAACGCGGGCGTCGGCAATGCGGTCGGGCGCGCGGTCGGCGTCGACGAGGTGCGTGCGGGTCTGCTGCCAGAAGACAAGGTGACCTCAATCAAGGAGCTGGCCGAGGCAGGGCCGGTCGCCATGGTGGGAGACGGCGTGAACGACGCGCCCGCGCTCGCCCACGCGACAGTTGGGATCGCGATGGGTGGGGCCGGTACGGCCGCTGCCTTGGAGACCGCCGACGTCGCGCTCATGGGCGATGATCTCAGCCGGCTCCCTTTCGCGATTGCGCTATCGCGTCAAGCCAAACGCATTATCCGGCAGAACCTTTTGGTGTCGCTCGGCGTAATCATCGTCCTGGTGGTGGCGACGGTGAGTGGCGCTGCAAGCATCGGCCCAGCAGTGATCGCGCACGAGGGCAGCACGCTCGTCGTCATCGCCAACGCGCTGCGGCTGCTTCGATTTAGGGCGAAGGCCTGGTAATGCGGACTCCGGAACCGCTGGGCGGGATGGGGGGCTCGGTCACGTGGCGTCGCCGGGAGCTTCACTGAATCAGCGGGGGTGGCGGGATCAGCCCGGCCCTGTGAGTTCTCTGAATTCTGTCGCGCGTTTTCTCTAAACGCTGGCACACCCGAGTGACGGTCAGTCACGCGTCCGGCGCCTCGTCCGGCTGCGTCTTGAGGTGGCGGGTGCGATACGAGCGGCCGCGCATCTCGAAGTGGACTCCACGTTCGAGGAGTCGGTCGAGGATCGCCTCCGCCAAGTCGCCATCATGCAGCACCTGCCCCCACGCCGCCAGTGGCTTGTTCGTGGTGACGAGGATCGGTTTGCCGCGCAGGTAGCGCTCGTTCACGAGGCGGTACAGCACGTTCGCGGCATCGGCCGCGTGGCTGAGGTAGCCGATCTCGTCGAGGACCAGCACGTGCGGATGCAGGTACGGCGCGATGGCCGCGTCGAGCGTGCCCAGCTGGACCGCGTGCGACAGCTCGCCGATCAGGAGATCGGCCGCGACGAAGCGCGCCTCGTAGCCGTGTTGCAGCGCCCGGTACGCGATGGCGATGGCGAGATGTGTCTTGCCGGTGCCGCTCGGCCCACTGAAGATCGCGTTGCGGCCCTCGGCCACGAGCTCGAGGCCGAGATACGTCCCGAGCATCTGCCGCCGCAGCGACGCCTGAAAGGTGAAGCTGAAGTCGTCGATGGTGCGCACGAAGGGGAAGTGCGCGGCGCGCACCGCGCGGCGCATCCGCGTCTCCGCGCGATGCGCGATCTCTTCCGCGATCAGCAGCTCGAGAAAGGTCTGGTAGGTCATGCCCTCGGCTTCGGCGCGGCGCGCGAGCTCGGGATAGAGCCGCCGCACCGTCAGCAGGTGGAGCCGCTTGAGAATGGCGTCGAGATCGGTCGGCGGGACGACCGGGGGCGTGGTCGTGGCCACGCGGGGCGCGCGGCTCATGACGCGACCTCCTGCGGCGTGACGGGCGCGTGCTCGGCGGCGAGGTGCTCCAAGTACTCCGCGCCGAAGAGACGCTGCATGAGGGCGCGCTGGAGGAGCGGCCGGAAGGCGGCCTCGCCGAGCCGCTCGAGCACGGCGAAGGCCCGCTCGATGCACCCCTGCCACGTATGCGGGCGCTGATGCACCAGCTCCGTGACGTAGGCCTCGCCGACGGGGCCGAGCTCCACCAGCCGCTCGCGCATGAAGTACAGCCGCTTGCGACTGCCGTAGACCGACGCGAGCTGCTCGGCGCGCTGCCCCGTGAGGTAGCTCACATCGCCGACGTGGGGAAAGCGCGGATGCGTGGTCTCATGCCGCCCGCCCGCGCAGACGATGCGCACGCGCTCCGGGTAGAGATGCAAGGTCGCGGGCAGGCCGCACGCCTTCGCGGGCATCGCGTAGCGCACGCCCTGGTACGTGACCATCGCCGTCGGCCCCTCGGTGACGGGCACGTGGAGGCCGTAGTCGGCGGGGGCGATGGCGAGCGCGCTCAGGCGGGCCTGCTCCTCGGCCAGGCGCACGGCGGGGGGCACACCGGTCGCGCGCGACGGCCGCACGGTATTCACCTCGGTCAGCCACTGCGTGAGCTGCTGCGGGAGATCCGTGTCGAGATCCTGAAAGCGGCGCGCGCGAAAGAAGGCGCGCTTGACGAAGCCGACCAGATTCTCGACGCTCCCCTTCTGCTGCGGCTGGTGCGGGGTGCAGAGCTCGATGCTGGTGCCATAGTCGAGCACGGCCTGCGCGAGCGTGGGGTGCCACACCGGACGCCCGGCCTCGCGGCGGAGCACCACCGTCTTCGGATTGTCGAAGACCACGCGCAGCGGCACCCCGCCGCTCGCCGCGAAGGCCGCGAGCAGGCTCCGGATGAGCGCCTCGGCCCGCTCATTCGGCACCACGGTCACGAACATCCAGCGCGACCACTTGAGGCGGTACGCGGCGAAGTGGATCCGCCGGCGCGCCCCGTCGACGAGGCGGACCTCGACGTGCCCGAAGTCGAACTGGGCGAACTCGCCGGCCACGCCCTCGAAGCGGACCTGCACCGACGCCGGGAGCGTCGGCCGCGTCGCGCCGAGCAGGCGGTAGACCGTGGAGAGGCCCAGCGCGTGGCCAGCCTCGTCCAGCCGCCGATGCACCTCGCCCGGCGGCAGGTCCGGCTCCGCGGTCAGCCACGTCCGCAGCTGCTCGGTCACGGTGTCGGCCACGGGTGGCCGCCCCAGCCGGCGCGCCCGGCGCGCGGCCCGATCATCCCCCGAGGTGACCGCCGGCTCCTTCGCGATCCGCCAGACGGTCCGCACCGAGATCCCCAGTGCCTGCGCGATGTGCCGGGGCCGCTGGCCGGCCGCCAGCCGCGCCTGCACCGCATGTCGATCCAACATCCTGAGCATCCTCCGTCCGCGCCTCCCGCCAAGGGACTGACCTACCCGGGGTCGACGCTATCGTGGGCCAACAAGCTCAGGTGTGACAGAGTTTAGAGAAAATCCGTGCCAGACTTTAGAGAACCCACAGGCCCCCCTGACCATGGTGGTAGTACCCACGCCGGCACTTCGCCGGCACCGCCCCCGGGCGGTCTTCCCCCACACGGATGCACAGCAGCGCGAACAAGCTGACGGCAGCGCAACGTCGAGCGGTCCTTCGAGAGATCGCGGCCGGCAAGTCCAACACTCAGATTGCCCGGCAGTTCGGGCTCTCGCGAGGAACAGTCTGGGGATACGCCACTCGCGCCCGAAGGGCCGAGGGCTACACGGCTGCAGCGCCGCAGAATGAAGCGGCCGAAGCGATTTCACGCGCTCGTCGCACTTCACGTGTTGCGGAGGGCCGGCGGATCAACGTGACTCGCGAAGCTGGCGTTACCACAATTGAGGCCGAAGACTTTGTGCCGATGGACGCACAGAGCCTTGCGGCATATCACGGCGTGAATCTGGATAATGTGGTTGTGAGCGAGCGCGCATCCGTGTGGGACGTGATGTATCGCGATGCCGACGGACGCATGGTCGACAAGCAAAGGCACAGCTATCGCGCGTCGTTTGCACCGAAGGCGCCTGATCCATCGCACGATCTTGCGCAGGCGTTGATTGACGACATTCGCCGCGAGACTGTTGCAGCGTCGCGCAACACAAAGCCAGTCGCAGCCCCGCGCGATACCGATCCCTACGTGCTTCGACTACGGTTGCGCGACATGCACTTTGGTGCGCTGTCGTGGGCCATGGAGACGGGCGACAACTTTGACCTAAACATCGCGAAGCAAATCGCACTCGCGGCCGTCACGGAACTCCTTGCGCGCGCAAACGTGATGAACGTGTGCGGCATCGTAATTGAGACGGGCGATGATCTGCTTCACACTGATGGCGATGCGCCATACACGACGGCGGGAACGCCGCAAGACGCAGACGGTCGCACCACGAAAACCGCCCGTGTCGCGCGCGTCGTGATCAACACGATCATCGCGCAGTGTCTTGAAGTCGCGGAGTGGGTCGAAGTGATTTGGATTCCCGGCAACCACGACTGGAACTCAAGCCTCATTCTCGCGAACGCGATTGAAGCGAAGTGGGAAGAAAACGAGCGCGTGAAAGTTGACATTGAGCCGAGTGCGCGAAAGTATCGTCTCTACGGCGTCACCGCGGTTCAGTTTGCGCATGGGCATGGCATCAAGCCCGAGCAACTCGTTGCGCTGTTTCCGCACGAAGCCAAAGACATTTGGGCGCAGGCGATCTTCTACGAGTCATCCATCGGACATCTTCGGTGAGTGTCAAGATAGTTGTCGTATGTGCGACTACTGCGTGAGCCCTCCATCA
>ERZ1066122.1156-NODE-1156-length-22618-cov-15.598901_pt1 | contig 22618 bp, 22 predicted proteins | sample MGYA00382769_ERZ1066122 | MGnify/ENA primary metagenome ERZ1066122 (study PRJEB33369, sample SAMEA5778352) | biofilm metagenome | biome: Industrial cooling water; feature: Water cooling tower basin; material: Biofilm | place: United Arab Emirates | collected... | reverse complement strand
CGCCTCGACCGAGGCCGCCGCGGGCACGGGCACGGGCTCGGGGGCTTGCGGCGGCGCGATGGTCGTGGCGGCCGGGACGGCCTCCGGCGTCGTGGTCGCGGCGGACGGCGCGGCCGGGGCCGCCGGCACCACCGGCGCCAGCGGCACGATGCTGGCCTCGACGTGGACCACCGGCGTCGCCCCCTGCGGCGAGGCCGGGGCCGGGGCCGCGGCCGCGGCGGCGGCGGCCGCATCCAGCATCGCCTGGCATTGGTCCATCATCGCCTGCGCCCCGAGGCCCAGCGCGAGGTCGGGACAAAGCACGGCGGCGCCCAGTTCGACCGCGATCGGATCGCCGTTCTCGTCGACCGGTGGCTGGCCCAGCAGCTCCAGCCGCAGGCGGCCGATCATGCCCTCGATGCCGGCCGGGTCGCCGCCCGGCAGCGACAGCGCGAAGCCGCCCAGCCCGATGCGCGCCGCGGTGTCCTCCTTGCGGATGCGCCCGCGCAGCATGCGCGCCACCTGCAGCACCAGCGCCTCGGCCACCTCGCGGCCGTGGTAGAGGAAGAAGCGGCGGAAATCGACCATCTCCAGCCGCACCAGGCACAGCGGCTGCTGATGCCGGCGGGCGTAGGCGATGTCCTGCTGCAGGCGGTCGAGGAAGCCGGCCTTGTTGCTCAGGCCGGTCAGGCCGTCGAGGGTGGACTGGGCCTGCAGCTGGCGGGTGATGCGCTGGTTGTTGGCGTGGGCCCGGGCGCGCGCCACCAGGTCGGTGGTGGAGAACGGCTTGGTGATGAAGTCGGTGGCGCCCATGTCCAGCGCCTTCATCCGCGCCGCCTCGTCGTTCTCGGCGCCGGTGACGATGATCAGGGGCAGCGACTGCACGCCCGCGTCGTCGGACGCGCGCACCCGGCGCAGCAGTTCGTAACCGTCCGACACGGGCATGTTCAGGTCGGAGAACACGACCTGGATGCTCTGGTCCTCGCCGACCATCTGCCAGGCCTGCGCGCCGTCGTCGGCGGTGACGACGTCGAACTCCTCGCCCAGCATCTTCACCGCGGCCTTGCGCATCAGCTTGGAGTCGTCCACCACCAGGATGCGCGCCTTGGCGCCCGAATCCCCGCTCATCCCCGCCCCCAAGACCGGCCCCCGAACCCCGCCCAATCTAGACCAAGCGGCCCGGCCTGCCCACCACGGGGGTCACAGAACGGGAAAACCGGGCCCCGCGCGGGCCTCAGTCCTGTTCGGCCGCGGCCTCGCGGCCCTGCTGGCGGATGATCGCTTCCTGGCGGGCGTCCTCGATGCTCATCAGCACCGCGCCCAGGTCGGCCCGGCGCTCGTCGAAGGTGAAGCGGCCGGTGAGCGCCGTGTCCGGGCGCAGTTCGCCCCGCTCGTACAGCGCCCACATCTCCTCGCCGTAGTGGGTTTCGAGCAGCGCGGGGGCGTAGCGACCCAGGCTGTCGCGCAGGTTGTGCACGTCGCGCAGCAGCATGGCGCGCGCGGCGTTGTTGCCGGCGGCGCTGACCACCTGCGGGAAGTCGATGATCACCGGGCCGTCCGGCGAGACCAGCACGTTGTACTCGGACAGGTCGCCGTGGATCAGGCCCAGGCACAGCATGCGCACCACGTCGCGCACCAGCGCGTCGTGGTAGCGAACGGCCTCGGCGGGGTCGAACGCCACTTCGCCCAGGCGCGGCGCGCTGTGTCCCCCGGCATCGGTCACCAGCGCCATCAGCAGCACGCCGTGGTGGTAGCCGTGCGGGCGCGGCGCACTGACGCCGGCATCCACCAGCTGGTAGAGCGCGTCGACCTCGGTGTTCTTCCACTGCGTCTCGAGCTCGCGCTTGCCGAACTTGCTGGCCTTGGCCATGGCGCGCTGCTGGCGGCTGCCGCGGACCTTGCGGCCCTCCTGGTACTGCACCCGGGCCTGGAAACTGCGCTGGCCCATGTCCTTGTACACCTTGGCGCACAGCACCTCGTCGCCGGAGCGGACCACGTAGACCGAGGCTTCCTTGCCGCTCTTGAGCGGCCGGAGCACTTCGTCGATCACGCCGTCGTCGATCAGCGGCTGCAGGCCCTTCGGGGTTTTCATCGGTGGGCGCGCGGCCTGGGACGGGTCGGCATTATGGCCCAGGCACCGCCTGCCCGCGCCCGCCGAAGAGCGGCGACGGCCGCCGGATTCGGGCGCGGCGCCCCGGAGCAGCGGCGGCGGCGGCAGGCACCGAAGGTGAAATGCGCGTGGAAACGGCCTTTTTCACGATGTCCATGAACCCCTGCGTGGAATCATGGGCCCGTTCCAGAAAGAGGTCCCCGCCATGCCTTCCCTGCTCCGACTGACCTACGCCAGCCGCGCACGCTTCGACGACGTGAACGGCAGCGCCGGCATCCACCCGGAAGTCGCGCGCATCCTGATCCAGTCCCGCCGCAACAACCCGCGCCGCGGGCTGGTGGGCGCGCTGTACTTCGGCGACGGCTGTTTCTTCCAGTGCCTGGAGGGCCCGGCGGCCGAGGTCGAGGCGCTATACCAGCGCCTGCACGAGGATCCGCGCCACCACGACCTCCAGGTCCTGGCGCGGGAAGTGATCGCACGCCGCAGCTTCTCCAGCTGGGCCATGAAGCTGGTGCCAAACGCCAGCGAAGTGCGGCGCCTGATGGCCCGCCACGGCCGCGCCACCTTCGACCCCTACAGCTTCGACGCCGACCTGCTGGAGGCCATGACCCGCCTGTTGGTGGACGGCCCCGACGCCAAGCTGGCCGCCGAGGTGGTGACGCCCCCGCCTGGCGCGCCCGAACCAAGCTACGGCCCGGGCCTGCGCTACGCGATGGCGGTGCTGGGCGTGGTGCTGCTGGGCGTGGTGGCCACGGTCGCCGTGGCCCGCTGACCCGGCGGCCGCCGGGTGCGCGCCGGGCAGGCCGAAACTTTCGCATCGCTCCGCTCACCCGGTCAGCTATGCTTGCCGGGTATCCAGGGGGGATGCGAAAACTTGTCCACCGTACCTCCGGCCTCCGGCGGGCCGGGTGGCCGCCATGGCGGCCACCTGCGCGACCTGCCGCGCCGCACCTACCGGTTCCGCATCCTCGGCATGGGCCTGGCGGCCCTGCCGCTCGTGGTGGTGCTCCAGGACCGCGCGGCGTCCTGGCCGTACTGGGCGTGGGCCGCGTTCGCCTGCCTGCTCTGGCCGCACCTCGCGTACGTGGTCGCCATCCGCAGCCGCGACCCCAAGCGCGCCGAGCTGCGCAACTTCCTGTTCGACTCGCTGCTGGCCGGCTCGTATGCCTCGGTGCTGCATTTCAACGTGCTGCCTTCGGTGCTGCTGATGTCGATGGCCACGGCCGACAAGGTCAATGCCGGCATCCGCGGGCTGTGGCTGCGCTCGTTGCCGGCGATGGCGGTCGGGCTGGTGGGCGCCGGGCTGTTCACCGGCTTCGCGTTCGAGCCCGAGACCACGATGCCCGTGGTGCTGGCCTGCCTGCCGATCATGGTGATCCATTCGCTGGCGGTCAGCCTGTCGAGCTACCGGCTCGTGCGGCAGGTGCAGCGGCAGAACCTGCAGCTCGAGACCCTGAACCGCACCGACGCGCTCACCGGCCTCGACAGCCGGGCCTACTGGCAGTCCCAGGCCGGGCACCAGTTGCACCGCCGCCACGCCAAGGGCCAGGACGCGACCCTGCTGCTGGTGGACGTGGATCGATTCAAGGACATCAACGACCGCCACGGCCACGCGCTGGGCGACGAGGTGCTGCAAGCGGTCGGCCAGCACGTGCAGCGCGCCGCACTGCCCGCCGGCCACGCCGGACGGCTGGGAGGCGACGAGTTCGCGGTCGCCCTGCCGGTGGCGGCCGGCGACGCCGCGGCCGTGGCCGAGCGGCTGCGCCGGGACGTCGAGGCGCTGCGCTTCGAGCGCGCACCGGGGCTGCAGGTGTCGATCAGCATCGGCCTGGCCACCGCCGCCGACGGGGACACCGAACTGTCCGACTGGATGGAAACCGCCGACCGTGCGCTGTATGCGGCCAAGCGCGGCGGGCGCAACCGGGTGGTGGTGCTGGCCGGCACCGGCGACGGCCACGACTGAACGGCGCGCCCGGCTCAGCCTTCGGGCGTGCGCGCCCAGCGGGCGCCGACCCAGAACACCAGGCCGAGCAGGATGAAGGCCATGATCCACCAGGACACGCTGCCGCGACGACCCGCCGCGAGCGGTCCCTGCCGCTGCTCCACCGCGACCGGGCCGGGCACCTCGAGGGCCAGGATCCGCGCCAGCTCGCCATTGGCGCGCAGCCGCGCCAGGCCGGCGTCGATCTTCTCGCGCAGCGCCGGCCGCAGGCGGCTGACGCCGAACGCATAGTCGCTCTCGAGCAGCGGCGGGCTGAGCGCTTCGATCCTGTCCAGCCGGTGCAGGGCGATCGCGCGCTCGCCGATGTCGCTGGGCACCAGCGCGTAGTCGGCGTCGCCCCGGGCGACCGCCAGCACGGCACTGTCCTCGATGTTGATCGGCCGGATGTCGATGGCGGCGTCCTGGTTGGACAGCCACTCGTAGGCCATGCCGGCGAACTGCACCGCGACGCGCTGGCCGGCCAGGTCCTCGATGGCCTCGACCCGCGCGGCCCCGCGCGGCCCGAAGACCTGGTGGTGCCGGCGCGCGAACGGCTGGCTGAAGTCGAAGCGGTTGCGCCGGTCCTCGGTGATGAACATCGGCACCACGTCCACCGAACCCCGCTCGAGCTGGCCCAGCACCCGGCCCCATTCCAGCAGGCTGAACTGCACTTCGAAGCCCTGGTCCGCGGCGATCGCGCGGATGAGGGCGATGTCGCGCCCTTCGGCCTGTCCTTCCTCGTTGAGGTAGTGGAAGGGCGGATAGTTCGGGTCGCCGCCGACCAGGACCGTCTCCGCGCCGGCGGCCAGCGGCGCGCAAAGGGCGAACACCAGACCGCCCAGGAGGGCGCGGCGGCTGGGCGGTGTGCGGCGGGCAGGCATGGCCGGAGCATACCGAATCCGCCGGGAGCCCACCGTGCAGACGGCCACCTTCCCGGACGCTGACCGCGCCGCCCGTTGTAGCCCGTTCCAGAAGGGGTGGTGAACGCCCGGCGGGGCATCCGCCCGCCCCCTTTCCGATCGGAGTCCTGCATGCGCCTGTTGCCGCTGTTGATTGCCTCGACCCTTGTCCTCGCCGCCTGCGGCGACCGCGGCGCCGAGTCCACGGCCGAGCCCGCGGCCGAAGTCGCGCCCGCCATCGCCCCGGAGCCTGGCGCCCCCGCAGACGCACCCGACGCCGTGGCGACCGTGGAAACGCCGTCGCCGACCCCGCAGGCGGGTGAGCCGGGCGCGATCGATGCGACGACCCCGGCCCCGGCGCCCGTCGACCCCGCGCCCGCCTCCGGCCCGCGGCCCGGCGAGCCCGGGGGTCCGCCGCTGCCGGCGGACGCCGCGCCAAAGGCCTTCGATCCCGCCGACGTGCCCGAATCGACCGCCAGCCTGCCGCCCTTCCCCTTCTTCAAGGCCCCCGAGGGCCTGGCCAGCACGCTCAGCGACCGCGACCGCAACAAGAACTTCGACCGCGAGCACATGATCGCCGGCGACAAGGTCGTGGTCGTCGAGGGCAAGGTCTTCCGCGACCGCTTCCAGCTCACGAACCCCGACCAGCGCGAGTATTCGGAGATCGAGTTCCACCGCAACTACGCCAACGCCATCGCCGAACTCGGCGGCCGGAAGATCAGCCAGGTCCAGTACACGAACGAGGTCAACGCCGCCTTCGGCGGCCGCGAGGCGGTGGACAGGCACTACCACGGCACCTGCGCCAGCGATGGCTGCGAGAACCACACCTACCTGATCCGCCAGGGCGGCAAGGAGTGGTGGATCCAGGTCAGCACCGGCGCCATCCCGCTGCACGGCGAAGTGGTGGTGCTCGAGCGCCAGGGCATGGCCAGCAAGCTGGCCTTCATCGATGCCGCCGCCATGAAGCAGGCGCTCGACGCCGACGGCCGCATCGCGCTGTACATCAACTTCGACGTGGACCAGGCCACGCTGCGGCCCGACGCCGCGGCCGTGGTGGCGGAGATCCACCGCTTGCTGGCCAACGATCCGGCGCTGCGCCTCTCGATCGACGGCCACACCGATGCCACCGGCACCGCGGCCCGCAACCGCGAGCTCTCGCGCCAGCGCGCCGAGGCCGTTCGCGCGGCGCTGGTCGCCAAGGGCATCGCCGCCGATCGCCTGCAGGCGCAGGGCTTCGGCCCCGACCAGCCGCTGGCCGACAACGCCACCGAGGACGGCCGCGCGAAGAACCGCCGCGTGGAGCTGGTGCGGCTACCCTGAGGGCTCAGCCGCCGCAGCCGCCGCAGCAGGTGGAAGGCAGTGGCATGATTTGCGCCGGCACCAGGCGCGGGTCCGTGTTGGCCAGCAATTCGCCCAGCTCGAAGGCGCTGAGGTTGGCCGAGACGCGCAGCAGGCCGGTGTTCACGTCGAAGTCGGTCATCGCGGCCGGGTCGGCGTTGCCCAGCGCGGCGCGCAGGGCGGCCAGGTCGGGGCTGCGGGTGGCGAGGTGGATGTCGTACTGCATGGGATCTCCGGTGGCGGGGCGCGCGGATGGCGCCCGGTGCCCACAGGGTCGCAGCGCGGCCGGCCGGGCGCGCTGACCCGGATCAAGCCAATCCGCTTCCCGTGGGAGGAACTTCAGTCCCGATGCCTTTCGCCCGGTAGCCTCGGGACGGAAGTCCCTCCCACAAAAAGCGCCTTGGGGCGACGTTTTGTGGGACACTGCGCGCCCATTTCCCTCATCCAGGTCACGACCATGAACAAGAAGGCCCGCGCCCGCCGCCGCGCCGCCCGACTCAAGAGCATCCGCTGAGTCGCGCCCCGCGCACCGCAACACCCGATCAAGGGCCGGTTTCCGGCCCTTTTTCTTTGCCTGCTGCGTTAACCCCGTGAACGCTCCCGGGAAACGCCCATGGTCCCTCCGGAACCCCGCATCGACGCGCTCGACATCCTGCGCGGCCTCGCCATCCTCGGCATCGTGTTCATGAACCTGCCCGGGGCGGCCACCTATTTCGCCGCCTTCTTCGGCCAGGCGCCGCTGGCCGGCTGGACCCCGGCGGACCAGGCCGCCTGGATCTTCATGGAGGCCGTGCTCGAAGGCACCCAGCGCGGCCTGCTGCAGCTGCTGTTCGGCGCCGGAATGCTGGTCCTGGCCGCCAGGGCCATGCACGACGACGGCCCGGTCGCGGTGGCCGACCGCTACACCCGCCGCAACCTGTGGCTGATGGTGTTCGGGCTGGTGAACATCTTCGTGCTGTTGTTCCCGGGCGACATCCTGTTCATCTACGCGCTGGCGGCCTTGTTCCTCTTCCCGTTCCGCAAGCTCTCGCCGGGCGTGCTGCTGGCGCTGGGCCTGGTGTTCACCGTGGTCGACAGCGGCGTCGGCCTGGCGCAATACCTCGAGCGCCGCGACCTGCAGGTCCGCGTGGAAGCCGCGCAGGCGCGACAGGCCGTCGGCGCGACGCCGGCGGCGGGCGACCCGGGCGCGCTCGAGGCCTGGGGCAAACTCGAGGCCGGACTCGAGGCGGACCCGGGCTTCTTGGCCTACGACAGGAAGATGCGGCTGGCGCCGTTCGCCGAGTACGCGGGCTATACGCGCGGCATCTGGCTCGAGCAGCGCGCCTATACCGGCGAGGTCTTCTTCGAGGCCGTGCCCGAGGCGTTCTGCGTGATGCTGATCGGCGCGGCGCTGTTCAAGTGGCGCGTGATCCAGGGCGGGCGCAGCCGCCGCTTCTACCTGCTGCTGATGCTGGCGGGCTACGCCGTCGGCGGGCCGCTGCGGACGATCGAGGTCATCCAGCACCTGCGCTTCACGCCCGAGCCCAAGGTGGTGGCCTTCACCGAGGAAATCGCCCGGCTGGCGATGACCCTGGGCCATCTGGGCCTGGTGCACCTGCTGCTGGGCACGCACGCGGGGCGCACGCTGCTGGCGCCGTTCAAGGCCGCGGGGCGCACGGCCTTCTCGCTGTACGTGATGCAGACCCTGCTGACGGGCTGGCTGCTGTTCCCGGGCATCGGCCTGGGCCTGTTCGGGCAATTCGGCTGGGCCGGCATGTTCGGCATCAGCCTGGCGATCATCGCGGGCCAGCTTCTGCTGGCCAACCTCTGGCTGCGCCGCTTCCGCATGGGCCCGGTCGAATGGCTGTGGCGCTCCCTGGTCGAATGCCGCCGCCTGCCCCTCACCTGAAGAAAAAAGGGGTCAGAGTAAATTTGTGTTTGAAACACAAATTTACTCTGACCCCTTTTTTTTTGGCTGTGGGTTGGTCAGGCCCGGGCGTGCCAGGCCTTCAGCAGTTCGGCTTCCTTCTCGCGCGTGATGCCGGCGCGGACTTCGGCCTGGCGTTCGGGTGCCTGGCTGCGGTACCAGGCCAGCAGGTCGGTGACGGTTTCCGCCAGCGGCCGGAAGGTCAGGCCCGCGGCGATCGCACGCGCGTTGCTGACCGCACCGTAGCCCGAGTAAGGCGAGCCTTCGCGCGGGACCCAGATCGGCAGGGCCACCTCGTTCGCCTCGATGAACTCGCGCGGGACGTGGGTGAACGAGGCCGGGCCACCGGTGACGGCGTGGCAGCCGTGCACCATCGCGTCCATCGACAGCGTGTAGTCCGGGCCGCAGGCGTTGAACACGCCGGTGGTGCCGCTTTCCGCCAGCCGGATCATCCACTCGCCCAGGTCGCGGCCGTCGATGACCTGCACCGGGTCCTGGCCGTCGCCCGGTACCAGGATCTCGCCGCCCTGGGCGATGCGCTTGGGCCAGTAGGTGAAGCGGTCGGTCTCGTCGCGCGGGCCGACGATGTAGCCCGGGCGAACTAGGGTGACCTTGTCGCCGAACTGCTTGCGGGCCTCGGCCTCGCTCAGCGCCTTCAGCGGGCCGTAAAGGCCCTCGATGTCCGCCACCAGCGTCTCGCGCGTCTCGGCCATCGCGTCGGCGCCCTTGTACGGCGCCAGCGCGGAGTCTTCGTTGATACCGGACGCCGAACCGTCGGCATACACCGAGATCGTGGAAATGAAGAGGTAGTGGCCGACCTTGCCCTTGAGCACCTGGCCGGCGTCGCGCACCCAGTACGGCAGGCTGGTGGGGTTGTCGATGCACACGTCCCACTCGCGCCCTTCGAGCGACTTGAGGTCGCCCGTGGTGCGATCGCCAATCAGCTGTTCGACCTTGTCGCCCCATTCGGCGATCGGCCGGCGGCCGCGGTTGAACGTGGTCACCTGGTGCCCGCGCGCCAGCGCGTAGGCCACCTGGAACGGACCGGTGAAACCGGTGCCGCCCAGGATCAGGATGCGCAGCGGCCTGGCCGCCTTCGGGATGGCGCCGCCCACGCTGGCGGGCGCGCTGGCGCTTCCGATCGAAGGCAGCGCGGCGGCGGCGGTGGCGAGGGCGGCGTAGCGGAACAGGTCGCGGCGGGTGGTCATGGCAGGTCCCCGGGAAGTGGATGGGCGTCGGCTCCCCGGCGCCCTCCTGGCCCCGCGGATGCGCCACTCTGCCCTGCCCGGCCGCGGCTTCGCCCATGGCGAAAGTCGGGGGCCGGGACGGCCCGGCTCAGGGCGGCGGCGCCCCGCGCTGCACGTTCCAGGCGGCGAACTCGCCGGTGGCCGGATCCAGCGACACCACGTTGACCTCGCGCAGCACGCGCTCGCCCTGCGAGGTCGCCAGCTCGCCCACCACCACCAGGCGGTCGGGCAAGGTCCAGGTGCGCATGGGCAAGTGGGCGTTCGAAGGCGAGTCGCTGAGCGGCAGCTCGACCGTCCAGGCCCGGGCCAGCGCGCCGTCGAGGCGGGTCATCGCCAGCCGGCCTTCGCGATCGATGCGGGTGTTGTGCCAGACCAGCAGGCCCGGCGCGCCCGGCGGCGGCAGCGGCCGGTCGGCGCCCGGTTCGCGCACGAAGCGGCCGCGCAGGAAGGTCGGCCCGTCCGGCACCGGCGTCATGCCCGTGAAGCGGTCGAAGCGCTCGTCGAAGGGCTGTACCGTCTCCACCTCGCCCCACCACAGCGTGCGGCGCGCCAGCGCGCCTTCGTCGATCACCGTGTAGGGGAAACGCAGGTGGCGGCCGAACGGATCGGTGGCGGCGTCCTCCGCCTCCGGGCCGGTGTAAAGGCCCAGCCAGCGCCCGCCGAACTCGACCAGCCGAAGCGGCACGTCGCCGCTGGGCCGCAGCGGGGTCTTGGCGGCGTCGTGGCCCGTCACCGGCGCGGGTGCCGGCGGCGGCACGTACGGCGTGGCCGCGCCGTCCGGCCCGCGCACGACATGGCGGGTGGCGTCGGCGGCCAGGAACACCAGGCCCTGGTCGAAGCCGTAATGCTGCGGGTCTTCGGGCAGCCTGCCGGCCAGCGCCGGGTGCCGCTGCACGATGCCGGCGGCGTCATCGACCTGGCGGCCGTCGCGGGCACTGAGCGCGCGCGGATCGCGGCCGATCACCAGCCACACGCGGTCACCGTCCTGGCCCAGCAGCCGGCCGCGCACGGTCGAGCCCACCACCGGGCCCACCAGTCCGTCCTGCGCTTTGAAGCTGTGCACGCGCCGCGTCCACAGCGGCTGCGCCGTGGCCGGGTCGAGGGCGTGCAGGTCGAAGTGCACCAGCACCAGCTTGCGCGACGAAGGCCGCGACGGGTCGGGTTGCGCGACTCGCGGGTTTCCTCCTGCCGGGTCAGCAGCCACAGCCGCGGCTGGTCGCCATCGTTGACCATGGCGGCGTAGCCCTGCACTTCGCGGGGCTCGAGCCGCCGGCCGTCGTCGCAGGCCAGCAGCGTCAACGCAAGCAGGGGCACCAGCAGGCGCAGGATCGAAGGCATGGCGGTCCCCGGGATCAACGGTGTCCACCGGGTTAACGGCAGCGGCCGCGCGGGCGGGCCACGCCGCCGTGCGGGCCCCCGGGCCGTGGCGACGCGGCCCGGGCTCCCGGCGCGGGCAGGCCGTGCGCTATTTCGCCAGGCAGCGGCGGTAGCGGTCGTAGACGCGGGTGGCGAACCAGGCCGTGTCGAGCTTGCGCGTGATCTTCGGACTCTCGAGCTGGATGCCCGGGATGATCGCGCGCGGCAGCGGCTTGCCGGCGCGGCGTTCGGCCAGTTCGAACACGCGCCTGAACAGCACGGTGTCGTTGAAGCCGAGGTTGCCGCCCTGCTCGAGCTGCCTGCGGATGGCCCGGTCATCCAGGCCGAGCTCGGCCGACAGCGAGCGCACCGCGCGCTCGGTTTCGCCCGGCTTGCCCAGCGGCGCGCCCGGCGTGAGCAGGTCGCCGTCGAGCGCCAGTTCGCGGCCGGTCGCGTAGGCCACGGCCTGCTGGAAGGCGGCGTTGCGGCTGGCATACCAGCCGGCGTTGAAATCGGCGAAGCGATGCACCTTGCGGGTATAAGGCGTCGGATAGCCCAGCAGGTGGGCGATGCCGAAGTACAGCCCGCCGCGGCGCGTGAACACCTCGCGCCGCACGCTGGTTTCGATCGCGTACGGATAGCCGGCCGCCCGCGCCTCGGCGAACGGGATCGAGACCTGCATCGGCCCGCCGGTCTGCACCGGGTTGCGGCCGTCGAGCAGCTGCCGGCCGAGCGGCACGCGGCCGGTCAGGTCTTCGTAGATCTCGCTGAGCTCGCGCTCGGTGCGTACGCGGTCCAGGCGCTCGCCGTAGCTGCGGCCATCGGTGGAACTGAGCTTCAGGGCCGCGTTGAGCGCGAACTTCGGGATGCGCAGCGCCTCGGCGCGGCGCTCGAGCTCGCCGCGGGCGATGGCCGGGAGGTTCGCCACGGGAGGATCCGCCTTGTAGCCGGACTCCTGCTCGGTGACGGCCAGCACGGCGCAGATGTTTTCCGGCGTCGGCGCGATCTCCTGCGTGCGCAGCGCCACCTCGATGTCGGTGGCCCAGCCGGCGCGGTCGGGCACGCTGGCCGGGATGCGGCGCTCGATGTCGCGCCGCACGACGTCGGGCGACGGGCCGGGTGGCGTCGTGGCGCAGCCGGCCACGAGGATCACCAGCACCGCCGACAGCCAACCGGTTCGGCGGAGAACCCCCGCCACCCCCCGGGCCCCGGCGGAACCCTTGGCTACGCCAGCCCGCGCCCCGCCCTGGACGGAGCCCCGGGACAGGCCAGCCCGCGCCCCGGCCCCACCGGACCGTGCGGACACGTCAGCGTTCCCGCGCGGACGGCGCAGGCACGTCAGGCGCCCTGCGCCAGCGCGAAATCCAGCGCCGCCCGCACCGCCGCCACCTGGGCGTCGTTGCACTGCGCGGGCGTGGCGCGCGGGCTGTCGGGATAGACCTCGGTGGTACTGCGGTAGCGCGCGGCGGTGACGCTGGCGCACAGGCCCAGCTCGCGGCAGGGATAGTTGATGACGCCGTGCGCCACCACCGGCGAACCGATGATCTCGCCCTTCGCGTCGGCGGGCGCGATGTGGGTCACCTTCGCCACCGCCGCGATGATGGCCTGCTGGAAGGCCGGCTGCGGGTCCTCGGTGTCGCCCACGGTGTAGAAGCCGTCCGGGATCTCGCCGGGCTCGAAGGGCTGGCCGTCGCGCGCGGCCTTGGCCGGCCGGAACTCGGACTCGTCGCTGTCGGTGGTTTCGTGCAGGTCCATGTGCACCAGGAAGCGCTCGCGCAGCGGCGCCACCAGCTGCTTCAGCATCCGCGATTCGGCGGCCTGCCCGTCGGGTCCGAACGAGCGGTTCGGGTCGATGGCCTCGGCGTTCCAGCGCTGGATGCGCTCGTAGGCCCAGGGGCTGGCGCAGGGCACGATCATCAGGTTGATGCGGCCGGCGTAGTCCTGGGCGTGCCCTTGCGCGAACTGCAGCGCGCCGTGCACGCCGCTGGTTTCGTAGCCGTGGATGCCGCCGGTGACGAGCGCGCTGGGCAGGTCGTCGTGCCAGTTGCGGCTGCGCAGCACGTACAGCGGGAAGCGGCCGTCGTCGCCGGCATCAAGCGTGCCGTACTGCTGCACGTCGAAGCGGTCGCGCAGGCGGTCCACCGCCATCAGCACGTCGTCGGCATAGCTGCGCTGGCGGGCCTGGCGGGCGCGCCAGGCGGCGCGTTCGGCGGCGCCCCAGGGCTGGCCGGGGGTGCCGATGGGATAGGTTTCCGGGGGATGCACGGCGGGCGTTCCTTCTTCCAAAGCGCTGCCCGCGACTTTACCACCGCGCCTTCGCCGTCAGCCGGTGAAATCGAAGTCCCGGCCCACCGTGCGCACCGACGAGAAGCCGCCATTGTTCTCCAGCGACAGCACGCCGGTGAAGCGCAGCTGGCCCGCCGCCACCTCCGGCCCGCCGGTGGAGCGGCCACCCATCACGCCGTCGTTCACCGCGACCCAGCGCGGTTCGCCGGCGCTGTCGTCGAAGTGGATCAGGGTCTTCATCGGTGGCTCCGTCGCGGCCAGGGTCAGGGGCGAGACCAGCCACAGCAAAGCGAGGAGGAGGATGCGTCCGCGGTGCATGTCTGGGCCCGGCAAATGGGCCGCCATTGCATCCGCCCGCGCGTGGCAGGCGCGTGACGGCACCGTCGGCAGCGCGTCGAAGCTTCCCCGGGCCACCCCGCCAACCCGCGGCCGCCCTGCCCGCAAGGCCGCGCGGTCCGGCTGGCCACGCACTGGTGGCTACGCGGCCACGGCGCTAGGCTCTCCCTCCACCTCGCGGAGCACCGCCATGAACTACGTCCAGGGTTTCGTCATCGCCGTCCCGAACGCGAACAAGCAGAAGTTCATCGACCACGCCCGCCAGTTCGACCCGCTGTTCATCGAGTTCGGCGCGCTGCGCGTGCTCGAGTGCTGGGGCGAGGACGTGCCGCGCGGCAAGCAGACGGATTTCTTCGGCGCGGTGAAGTGCCAGGACGACGAGACCGTGGTGTTCTCGTGGATCGAATGGCCCGACCGCGCCACCTGTGACGCGGCGATGGAAAAGATGATGGCCGACCCGCGCATGGACCCGGCCGCGAACCCGATGCCCTTCGACGGTGCGCGGATGATCTACGGCGGGTTCTCGCCGATCGTGGTCATCGAGTAAACGCGCCGCCCCGACCCGTCAGAACTGCCCGGGCGCAGGGCTCCGAAGGCTTTCCAGCGCCTGGATGACCTGCTCCGGGGCCTCTATCTGAGGGTAGTGGCCGACGCCGGGCAGTTCGACCACGCGCGACCCGGGCAGCAGTTCGCGCCAGCGGGCGACGATGCCCGCGCCGGAGATCGGATCCTCGATGCCGTTGATGAGCGCGACCGGCACGCCGGCCTGCTGCAGCGCGCCGACCCAGCGCGCGCGATGTTCGCGGCGCTCGGCGATGTAGCGCAGCAGCTTCGGCATCACCGCCTTGCCACCGGCGCAGGTCAGCGCCTGCCAGGCCTCGTCCAGCTCGCCCTCGGGCCAGGGCTGGGCGCAGATGCGCTGCAGGCTGGCCTTGAAGCGTCCTTCGCGCACGAAGCGAACCAGCAAAGGCCCGAAGGGACCCGACAGCAGGCGCTGGATCCGGAGCGGCCGCGTGGCCTCCGGAAACAGGCCGCCGTTGAGGAATACCACCGAGGTGATCCGGAACCCGAGCGCACCCTCGCGCTGCCGTGCCAGCAGCTCCTGCGCGACGGTGTCGCCGTAGTCGTGGGCGATCACCGCGACCTCGCGCACGCCGGTGGCCTCGGCCAGCGCCATCCACTGGTCGGCCGAGGCGGCAATCGAATAATTGAAACCGGGCGGCTTGGCGGATGCGCCGAAGCCCAGCATGTCCAGCGCGAACAGTTCCTGCGTGCGCGCCAGCGCCGGCCACACCTCGCGCCAGTCGCGCCCGGAGGTCGGGAAGCCGTGGATCAGGAACAGCGCCGGCCCCTGCCCGCCCCGCCGCACGTGCAGGCGGTGGCCGCGGAAGAGCAGCACAAAGCTGGCGGCTTGCTCGAAAGCGGTCACGCGATTCCCCTGCGCCAGTCCCTGCATCCACGCCGCGGCCGCCTGGTGCGCCAGCGGGCGCGCCACGGTAACTCGGACCATCGTCGATCCTCAGCCCGGCGTGGCCAGCTTCAGGCCGATGATGCCGGCCAGGATCAGCGCCAGGCTGATCAGCCGGCCGGCGTTGGCCGGCTCGTTGAAAAGGACGATGCCGAGGATGGCCGTGCCCACCGCGCCGACGCCCACCCACACGGCGTAGGCGGTACCCAGCGGCAGATCCTTCATGGCGACGGCCAACAGCCAGATGCTGACCAGCATCGCCACGCCGGTTGCCACCGAAGGCCACGGCTTGGTGAAACCCTCGGTGTACTTCAGGCCCACGGCCCAGGCCACTTCGAACAATCCGGCGAGGATGAGGATGAGCCAGCTCATGATGATTCTCCCGGCAAAGCGAACCTGACCCCGTTCCTCAGGGCTTGTCGGCGGGCTTGTTGACGAACTTCTCCAGCATCTTCTTGCCCTCGGGCGACTGTGCCAGGCCCTCGAGCATGCTGGCGATGGCGGTGCCGCCGTCGGCCGAGAACAGGTCCATCACGCTCGACAGGCCCTTGCCGGGCGTGCCGGCGTTCGAGATCACCTTCACGTCGGCGGTCTTGAGCGCCTCGGCCTGGGCCATGCCCACGGCCTGCGCGGCCTCGATATTGCGGATGCCCAGCAGGTAGTTCTGGTAGCCCTGGTCGCTGCCGATCTTCTCGGCCAGCTTGATCTGCGCGTCCACCGGCGCCATCAGGATGGCGGTCTCGGCCTGGCCCTTCGCGTTGCCTTCCAGCGTGATGCCCTCGGCGTTGCGGCGGGCAGCCTCGAGCTGGCCTTCGGCGGTGAGCACCGTCTGCTGCTTCTGGCCCTCGGCCGAGACGATGGCGACCTGCTTGCTGGCCTCGGCCGAGACCACGGCCACCTGCTTGGCGGCGTCGGCATCGACGATGGCCACGTCCTTGGCCTGCGCCGCGGCGATCACCGCCGCCTCGCGGGCGATCTCGGCGCCGCGCACGGTCTTGACCTGCACCACGTCCATTTCCTTGGCCGCGGTCTCGCGCTGCTGCACCTTCACCTGCTGCGCGGCCTGCTCGTTGGCCACGCCCACGTTCTTGTCCTTCTCGGCGGTGCGCAGGCCCACCTGCTCGGCCGCAAGCTGGCGCGACATCTCGATCTCGCGCTTGGCGGCGATCTCGGCCATCTCGGCCTGGCGGGCGTTGTCGGCCACCACCAGGCGCGACTCGCGCTCGATGCCGGAGGTGCGCTTGGCCATGATGTTGTGGATGACGTCGCTGTCCTTGGCGTCGCGGATGTCCATCAGCTCGATGTTCTTGATGGCCTCCACGCCCCAGCCGCCCAGCTGCGGCTGCACTTCCTTGGTGAAGGCTTCGCCGAAGCGGCTGCGGTCGAGCATGATCTGGTCGATCTCGTGCGCCGCCAGCACCGTGCGCACCGAGCCCTGCACGATCGCCGTGAGCTGCTCCTTCAGTTCGTCGAAGGACGCGACGCGCTGGGCAGCGGTGTTGGAATCGCTGATGCGGAAGAAGGCCATCACGTGCACCAGGAAGGGCACGCGCTCCTTGTCGTAGGCCGCGTAGTCCGGCAGGTCGATGGCGAAGTTCGACACCGGCAGCGTCACGCGGGTCAGGCCGACCAGCGGCAGGCGCGACGGCCACTCGTAGTAGGTGTTGCTGTCGAAGCCCTTGCCGTAGGAGACCGTGTTGTTGCGGGTCTGGATGATGTGGACCTCGTTCACCGGCACCACCCGGCGCAGGGCGATGACCCAGAAGAACACCGACACGGCGGCAACGGCAGCGGCGCCCAGCAGGGCGATGAGGGCAAGGGACATTCCGGCGATCATGGTGGGTTCCGCGGCGGGGGCAAGGACGGCCAGTATACGGGCGGTGGTGTCGCCGCCAAGCTACTTTCCAATTGTCCTGGGCACGCGGCCGGCTGCGTTTCCCGATGAGCCCACGGCATCCGTTGGGCCCCGCACCACCCCTGGGCGGATCGCCTGCCGATCGGAGCGCTAACGCTCGTCCAAAGCGTGGTGGATCAGCACCACGCACTGCGAGGCGAACAGCATCTTCCTGCCCAGCGAAATCCGCTTCGTGCCCAGGCGGTCGAGCGTATGGAAGGTGTTCTTCGGCATCGGGATGTGGTCGGTGAGCAGGAAGCACGGGTTGTCGCCGAAGGCCTGCTCGCGGATGGACGTGCCTTTTGGGTCCATCACGAACAGCGGATGGTCCGTGGCCAACTCCTGCACCAGCTTCTCGAAGCTGATCGTGCGCACCGTGACGCCCGACTCCACCGGCCGCGATTCCTCCTTGCCCATGCCGCGCGAGGCCTCCAGCGCCGCGGCCACCTTGCCCAGCAGCGCCCGCTCATCGAAGCCACCGATGGCGTGCATGGCGGCGGCCTCGAAGCGCACCGTGCGCGAATAATCGGCGGTGCTTTCCAGCACCAGGTAGACCACCACGTCGGCCCGGTGCGACTGGGCCACGAAGATGGCGTTCATCAGCGTGTGCGCCAGGATCTCGGTGTGCGCTTCCTGCCCCACGCCCGCCAGCAGCTTCTGCGAATCGGTGGGGGCGGCGCGGGCGCGGAGGACGAAGGTTCGCATGGGGAGCCTGGCGGAAATGCTGGCCGGGAGATTACGCGAACGTGCGCTCGAGGTCTGCCCGGGGGCGGCCGCCCGGCGCTTTCGGGGCCTGGCAGGCGACGGACTTCACCCGGGTGGCGTGGCAGTTGCAACGGCCCTCGGGATGCGCGCAAGATCCTGGGCGCATGACACCGCAGCGTCTTGCAGAAGGGAGCCGATATGAATACCTCTCGTGCCCTGTTGCTCTTCGCCTGCCTGGCCAGCCCGCTCGCGCTGGCCTCGCCCCCTGCCCCGCCGCTACGCGCGGCCCCTTCGGCGGAAACCAGCCAGGTTGCGGTCAGCCGGCAGGCCGCCGCGCTCAGGCAGCTGGCCGCCGAACTGCGTGCCGCCGCCAAACAGCCGCCGCGCCTGAGCATGGACCGCTTCCAGGCCGCCAGGGCGCGCGACTACAACGCGTGGCTGGAGGCCTCGGCCCGGTCGGCCGACACCCTGGCCGCCGAGGGCGAGGCGCTGGCGCGATCCGGCGCCACCGAGGCGCAGTCGGCCGACTACGGCGCGCGCTTTGGCCAGCTGCAGGCCCGGCTCGACCAGGAAAACCGCGGGCACACCGAGGCCGCGGCGCTGCTGAAGACCAAGCACGACACGGTGAAGAACGCGATCAGCAACACGCGCTGAGCCCCGCGGCGCGCCGCAACGCGTTTTCGCCGTGATTCCGGCCAGCGTGATCGGGTGACGTCCGGCAGGCCGTGTCCGCCGCGCGCCGGAGGTATATTCCGTCGGGCAAGGCCGGTGCCCCACCGGCCACGAAACGCGGAGAACGAACATGGGTCTTGTGCAGGCAGTAGCGGGTGCGGTCGGCGGCATGCTGGCCGACCAGTGGAAGGACTTCTACACCGTTCCGGCCGGGCTGCCGGCCACGGCGGCGCTGTTCGCCGCGGTGCCGCAGGGCACCAATGCCGGGCGCGGGGCCAACACCAAGGGCTCGAGCAACATCATCTCCAACGGCTCGAAGATCGTCGTGCCCGAGGGCTACGGCCTGCTACTGATGCAGGACGGCGCGATCACCGGCTTCGTCGCCGAGCCCGGCGGTTACGAGTGGCGCTCGGATGACGTCAACTCGAAGTCCATCTTCGCCGGCGACGGCATCGTCTCGCCGCTGATCAAGCAGAGCTGGGAGCGCTTCAAGTTCGGCGGCCAGCCGGGCGGCCAGCAGCTGGCGTTCTTCGTCTCGCTGAAGGAGCTGCCGGACAACCGCTTCGGCACCCAGTCGGAAATCTACTGGGACGACGCCTTCCTCAACACCCAGGTGGGCGCGGTCACGCGCGGCTCGTACACGCTCAAGATCACCGACCCCATCCTGTTCGTGAAGAACTTCGTGCCGGCCACCTACCTGCAGCCGGGCAAGGTGTTCGACTTCACCGACCTCGACAACGCCGCAGCCGGCCAGCTCTTCAACGAAGTGGTCGGCTCGCTGGCGCCGGCCTTCAGCCTGTATTCGAACGACCCGGCCAAGGGCAACCGCATCACCAAGCTGCAGCAGGATTCGGTGGGCTTTGCGAAGAGCCTGTCGGACGCGGTGGAGAACGCCTACCAGTGGAAGTCGGACCGTGGCCTGCTCATCGTCAAGACCGCCATCGTCTCGATCGAGTACGACGCCAACACCAAGGAACTGCTCAAGACCGTGCAGCGCGCCGACGCGCTGTCGGGCAGCCGCGGCAACTCCAACCTGCAGGCCAGCGTGGCCGCGGGCATGCAGGCCGCCGGCGAGAACAGCGGGGCCGCCGGCCTGGTGGGCCTGGGCATGGCGGGCGGCATGATGGGCGGCATCGGCAGCCTGCAGCAGCCGGCCACCCCGGCCGCGCCCGCGGCACCGGCGGCGGACGACGCCATCGCCAAGCTCAAGAAGGCCAAGGAGATGCTCGATTTGGGGCTGATCACCCAGGCCGATTACGACGCCGCCAAAGCCAAGGCGCTGGGTCTGTAAGCCGGACGCCGGGCCAACACCATGTCGAACAAGACGGGTTCCACGCCGCCGCCGCTGCCCTTCGGTGGCACCGGCGGCACACCCCCGCCCCTGCCCCCCGGCATCGGGCCGGGCTCGCCGCAGGACGTGCCGCCGGAACCGGGCACGTTCCCGGTGGACCCGGCCACCCTGCCCAAGGCCATCCGCGACGAAGTGCTGGCGCCCGACCCGGTCGCCATCGACACCGCGTCGGAGGAACTGAAGGACGGCCAGAACCACTGCCCCAAGTGCGGCGCCACCGACATCCGGCAGCGCCCGGGCACGGACCTGCTGATCTGCCTGTACTGCCGCAACGAATGGCATGGCGAGGGCGTGGAGGAAGCCTTCGGGCTGGGCGAAGGCCTGGACACCCTGAGCGGCACCATCGTCGCCTCGGGCGCCCAGGCCATCGCCGCCGACGCCTCGCACCTGATGAGCTTCAAGTGCACTGGCTGCGGCGCCGAGGTCACGGTGAACACCGAAAGCAACATGACCGCCCGCTGCCACTGGTGCCGCCACGTCTTCGGCGTGAACGAACAGGTGGCGAACGGCGCGGTGCCCGATGCCGTGCTGCCCTTCCGCATCAAGAAGGACGACGCGGTGGCGCGCATCCGCCAGTTCGTCGGCAAGCGCCGGATGTTCGCGCTCAAGGAATTCAAGGAACAGTTCACGCCCGAGAACGTGGTGGGCGTCTACATGCCCTACATGATCGTGGACGGCCGGGCCAGCGCCGAAGTGTCCGGCCACGGCGAAATCAAGACCCGCGAATACACCCGCGGCACCGGCAACAACAAGAAGACCTATTACGACGCCGACGTCTACGCCGTGCGCCGCGCCGTGGACTTCACCGTGGACGACCTACCACTGGAATCCTCGCGCGAGCGCAGCAAGCTCGATACGAAGGTGAACACCAACAACATCATCAACACCATCCTGCCCTTCGACACCAAGAACGCGGTGAAGTGGAACGCAAGCTACCTGTCGGGCTTCAGCTCGGAGAAGCGCGACACCGACGTCGAAGCCCTGCGCCCCCGCCTGGAAGACCAGCTGCTGTCCATCGCCCGCCACCAGGTGGAGCCCTCGGTGAGCCGCTACGACCGCGGCGTGCGCTGGGAAGAGGAAAGCCTGGACGTACACGGCACCCGCTGGGTGGCCATGTACCTGCCGGTGTGGCTGTACAGCTACCAGCAGCCGGGGAGCGGGATGCTGCACTACATCGCGGTCAACGGCCGCACGGGCGAAACCATGGGCAGCGTGCCGGTGCAGCACTGGAAGCTGCTGCTGGCGGCCCTGACCACCGGCACCTTCATCGAGGCGATAGTGATCGCCCTACTGCTGGGATCGAACTGATGAGCGACGACAACGGCGCATGGCTGCTTGCGCTCGGCCCGGCCGGGGCGGCGGCGCTGTATTGGGCGATTTACCGGTACTACCGGAATACCGACAAGTCGCACGCGTTCGAGCGCGAGACCGCCGTGGATGCGAAGCCGGTGACCGGCAGCGACCGCCAGACCGGCGACGTGAAGGGCGTGCGGAACTCACGCATCTCCGGGGATAACGTGAAGGCCTATCGCCAACGCGTTAAGCGAGTCAGTTAGGATCCGAAGTGCGGCCTACGGGCCACGTCCGGACCCCGCACTGAAAGACTCATGGCAAGGCGAAAAGAAAGCGGATTTGACGTGCTCGCCAGCCTGCCGTGGCAGGTCGGCATCGTGGCGGGCGTGCTCGCGTTTGCCGCGGTGCGCTATGGCGTTCCTTGGTACCTGGCCCAGTCCGGTGGCTCGCTGGGCAACGCGTTTGCCTCTGGCCAGGCGGCACAGGGGCTGAGCCCGATCGCCTGGATGCTTTTGGGTGCGTGCTGGCTGGCCGCCGCCGCCTCGTTTGCCACGCGCCGCAATCGCGCACGCCTGTTCGACGCACACGCCATGGAACCACGCTTGAAGTCGCTCAGCTGGCGCGAGTTCGAGCATTTGGTGGGTGAATGGTTCCGGCGCCAGGGTTATTTCGTAGAAGAGACCGGCGGTGGCGGCAAGGACGGCGGCATCGACCTGCTCCTCCGCAAGGACGGCCGCAAGGAGCTGGTGCAATGCAAGCAGTGGCGTCGCCAGCGCGTCGACGTCGCCACCGTTCGCGAGATGTGGGGGCTACTGCAGCACCACCGGGCCGATGCCGTGTGGATTGTCTGCATTGGCCGGTTCACTCCGGACGCCTCCAGTTTTGCTGCAGGCAAACCGATCAACTTGGTGTCGGGACAACAGCTCGAGGACATGATCCGTTCGTCCCCTGTCACGCAACAACAAAGTCCGCCGGCTGCCGCGGCTACGCCGGCACCCGGCCATGGCGAATGCCCAAAGTGCGGCAATAAGATGGCGCGGCGGCACAATCGCAAGACCGGCGAAGCCTTCCTTGGCTGCACCAGCTATCCAAGTTGTCGGGCAACTCTTCCGCTACCGAACTAACGGCTCCACCAATCCTTTTTTACCGCTGGCTCGCTCCCCCCGGGCTTCAGTGAACGCTGTAAACCTTGCCCGTTTCCCCGCCTTCCACCGAGCGCGCATAGCCCAGCGCCACGCGTGCGCCCGGCACGGGCTGACGCCCGCCGCCTACGCCAAACGGGTGGCCGAGATCGGCTACCCTAACCCCGGACTCTAAATGGCCCCGCTACTGAAAGCGGGGGGGACGTCGCTAGATCAACTAGTCTCACATCTGCTCTCTGAGAGGCCGGACGAAAGGGAAGTCACATATTCCGTCGATACTCGCCGCCAACCTCATACAGTGCATGACTAATCTGCCCGAGGCTATGGGTCTTCACCGCCTCCATCAACGCCGCGAAAATGTTCTGGCGCTCGCGGGCGGTGTTCTGCAGGTAGGTTAGGCCATGGCGGGGGGGCATCGGGACTGAAGCCCCTCCCACAGGAGCGAGAGAATTTCTCGCGGCCTGGAAGGTGCGGACGTTGGCGATCTGGGCGGCCTTTTCGGGCTCGGTGCTGCGGATCAGTTCGATGGTGGTGGCCACCTCGCCGGCGTGGTCCTTGGGCAGGAAGGTGTTCACGCCCACCAGGGGCAGGCTGCCGTCATGCTTCTTGTGCTCGTAGTACAGGCTTTCTTCCTGGATCTTGCCGCGCTGGTACA
>ERZ1066122.1154-NODE-1154-length-22645-cov-7.486056_pt1 | contig 22645 bp, 22 predicted proteins | sample MGYA00382769_ERZ1066122 | MGnify/ENA primary metagenome ERZ1066122 (study PRJEB33369, sample SAMEA5778352) | biofilm metagenome | biome: Industrial cooling water; feature: Water cooling tower basin; material: Biofilm | place: United Arab Emirates | collected... | reverse complement strand
GCGCCGTCCATCTGGGCGGCACCGGTGATCATGTTCTTCACATAGTCGGCGTGGCCGGGGCAGTCGACGTGCGCATAGTGGCGGTTGACGGTTTCATATTCGACGTGCGCGGTCGAAATGGTGATGCCGCGCTCGCGCTCTTCGGGAGCCTTGTCGATATTGTCGAAATCGACTTTTTCCGACAGGCCTTCGTCAGCCAGAACCTTGGTGATTGCAGCAGTCAGCGTGGTCTTTCCATGGTCGACGTGACCGATGGTGCCAATGTTGCAGTGCGGTTTCGTCCGCTCGAATTTAGCCTTTGCCATTATATCAAACCTTCGTTTTTGATTGGGTATTTCTGTTCAGATGGGACGAGCCTGCTGAATCGAGCGCCGCCATTAGGAGGAAGTCCGCGCAAAAGCAAGCGAGTCGTTTGCAGTTGGCGAATTTCGCCCGGCAATCGGCAAAAACCAAGACATTCGGGCGCATTTCGCGGGCAACAGGCCTATAGTTTTTGCGCCAGAATCCGCGTTGCTTCATCCACCTGACGCCAGCAGATTTCAAAATCTGATCTGTCGCCATAATAGGGATCGGCAACCGACTGCCCTGATTGATCGGTCGCGTGGTCGAGAAGCAGCGACAGTTGCGCGCGCCCGCCAGTCGGAGCCATTGCCTTCAGATTACGCATGTTTGCAGCATCCATGGCAAGGATATGGTCAAAACGGTGAAAGTCTTCCGAACTGACCTGCCGCGCGCGCAGATCGCTGATGTCGATCCCGCCCAGCCGCAGCGCCACCTCTTGCGCACGCGGATCGGGCGGGTGGCCGATATGCCAATCGCCGGTTCCGGCCGAATCGACCTCAACCGCAAGGCCCAGCCGGTCGGCATGATGCCGTAATGCTGCCTCGGCCAGCGGCGAGCGGCAGATATTGCCGAGGCAGACCATCAACACTTTTATTGTCATATCATTCCCTGCTTGCGCTTTGCCGCGGCTTTGCTAGCCCATGCCGAAATCACAAGGCAAGGCGAGGGAAACGGGCGTGAGCGAAACAACAAACGAAAAATTACAGCCAGTCGCATCCCCCGCCACCGATACCGTCCAACCCGAAGCATCGGGTTACAGCTGGTATGTGCTGTTCGTACTGGTGATCGTTTACATATTGAACTTCATCGACCGGCAGATCGTCAGCATCCTCGTCGTCGATATCCAGGCACATTTTCAGCTGACGAACGCGCAAATGGGTTTTCTGGGCGGCGCGGCCTTCGGGGTCTTTTATGCCTTGTTCGGTATTCCGCTGGGGCGGCTCGCCGATAATTGGAACCGCACCAGATTGCTGAGCATCGGTCTTGCTTTATGGTCCGCAATGACCGTGGTGTCGGGGCTTTCAAAAAATGGTGCGCAGCTGGGGCTTGCACGCATGGGTGTGGGGATTGGTGAGGCGACGGCAAGTCCGTCAGCCTATTCGCTGATCTCGGATTATTTCCCGAAAAAGCAGCGGGCAACGGCGCTCGCAATATATTCGTCCGGGCTTTATCTTGGTGGCGGCGTGTCTTTGTTTATAGGTGCCTATATCAAGGAGGCATGGAATATCGCTTATCCCGGCGGCGGACCGCTTGGGCTGGTTGGCTGGCAGGCGGCCTTTCTGGCGGTCGGCTTCCCCGGACTGCTGGTGGCGCTATGGGTGCTGTCCCTGCGCGAGCCGGCGCGCGGCGTCATGGATGGAACGCCGGTGGCAATGTCACCGACACCATTCAAGGATTTCCTGTACGATCTATCCACCATTGTTCCCCCCTTCACACTGATCGGCGCGGCACGGCGTGGTGGCGGAGCGCTAATGCTGAATATATTGGCCGCCGGGTTACTTGGTGCTTTTGCCTGGGCGATGATTGGGCTGACCGGAAATATCCCGCAATGGTCGGCAGTGGCGGTCGGATTTTATGCAGTCTTTTCCTGGGCAAGCAATTTGAAGTCGCGTGATCCCGCAACATTCCAGCTTATCTGGGGGACACCTGCCTTTCTGTGCACCTCGCTCGGCTATGTGTTGGTCGCGCTGGCCGCCTATGCGCTAGCCTATTGGACCGCGCCCTATGCCGAACTGGTGCTGAAACTGCCCAAGCAGCAGCTGGCTTTCTGGCTGGGAGCGCTGGCCGCATTGAGCGGCTTTGTCGGCGTAATCATGGGCGGGCGTCTGGCCGACTATTTGCGCACGAAAAATCCGGCTGGCCGCATCCTTGTCATCATGATCGGCGTGGTCGGGCCAGTCATTCCCATCTGGATCGCCTTTACCACAAGCAGTGCGCCTGTTTTTTACACAATGCATTTCTTGGCAGGTGTGCTCGGTAGTGCTGCGCTGGGCGCGGCGGCAGCAACCACACAGGATCTGGTCCTGCCCCGGATGCGCGGCACGGCGACTGCAGTGTTCTTCCTCGCCACCACGTTGATCGGGCTCGGCTTTGGTCCCTATCTGGTTGGACAGATAGCCGACCTGACCGGCACGATGGTCGATGGCAAATATGTCGGCGACCTGCGGACAGGATTGCTCGCGCTTATCGGGGTGGCCCCCATTGCCGTCGTGCTGCTGCTATACTCCTATCGCAGCATTCCCGCAGCCGAAGCGACATTGATCGAGCGCGCGCGCGCCGCTGGAGAACCGGTTTAATCGCACGATTAAATTCTGTCTTGACGCTACCGGCATGTGATGCTTCACCCAGGCGCAAAGGAGACTTTGTGCATGTCGCTCGATCTGATCCCCCGCACCGCCTATAATGACGATCATGAGGCATTCCGCCAGACGGTACGCCAGTTTCTGCTGAAAGAAGTCGCGCCTAACGCCACCAAATGGGCGGAGGATGGGATCGTGCCACGCGATATCTGGCCCAAGGCCGGAGAACTCGGCATGCTATGCCCGACAGTGCCGGAGGAATATGGCGGTCTCGGTCTTGATTTCGGCTATAACGCCATCGTCGATGAAGAGAGCAGCTATTACGGCAATGTCGCAACCGGTTTCTCGCTGCAGTCCGACATTGTCGTAAACTATCTCGTCTCCTACGGTTCAGAGGAGCAGAAGAAGCATTGGCTGCCCCGGCTAGTCTCGGGCGAGACGATCACCGCCATCGCAATGACAGAGCCCGGCACGGGCAGCGACCTGCAGGGCATGCGCACCACGGCGCGCAAGGATGGCAACCATTATGTGATTAACGGCAGCAAAACCTATATCACCAATGGCCAGAATGCCGACCTGATCCTCGTCTGCGCCAAGACCGACACCGACGTGCAGCCCGCGTGGAAAGGCATCTCGATCATCCTGGTCGAGGCCGACCGCGAAGGGTTCAAGCGCGGACGCAATCTCGACAAGATCGGGATGGACGAGGCCGACACCAGCGAATTGTTTTTCGAGGATGTCCGCGTACCGATGACCAATTGTTTGGGCGAGGAAGGCAAGGGCTTCATCTATCTGATGAGCGAATTGCCGCAGGAACGGCTGTCGATTGCGGTTTCCTCACAGGCGAGCGCGCAAAAGGCGTTCGACGATACGGTCGAATTTTGCCGCGAGCGCAAGGCGTTCGGCAAGCCGGTGCTCGATTTCCAGAATACGCGCTTCGTGCTCGCTGACCTTAAATCCAAACTGCAGGTGGGCTGGGCGCATCTTGATTGGGCGCTGTCACGGCACCTGAAAAAGGAATTGACCGCAGAGGAAGGCGCTGCCGCCAAGCTATGGCATACCGAGCTGCAGTGGGAAGTGATGGACAAATGCCTGCAGCTGCATGGCGGTGCGGGCTATATGAACGAATATGCCATCGCCAAGGCCTGGCGCGCCGCACGCGTAACGCGGATTTTTGGCGGCACGAACGAGATTATGAAGGAACTGATCGGGCGGGGGTTGTAATTGTCCCCCCGAGTTTGCTCGGGGAGGGGGACCATCGCGCAGCGATGGTGGAGGGATATTCCACCCTCGCAATACCCCTCCACCACCCTTCGGGTGGTCCCCCTCCCCGTCCTTTGGACAGGGAGGATATCAATCCACAAAAACCGGCTTCCGCTTCGCCATTTCCGCCATTACCGCCTCGATCTGGTTTGGCGTGCGGATGACCTTTACCTGCTCGTCGCTTTCCGCCTGCAATAATTCCGCATCGCTGGCGGTGGCCATCAAATTGCACAGTCGCTTCGCGCCGCGGATGGCGTGCGGGTTTTTGGCCGCAATCACGCGTGCCAGTTCCAGCGCCTTGGCTTGCGGCATGGGATCGACATGGGTGGCAAAACCAAGCTCTTTCGCCTCAACGCCAGTCATCTCGCGGTTTGTATAGATCATCTCGCGCAGCACATCGTCGGCGACCTGCGTGCGCCAAAGCGGCATTCCGCCAACATCGGGAACCAGACCCCATTTCATCTCCATGATCGCAACGCGCGTTTCGGGATGGATGATGCGGATGTCGGCCCCGGCCATGATCTGTGATCCTGCGCCAAAGGCAACGCCGTGCACGGCGGCAATCACCGGCACGGCAAGCTCGCGCCAGCCCCAGGCGACATATTGCGCATTATTGGCGATGCCTTTTGTGCGGTCGGACAGCGAACCGCCCGCGCTGCTGGTGCCGGGATTGCGCTCGCCCCCCATGCTGGCAAGATCGAGCCCCGCGCAAAAGGCGCGCCCCTCCCCCGACAGCATGACAACGCGCAGGCCCGCGGCGGCCTTCAGCCGGTCGATAGCATCGACCAGAGCGGTCCACTGCACCGCATCGAGCGCATTCATCTTGTCGGGGCGGTTCATGCGGACATCGGCGATGCCGTCTTCCAGCATGGTGATTGTGACACGGTCGTTCATCAATTGCCTTTCTTCCCCAACCCTTCCCCTAAAGGGGAGGGGCTTTTCTGCTTAGCGCAAATTCAACCAGCGGCAGCTGATCATTGCCGAAATACATGTCGGTCCCGTCGACAAATATCGTCGGAGATCCATAGCCGCCGCGCGCAATCACCTCCTCGGTGTTGGCGCGCAGCAAGGCCTTTACCTCATTGGTCTGCGATGCGGCTCGCAAGGCTTCGCCATCAAGGCCGACGCCATTCGCAACCGCGACCAATATGTTGGGATCGTCGAGATTTTCCTGCCGGCCGAAATAGCTTTGAAACGCCGCGCGGGTGAAATCGGTGAGCGCAGGCATGTCATCCGCCAGCGCGCAGCAGAAACGCATGGCATTGACGCTCTTTGCCGGATGCCATTGCGACGGGAAGTTCATCTCCACCCCCGCCAGCGCAGCCCAATCCTTCAGGATTTTCCAGCTATGGGCAAGCTTGCGGTTATCGGTCGCTTCGCGCGCCTTGTAGACCGATTGGTTGACCGCATTGAACACCCCGCCAACCAATATGGGCCGCAGCCGCGCGCAATAGCCGGTGCTTTCCATCACCCCGAACAAGTTAGTGAAGGCCAGATAAGTCCAGGGGCTGGACAGGTCGTAGAAAAATTCGGTGCGTTCCTGCCCCATCAGGCGGGCTCCATCGCGCGTGCATCAAAAGCTGCAAGGTGCGGGCGCACCCAATCGGGCAAAGGTTGCGGCCGGTGCGTGGCAAGGTCGACATGCACCGCGACCAGTTCGACCTCGGCGCGCAGATCGTCGCGACCGTCGGCATGGTGGCCATGGATCTCGACCAGCTGCGTCATGCTGGTACGCCCAACCGCGACCGTGCGCGCCATTACCTCGATCATTTCATCGGGCAGAATCGGCGCGCTCCAGGTCACCGTTGCCTTCTTCACATGACATTCGAGTGGTGTGTCGCACATCGCATGCCAGCCGCTTGCCCGCCAATATTCGGTGATCGCAATATCGGCATAATCGAGATAGCGGGCGTTGAAGACCACCCCTTGCGCATCGGTCTCCGACCAGCGGACGCGGAAGGGATGGCGAAAGGCAAAGTCTTTTTTGGACATGCGGTTTCGATGGCAAATTGCAACGGGCTCCGCAAGGGCAATGGCTGCTGCTATCGCTCCAGCAATGCTCCGGGCACATGGATGGTGCGGATGGCCAGCCGCACCTCCAGCATGAAGAGCACCAAAGCGGCGAGCAGCAGCAGCATCGCGACGATGAAACTTGCCGAGACGGGGGTAGCCAGTTCCTGCTGCCCCGATCCCATCAGAAACAGCATTGCGACCATCACACAAACGACGATGCCGCAGAGCACACACAGCGCAATCGACCAGTTGATGATGCTCATCCGACGGTCGATGATGCGCAATTCGCGGACCAGCCGGGCATGATCCTCGCCTTCAGTGGTCGAATGACGCTCGATCAGGTCGCGTGAGCGATCGACCACACGCGCCAGCCTTCCGGTGATGACATTGAGCAGGCTGCCCATGGCTACCAGCAGGAAAACGGGCGCAAGCGCGATCTGGATGGTTTGAACGAGCTGCCCCATGCGATCAGATCGCTTTTGCCTGCGTCGGCGTGTTGACGCCCATCGACTGTAGATAGCGTTTGATATTGCGCGCGGCCTGCCGCAGCCGATGTTCATTCTCGACCATCGCGATGCGGACAAAGCCTTCGCCATCCTCGCCATAGCCGACGCCAGGGGCAACCGCGACCTTGGCTTCGGTCAAAAGCTGCTTTGAAAATTCGAGGCTGCCGAGATGCGCGAGCGCGGGCGGGAGTGGGGCCCAGGCGAACATGCTTGCGCGTGGGGCGGGAATATCCCAGCCGGCGCGTGCGAAGCTCTCGACCAGCACATCGCGTCGTTTATGGTAGAGTTCACGGTTCTTCTCGACAATGTCCTGCGGGCCATTGAGCGCGGCGCATGCCGCTGCCTGGATCGGGGTGAAGGCGCCATAATCGAGATAGCTTTTCACACGCGTCATCGCGGCGATGAGCTTTTTGTTGCCGACGGCAAAGCCGACGCGCCAACCAGCCATCGAATAGGTTTTGGACAGCGAAGTGAATTCGACCGCAACGTCCTTGCCGCCCTTCACCTGCAAAATCGAAGGCGTCGGATTGCCGTCGAAATAGAGTTCGGAATAGGCAAGGTCGGAAAGCACCCAGACGCGGTTCTCCTTTGCCCAAGCGACCAGCCGTTCGTAAAAGGCCAGATCGACCGTTTCCGCCGTCGGATTTGACGGATAATTGACGACGAGGATCGATGGGCGCGGCACGGTGAAGGCCATGGCGCGGTCGAGCGCGCGGAAATAATTGTCATCAGGGGTTGTCGGCACCGACCGGATCGTGGCCCCCGCAATAATAAATCCAAATGTATGAATGGGATAGCTGGGGTTGGGGGCCAGCACGACGTCGCCCGGTTCGGTGATGGCGGTGGCAAGACTGGCAAGGCCTTCTTTCGATCCCATTGTCACCACGACTTCGGTTTCAGGGTCAACCTCGACACCGAAACGCCGCGCATAATAATTGGCTTGGGCCTTGCGGAGGCCCGGAATGCCTTTTGACGCCGAATAGCCATGCGCATCGGGCTTGGCTGCGACCTCGCACAGTTTTTCAATGACATGCGGCGGCGGCGGCAGGTCGGGATTGCCCATGCCTAGGTCGATAATATCCTCCCCCGCCGCCCGGGCCGCCGCGCGCATCGCATTGACTTCGGCAATGACATAGGGCGGCAGACGCTTCATGCGGTAAAATTCTTCGGCCATGGCTCCCGTTTCCGGCTGGGTGTTGGACAAGACCGCCATGCGCGAAGTTTTTGTGGTTTGCCAGCAAAAGTGCGCGTCACCTCTCTTCGTCATCCCGAACTCGTTTCGGGATAACGCGCAAAGGTGGTTTGTTATCCCGAAACAAGTTCGGGATGACGAATTCTGGGAATGGATTGTTGCACCGTCACCGCGGCCTGTTCTTCTTCGCCTTATGCTTCACACCATGCTTGGAAGGCGCTGGTCCTTTGCCAAAGGGCTTGGCGCTATGCCGCGCACCCGCATCATTACCCGCACCTTTGGCTTTACGACGGTTCTCACGCGCGGCCTGGCGGGGCGGGCCGTCAGCGGGGATGATCTGGACGTCATGGTCCTCATCATGCCCCGGCCGCGCTACCGCCTTGGCAAAGCGGGCAGCAGCAGGGGCGGCAATGCCGACAAAGCTTTCGTCCGCCGCAATCCGGATCGCGCCGATGTCGTTGCGCGTCACATCGCCACGGCGGCAAAGCAAAGGCAAAAGCCATTTTGGATCGGCATTGCTGCGCCGCCCGATATTGAGTTTGAACCAGACTGCATCGTCAAAACCTGCGCGGTGATTATCCTTCATTGCGGCAACGGCGCTGCTATCGGTCAGCATTTCCTCTGGCGCAGGCAATTTCGCACGATGCGCACGGACAAGTGCCGCTGCCACATCTTCCACGCTCATCGTTTCGAGTAATCTTGCGCCCAACTTCCGGTCTTCTTCATCAATCTCGACCGGTGCTTGCAGCGTTTCGAGCAAGCGTTCATGGTCGCGCGCACGAATATCGTCAGCTGTCGGAATGGCAATCCATTCGGCCTCGATCTTCGCCCCGCGCAGCATCGATTCGACGCGTTTCCGTCGCTGATAGGGAACAACCAGCACCGCCGTTCCTTTCTTCCCCGCGCGCCCCGTTCGGCCCGACCGGTGCTGCAACCCTTCGGCATCGCGCGGCAATTCAACATGGATGACGAGGCTGAGATTGGGAAGATCGATCCCACGCGCAGCCACATCGGTGGCCACACACACCCGCGCGCGTCGATCACGTAGCGCCTGCAACGCCTGATTGCGTTCAGACTGGCTATGCTCGCCCGACAGCGCGACTGCATTAAAACCACGATTGGTCAGCTTGCTATACAAATGCCGCACGCTTTCACGTGTCGCGCAAAACAATATCGCCGTTTCGGCCTCGTGCAGGCGAAGCAGATTGACGACGGCATTTTCGATTTCCGGTGGTGCGACGGTGACAACCTGATAGCTGATGTCGCCATGGCCGCGATCTTCGCCAGCGGTCGAAATGCGCAGCGCGTCGCTCTGATAGCGTTTGGCGAGCGCGACGATTGGTTTCGGCATCGTTGCCGAGAATAGCAGGGTGCGGCGGCCTTCGGGCGTGGCGTTGAGAATATCCTCAAGCTCTTCGCGGAAACCCATGTCGAGCATCTCGTCCGCCTCGTCGAGCACCGCGACCTTCAGCGCCGACAGGTCAAGCGCGCCGCGTTCTAGATGGTCGCGCAGCCGCCCCGGCGTGCCGACAACAATTTGCGCGCCCTGCGCCAGATTGCGCCGCTCTTTCGACGCATCCATGCCGCCGACGCAGGTCGCGATACGCACGCCAGCGCCAGCATAAAGCCACATCAGTTCACGGCTGACCTGCAAGGCAAGCTCGCGGGTAGGCGCGACAATCAGCGCAGCAGGCTCACGCGCCAGGCTGATCAGTCCACCGTCCAATATCTGTGGTGCCATGGCGAGGCCAAAGGCGACGGTCTTGCCGGATCCCGTCTGCGCCGACACGATGAGGTCGCGGCCTGCGGCTTCGTCCGCCAATACGGCGCTTTGCACAGAGGTGAGTTCGGTGTAGCCGCGCGCGGCGAGCGCCTCGACAAGAAGCGGGGACAGGTTCTCGATTGTCATGATGCGCTGCCCCATGCGCCTTTTGGCGCGCAATGTAAATGCTGCACTGCACAATAAAACACTATTAGCGATTGGGACGAGTTGGGCTATGGTGCGGGCATGACCGATTCCGCCTCTGTGCCGCCCTTCCCCTTCACGCCCGAACAGCTTGCGGAATGGACAAAGGGCGCGGGAGTCGCAACCGATCCCATGTCGGCTTACCGCCATGCACTCGATGCCTGGGGCGCGGTGCTGAAACCGCTGGCAGCGGCGGGGCGCAACAAGGTCAACCCGAAGGATCGCCGGTTTAGCGGTGAGCAATGGGAGCATCCGGTGTTCGACCTGATGCGGCAGGGATATCAGGTCATGTCCGACTATATGCTGGGCGCTGCCGAGCAGCTGGAGGGCCTCGATCCTGCAAACAAAGCCAAGGTCGGCTTTGCCATCCGCACGATGGTGGAGGCAATGAGCCCTGCCAATTCGCCGTTTACCAACCCCGTCGCGCTTGAAAAAGCCGTCGCGACAGGCGGTCAAAGCCTGATGGCAGGCGTCGGCCATTTGATGCGCGATATGCAGTCAGGGCAGATGACGCATACCGACCCGAACGCGTTCGAGCTCGGCCGCAATATCGCCTGCACGCTGGGCAAGGTCGTCCACCAGACGCCGCTATACCAGCTGATCCAATATGTGCCCTCGACCGAAAGCGTGATGAAGACGCCGCTGATCATCTTTCCGCCGTGGATCAACCGTTTCTACATCCTCGACCTGACGGCGGAAAAAAGCTTCATCAAATGGGCGGTCGATCAGGGGATAACGGTGTTCGTCGTGTCGTGGAAATCGGCCGACAGCAGCATGCGCGATGTTGTGTGGGACGATTATATCGCTGCGCAGATCGACGCCATCGACACCGTGCGCAGCGCGCTTGACGTACCGTCGGCAAATGCCATCGGCTATTGCGTCGCGGGGACGACGCTTGCGGCGACTCTCTCCGTCCTGCATGCGCGCGGCGAGCAAGCAAAGGTCAACAGCGCTACTTTCTTTACAGCGCAGGTCGATTTCAGCCGTGGCGGCGAATTGCTCAACTTCATCGACGATGCGCAATTGCAGATGATCGAGGCACTGGCTGCGCCGCAAGGCTATCTCGATGGCCGCTTCCTTGCGCTGACTTTCAACCTGCTGCGCGGCAATGACCTCATTTGGTCGACGGTGGTGAAGAACTATCTGCTGGGTGAGGATTATCCCGCTTTCGACCTGCTCCACTGGAATGGCGATGTCACCAATCTCCCCGCCAAATGGCACCGCGACTATCTGTGCGACCTCTATCGCGACAACCGGTTGGTCGAACCCGGCGCGCTGACTGCGCTCGGCGTGCCGCTTGACCTGACGACCGTTACTACGCCCTGCTATATACAGGCAGGACGCGAGGATCATATCGCGCCCGCGCCCAGCGTGTGGAAACTCCGCGAGCATTTCAAAGGACCGCTGAAATTCGTGCTGGCAGGCAGCGGGCATATTGCGGGTGTCGTCAACCCGCCCGCGCTTGGCAAATATCAATATTGGACCAACGACAATCCCGATGTCGCAACGCTCGAAGAATTTATCGAAGGCGCGACCGAGACCAAGGGCAGCTGGTGGCCGGACTGGAAGGCCTGGCTTACCGAGCGTTCGCCCACGACCGTCCCGGCGACGGGTGCGCGGGTGCCTGGTGAAGGGCCGTTAAAGGCGCTGGAAGATGCGCCGGGGAATTATGTGAAGACGCGGTGAGCTAGTTTTATTGTTATGCGAAAAGGACGCTGCTTATCATCGTCACCCCGCACTTGATGCGGGGTCCCGCTTTTTTTGAACCGGCCGAAAGAAGCGGGGCCGCGTATCAAGCACGGGGTGACGGGATCCCGTGTGGGTAAGTTGCTCTTTAAGCCATGGCCACCCTCTGATAACCAACCCACAAGAGATTCGGGGGGTCGCACTCCAGATTTCATCTCCGGTAAATGCCGGGACAAGCAATGGACATGCGAATGAGCCGCAGGATCTATATTTCCATTTCCGCCGTTGTACTGGCGATAACGACTGCTGTTGCGGCGAGTGCGCCGGGTATTACCGGCGATACTGTCGCCGCGTCTGCGGAGCCCGACTATCGAATCATAGGCGTCGGCGACATCATGATGGGCAGCGACCACCCGCTCGAATATCTCGACCCGCGCGTGACCGAGGATGGCGATCCGGCAAGTGTCATCGGCAGCGAACTGACCAGCCTGTTCAAATCCGCCGATGTCACATTCGGCAATTTCGAAGGCACGCTGCACAGCAATGTCGATGGCATGAAGCCGTGCAGCAACCCCAAAGTCTGTTTCCTGTTCCGCAGCCCGCCCTGGCACGCAGCCTATCTGCGCCGTGCAGGCTTTACGATGATCTCCAATGCCAACAATCATGCCCGCGATTTTGGTGAGGCAAACCGCAGCGCGACTTATCGTAACCTTACCGCTGCCGGCTTTGCGGTGTCGGGTGCCGACACGCCTGACACGCGCTTCGGCGTCCAGACGCTGAAGGATGGTACAAAGGCGGTGCTGGTTGCATTCGGCCATAATCCGGGCCTGATGCAGGTCGGGCAGTTGTCGCGCGTCAAATCCTTGGTCGAGGAGGCATCGACCAAGGGCGACATCGTGATTGTGTCCTGCCATATCGGTGCAGAGGGCCGCGTCCATGACCGCGTCACCCGCGCGACCGAGATGTTTTTGAACGAAGATCGCGGCAATCCCTTTGCCTTTGCCCGGACAGCCGTCGATGCCGGTGCCGACGCGGTATTCTGCCACGGCCCGCATGTGCCGCGCGCGGTCGAGGTCTATAAGGACCGCTTCATTGCCTACAGCCTTGGCAATTTCTGGACCTATGGCAGCTTTAACCTGCGCGATGAGAACGGGCTGGCGCCGATTGCCGACATCAGCGTTGCGAAGGATGGAACACTTTTGTCCGCGCGCATCGTATCTGCCAAACAGATGCGCCCCGGTGGTCCATTGTTCGATCCGACCCATGCAGCGGCAAAGCAGATCGCCAGGTTGACCGCGCGCGATTTTCCGGAGACGGGGGTGAGCGTGTCGGCGGACGGTGTGGTGAGTTGGGGTAAATAGTCCGTCTGGATTTCAATCGTACACAAACAGCTCTGCCTTCCCGAGCGAAGTCGAGGGACTAAATCGAGCGTAGCCGAGAACAGCAACTGCGGAAGGCCTCGACTTCGCTCGGCATAGTCCCTCGACTGCGCTTGGGATAATCGGATCAAGGGTCAACAGTCAAAGCACCCAGTCAGAGTTGACGTTTACGTAAACGTCCGGTAAACCCGTTGCCAATGCCAGCGACAGGATTCGCTGGCCCTTCATTGCCCTGAGGAGAGCAACCATGGACATGGAATTCACCGCAGAAGACCTCGCATTTCGTGACGAGGTTCGCACCTTCATCGCCGAAAATTATCCGCAGCAATTGCGCGGCAAGCAGGATGAAGGCGACGAGCTTTCCAAGGAGGATTTCCTCAGCTGGCACCGGACGCTCGCCAAAAAGGGCTGGATCGCGCCTGCTTGGCCAAAGGAATATGGCGGAACGGGCTGGACGCCGACCCAGCGGTTCATCTTTTCCGAAGAGACCGCGCGCGCTGATTGTGTGCAAATCATGCCCTTTGGCCTCAGCATGGTCGGGCCGGTCATTTACACCTTTGGCACGCCCGAGCAGAAGGCGCACTTCCTGCCGCGCATCCTTTCGGGTGAGGATTGGTGGTGTCAGGGCTATTCGGAGCCGGGCTCGGGTTCGGACCTTGCCTCGCTGCGCACCACTGCGGTGCGTGACGGCGACCATTATATCGTCAATGGCCAGAAAACCTGGACCACGATGGCGCAGCATGCCGATTGGGGCTTTTTTCTGGTACGCACCAACAAGGAGGCAAAGCAGCAGGAGGGGATCAGCTTTTTGCTGATCGACATGAAATCGCCCGGGATCACCGTGCGCCCGATCATCACACTGGGCGGCGAGCATGAGGTGAACGAAGTCTGGCTGGAGGATGTCCGCGTTCCCGTCCAGAACCGCGTCTATGAGGAGGATAAGGGCTGGACTTGCGCGAAATTCCTGCTGGCCCATGAACGCACCGGCATTGCCGCCGTTGCCCGTTCAAAGCGCGGGATCGACCGCATCAAGAGCATTGCACGCACCGAGCAGGATGGCGACCGTCCGCTGATCGCCAATCCCTTTTTCAAGCGCAAGATCGCCGAGCTACAGACCGACCTTACCGCACTCGAATATACCGAACTGCGCAGCCTTGCCGGTGAAGCCGCCGGGCGCGGGCCGGGGCCGGAATCGAGCCTGCTCAAGATCAAGGGTTCGGAAATCCAGCAGCGCATCACCGAACTCGCGCTGGAAGCCGTAGGCCACTATGGCGCGCCCTATTTCCGCGGATTCGGAGAGGGCGACAACGAGCATCCCATCGGCCCCGACTATGCCCACCGCGCCGCGCCGACCTATTTCAACACGCGCAAGACAACGATCTATGGCGGTTCGAACGAGATCCAGCGCAACATCATCGCGAAGATGGTTTTGGGACTTTGAGACTATAACCGTCGCCCCCGCGCAGGCGGGGGCCCCAGGAGGATATACGCAGCGGTAAAAAACCAACACTGCTGCGGTCCCCGCCTTCGCGGGGACGATGAGAGGACGAAAAACAATGGACTTCACCTACACCGAAACGCAGGACATGATCCGCGACACGCTGTCACGCTATCTCGCGGACAGCTATGATTTCGACAGCCGCCAAAAATTCATCGCCAGCGACGAGGGGCGCGATCCCGGCATCTGGCGCGCGCTGGCGACCGAGCTTGGCATGCTGAGTGCGCCTTTTGCCGAGGAGCATGGCGGGCTGGGTGGCGGCCACCTCGAAAATGCGCTGATCATGGAAGAATTCGGCAAGGTGATGGCGATCGAGCCTTATCTGCAGACCGTCGTCATCGGCGGCGGAGCGTTGAAGGCGGTGGGCGGCGCGGTGGCCGACGCGGTTATTCCGGGCATCATTGGCGGCGACACGATCATCGCCTTTGCCTATGCCGAACCGCAGGGCCGCTATGATCTCGCCAACATCCGCACCAATGCAAAGCCCGACGGCAGCGGCTATGTGCTGAACGGGCACAAGGGCGTCGTTTATGCCGCGCCTTGGGCCACGCACCTGCTGGTCACCGCGCGCACTGGCGGTGGTACGCGCGAACGTCAGGGTGTCGAGTTGTTCCTGATCGATGCAAACCTTCCCGGCATCGTTCGCCGCGATTATCCGACTGTCGACGGCAATCGCGCGTCCGAAATCTATTTCGAAAATGTCGCGATCCCTGGCGACTCGCTGCTTCCTGGCGGCATCGACCTGATCGAGCGCATCGTCGATGAAGCCACCGTCGCGGTCTGCGCCGAAGCGACCGGCGTGATGGCAAGGCTGCACAGCGGCACGCTCGAATATGCCAAGCAGCGCCAGCAGTTCGGTCAGCCCATCGCGCGTTTCCAGGTCCTGCAGCACCGCATGGTCGACATGTTCATGGAGGTAGAGCAAGCGAAATCGATGACGCTGTACGCCATGCTGCATCTCGACAAGCCAGCGCATGAGCGCATGGCTGCGGTCAGCCAGGCCAAGGCCAAGGTGTCGCGCGGAGCCAATTTCGTCGGGCAGAATGCGATCCAGACGCATGGCGGCATCGGCATCACGCAGGAGCTTGCTATCGGCCATTATTTCAAGCGCGCGACGATGATCGAAAACCAGTTCGGCAGCGCCGATTTCCATTATGAGCGTTTCGAGCGGCTGGCGATAGACGAGGCTGCGTGACCATTATCTACCGCGCGCCGCGCAGCGACGAAGCCGAGGCGCTGGGGCAGCTTGGCTATGACAGCTTTGTCGAGACTTTCGGCCCGCTCTACGCGCCCGAAGACCTCGCGCTGTTCGCGGAGCAGACCTATGCGCTCGATGTGGTCGCGGCGGAGCTCGCCGATCCTGCCTTTCGCCATCTCGTCGCCGAAGATGATGGCCGTATGGTCGGCTATTGCAAGATCGGTTTCAAGCGCTCGCTGGATTATGAGCCCGACAATCACCGTATCGTCGAGCTGAAACAGCTCTACATATTCAAGAGCCATCATGGGACCGGCATCGCGCAGCAACTGACCAACTGGGCCGTCGAAGAGGCGCACGCCGCGGGAGCGGAGGCGCTTCTGCTGAGCGTCTATAATGACAATCCGCGCGGGCAGGCATTCTACCGCAAAATGGGTTTCGAACATGTCGCCGACACTTTCTTCATGGTCGGCAACCAGCGCGATGATGAGTATCTGTTTCTGAGACCACTCTAGGTTTCTCTCCATATGCGGAGAGACAGCCGATGTCCTGAGCGAAAGCGAAGGGGGCGTCACTGAGGAACGAAGACTCAATCCTCTCCGGATGTCCTTCGGATATCATCCTCTTCGTCTGGAGAGGTGTTGAAAATAGGCCATTTTATTTTTTGTGCACTGCACCATAAATCTTGACAATGTTGCAGCGCAGCATTATTGTGCACTGCAACAGAAACGAGATGGTGTTTGAAATGGCAAGCAAAGCTGACGTGAAGGCAACCCCGGTGCGTAAACCCGCTGCACCCAAGGCCGTAGCTGCAAAGGCCGAAGCTGCCCCCGCTGCTGAAAAGCTGGTGACCAAAATCGTTTCGGTAGACGAAAAACCCCTCACCGAAGGAGTGAAGAAAATGACCGAGACCGTAGAAAACACTGCCAAGGAAGCACAGGCAAAAGCCGCCGATTTCTTCGCCGACATGCGCGAAAAGGCCGCTGAGGCCGCTGAAAAAGGCAAGAAGGTTGCTGCAGACGCCGTCGAATTCAACAAGGCCAATATCGAAGCCATGGTTGAAGCCGGCAAGATCGCTGCCAAGGGCGCGCAGGAACTGGGCCAGACCAACCTCGAATATGCCAAGGCCAATTTTGCAGAAGTGCAGGTCATGGTGAAGGAAGTTACCGCTGTGCGTAACCCGACCGACTTTGTGAAGCTGCAGGGCGAATGGATGCGCAAGGGTTTCGACACCGCAGTCGCCCAGGGCTCGAAGAACACCGAAGCGATGGTGAAGCTGGCGAACGACATGTTCCAGCCGATTTCCAACCGTTTCGCGGTTGCAGCCGACCTGTTCAAAAAGGCTGCCTAAGCCTTTCGACCAGTTTGCTTAAGGTCGCGGTTTAGCGCACCTGCCTCCAACTCTCCTCTCCTCCTCGGAGGCGGAAGGCCTGACGAGACCTTCGGCAAAACCAAAGAGCCGTCCTTGCAGCAATGCGGGGGCGGCTTTTTCTGTATTCGCCATATCCTCCCCATCGATCCTGAGCTTGTCGAAGGACGATGGGGAGGTGGCAGTTGCGCAGCAACCGACGGAGGGGGAATTGCGATGGCAGTTGGGCGGGCTGCGTCCGCCGCCCCTCCGTCACGCCTTTGGCGCGACACCTCTCCATCTTTGCAAAGATGGGGAGGATGAGTCGACACTATGCTTGCCAAACCACATCCCCCTTGCCCCTCCCCCGCCCTTATCCTATTTCCTGCCCATGACTTTCCAGATTCCATTTGTGGTGACGGCAGGGCCCGATGGCGACGATGATGATCGCGGCGGGCGTTCGGGCAATGGGCCGGGCGTTGGCCTTGCCACGCGCACTCGGCCCAAGACCAAAAAGCCGAGCCAGTATAAGGTGCTACTGCTCAACGACGATTACACGCCGATGGAATTTGTCGTCCATGTGCTGAAGGCGTTTTTTTCGATGGACACCGATCAGGCAACGCGCGTGATGCTGCACGTCCATCAAAAGGGCGTCGGCGTGTGCGGCATTTTCACCTATGAGGTCGCCGAAACCAAAGTCACCCAGGTGATGGAATTTGCCAAGAAGAACCAGCATCCTCTGCAATGCACGCTGGAAAAGGCCTGAACGGATGACGGTTTGAGCGCAGCGCTGGTCATCGGCGCGGGCGACGCGACCGGTGGCGCTATTGCGCGTGCCTTTGCGGCGGAGGGCTATACTGCCTGCGTCAATCGCCGCCCCCGCCATGCCGACACGCTCGAAGCGCTGGCGCAATCGATCCGCGATGCCGGCCATGGCGCAAAGGCCTATCCCGCCGACGCCCGCGATGAAGAGGCGATGATCGCGCTGGTCGAAAGTGTCGAGCGCGATGTCGGCCCGATCGAGGTTGCAGTCTTCAACATCGGAGCCAATGTGCGCTTTGCGGTTACCGACACGACCGCCCAAGTCTATCGCAAGGTCTGGGAAATGGCGGCCTTTGCCGGTTTCCTGATGGGCCGCGAGGTGGCCAAACGCATGGTCGGGCGGCAGCGGGGCACCATCATCTTCACCGGCGCAACCGCTTCGCTGCGCGGCGGCGCGGGCTTTTCCGCTTTTGCAGGGGCAAAGGCAGCGCTCAGAATGCTCGCCCAGTCGATGGCGCGCGAACTGGGGCCGCAGGGCATCCATGTCGCGCATGTCGTGATCGACGGCGGCATCGACACCGAATTTGTCCGCGGGTTGAGGCCCGATTTCGATGAGGCAAAGACGAATGACCTAGTGCTCTCACCGCAAGCCATTGCCGCGCAATATGTGGCGCTACATAAGCAGCATCGCAGCGCGTGGACGCACGAACTCGACCTGCGTCCCTGGGGGGAGAGGTTTTGATAGACCCTCGATCACCAACCTTCGTCACCCAGTTATCGGGTCAGTCGATCCCCCGGATCGACTTTGAACAGCCGGGGGCTGTTCATCCCGAAACTCTTGACACGGGGTCCCGCTTTTCTCAGCAACCTCGACAAGCGGGACCCCGCATCAAGTGCGGGGTGACGGGAGTGGAGAACACAGCTTATGAAGAAATCTTTCCAATTCCTCTTCGATTTCGGCGGCCCCAACAGCTACCTCGCGCACAAGGTCCTGCCCGATTTTTGTGCGCAGCATGAGGCAGAGGCGATCTACGTCCCCGTCCTGCTCGGCGGCCTGTTCAAGGCAACCAACAATCAGGCTCCATTGATCCGCTATGCCGAGACGCCAGCCAAGCGCGATTATGAAATGCTGGAATTCCGCCGCTTCATCGCGGCGCACGCTATCCCGTTCGTCATGAACCCGCATTTTCCGATCAACTCGCTCACCCTGATGCGCGGCGCGGTGGCAGCGCAGCATCTGGATTGCTTCATGCCCTATGTCGATGCGGTGATGACGGCGATGTGGGTTGATGGCGTGAACATGGGCGATGCCGCCATTGCTGCCGGAACACTCGACAAAGCCGGTCTCGACAGCGCCGCAATTTTCGCCAAGGCAGGCGAGCCCGACATCAAGGCCGAACTGTCCGCCAACACCGACGCAGCCGTCGCGCGCGGGGCCTTCGGCGTCCCGACCTTCTTTGTCGGCGAGGAAATGTTCTGGGGCAAGGAGCGACTGGCGCAAGTGGCGGCAGAGCTTGCCAAAGGATGACTTGCGCGCCGCGCACTTCCCGCTAAACCGCAGCGATGGACAAGATCATCATCAGGGGCGGTAACAAGCTCCACGGCAAAATTCCGATTTCGGGCGCGAAGAACAGCGCACTGACGCTGCTGCCCTGCGCGCTGCTCACCGATGAGCCGCTAACACTGCGCAATTTGCCGCGGCTTGCCGACATTGACGGTTTCCAGCATTTGATGAACCAGTTCGGCATTTCGACGACGATTGCCGGATCGCGTCCTGAAGATTTCGGGCGGGTCATGACGCTGGAGGCTCCGCGCATTACCTCCTCGGTCGCACCCTATGAGCTGGTGCGCAAGATGCGCGCCTCGATCCTGGTGCTTGGACCGATGCTCGCGCGGATGGGCGAAGCGACCGTATCGCTCCCTGGCGGCTGCGCCATCGGCAATCGGCCCATCGACTTGCACCTGAAGGCGCTGGAAGCCTTTGGCGCGGAGATCGAGCTGGCCTCGGGCTATGTGAAGGCGGTGGCCAAGGGTGGTTTGCCCGGTGGCAGCTACAGCTTTCCTGTCGTCTCGGTTGGCGCGACAGAAAATGCCGTCATGGCTGCTGTCCTCGCCAAGGGCACCTGCGTGCTGCACAACGCCGCGCGCGAGCCGGAGATTGTCGATCTGTGCAACCTGCTGGTGGCGATGGGCGCAGATATTGAAGGAATCGGCACATCGGACCTCACCATCCACGGCAAGGACCGGCTGCACGGCGCAACCTATCGTGTGATGAGCGACCGGATCGAGGCGGGGAGCTATGCCTGTGCGGTTGCGACGACAGGCGGCGAGGTGGAACTGGTCGGTGCGAACGAGCCTGAAATGCAGGCGACAGTTGATGCGCTGCGCGAAGCGGGCGTCAAGGTCGAGGCGGTCAAAGACGGGCTCAAAGTCTCTTCAGAGGGCCGCCTGAAACCGCTCACCATTTCGACAGCACCTTATCCGGGCTTTGCCACCGACATGCAGGCGCAATTCATGGCGATGCTGTGCATGGCCGATGGCGCGAGCGTGCTGACCGAAACGATTTTCGAAAACCGCTATATGCATGTGCCCGAGCTCAACCGCATGGGCGCGCATATCGAAACCAAGGGCCGCACCGCAGTTGTCCACGGCGTCACGAAAATGACCGGCGCGCCTGTCATGGCTACCGACCTGCGCGCCTCAATGAGTCTGATCATCGCAGGGCTGGTCGCAGAGGGTGAAACCCAGGTGCAACGCGTCTATCATCTCGATCGCGGCTATGAGCGGCTTGAGGAGAAATTGCAGCTGGTCGGCGCGGATGTCGAGCGGGTTGGGGCAGACTGAATGCTACAGTAAAAGTCCCTACGGGCAAAACCCTGTATTCTGGTTGCACATAATGTTGATTTGCTTCACTATGGCAGTGAAGGGACTCGCATCATGACCACCAAGCAAAGCGCAACGCGCCGCCGCCATCCGGTACTCGAATCGATCCGGCACAGCCCGATTGCAACTGTCGTCAGCGACCCAAATATAGAAGATAATCCGCTGGTTGCGGTCAACCAGGCCTTTCTAGACCTGACGGGCTATAAAGAGGACGAGGTGCTGGGCCGGAACTGCCGATTCCTGCGCGGACCCGATACGGAAAATACACAGACCAAGAAATTGCGCGATGGCATCCATCAGAAACAGCCGACGCTTGCTGAGCTGGTCAATTATCGCAAGGATGGCAGCCGGTTCCGCAACGCCGTGATGATCGCGCCGTTGTACGATGACAATGGCAGTGTCGAATTTTTCGTTGGCTCGCAGATCGAGGTGAAGCCCGACGCGGAAAGCATTACCGTCGTCCGGCAGGAGCAGGCCGCTGAAATAGTCGACCGGCTTTCGCCCCGGCAGCGCGAAATCTTGCAGCAAATGGCGCAAGGGTTCCGCACCAAGCAGATCGCCTATCGCCTATCCCTTAGCGAGAAGACAGTGCAGATGCACCGTATGTTGCTGTTTAAAAAGCTGGAAACGTCAAACGCCGCTGACGCTGTGCGCATTGCGGTCGAGGCTGGCCTGTAGGGCGAAAACCGTAAGGGCATAAGCGGTATCGCCGCGCACCGCCTTTTGCGGCATTGAACGCGTATCGGATCCTCCAATCCGCATTTAGGGTATCCGGCGGCGCCCCCTCCCTCAACTTTCCTGCGCCGCCGGATATTCACCCCACCCCGGCCATCGGCCGATGTCCTTCGGGAAAACGCATGACTTGCCGCCCGCCAACCCGGGCGGCATTTTTCATGTGCGATGATGATGCACCAGCCAGATACGGATCGCGCCAGCAAGCCCCGGCGGCGTTGCGCTTTTGATCCGCTCGGCATCAATCTGCGACACCAGCGCGTTGACCGCAACGCCCCGCGCCTCTGCTGCTTGGCGAAGCATGTCCCAGAATAGCGGCTCGAGGCTGATCGATGTCTGGTGGCCGTTGATGGTGACCGAATATTTGACGGGCGGGTGGTAGGGGATGGTCAAGGCTGTTCTCACTCAATCCTCCCCGGAACGGGGAGGTGGCGCGCGCAAAGCGCGTGACGGAGGGGCCGGTAGAAACTGCGAGCGGCCCCTCCACCATGCTGCGCATGGTCCCCCTCCCCGTTCCGGGGAGGATTTTTTAATACATATGCTGCCCGCCGTTGATCGACAGCGTCGAACCGGTGATGAAGCCTGCATTGTCGCTCGTCAGGAACTCGACGCCCCGCGCGATTTCGTCGGGTTGGCCGAGGCGCCCCACGGGAATCTGCGCAATGATTTTTTCCATCACATTTTCGGGGATGGTCGAGAGCATTTCGGTGCCGATATAGCCTGGCGCGATTGCGTTGGCGGTCACGCCGTGCCGCGCGCCTTCCGCGGCCAGCGACTTGGTAAAGCCATGAATGCCTGATTTTGCGGCGGCATAGTTGACCTGGCCGATCTGCCCGCCCTGCCCGTTCACCGATCCCACATTGACGATGCGGCCCCATTTGCGCTCGCGCATCCCGGCAAACACCGCCTTTGCCATATTGAAACAGCCGGTCAGGTCGACGCGGATCACCTCTTCCCATTGCTCGAAGGTCATTTTCACCATGGTCGCATCGCGGGTGATGCCTGCATTGTTGACCATGATATCGATGGGTCCGAATTCCGCCTCTATCGCCGCGCAGCTATCAAGGCAGGCCTGATGGTCACCCACATCCCATTTGCGCACGGCAATTCCGGTGCGGTTTGAAAATTCCTGCGCTGCTGCATCATTGCCGCCATAGTTGGCGATAACCAACCGGCCTTTTTCCTTAAGCTTCAGGCTGATCGCCTCGCCAATACCCCTTGTGCCACCCGTCACCACAGCAATACGCATATCCACTCTCCTGCCTCATTATGATGTTGCAGAATTGTTAGCGTTGACCTTTGGTGACAACAAGTTGACGCTTACGTAAGAACATAGCAATTCACGGCAATTTCAAAGCCAACCGCCCAGTTCGCGGCGAACGAGTGTTTCCAGCATCGTCATGCCGGGCGCGCTGTCGTTCAGGCAGGGGACATAGGCAAAATGGGTGCCGCCTGCCTCGATAAATTCCTCGCGCCCCTCCATCGCCAGCTCCTCCAGCGTCTCAAGGCAGTCGGCGGCAAAACCGGGGGCGAAAATGACGACTTTCTTTTTGCCCTCATGCGCCAGCTTTTCGAGCATG